>Ga0181574_10000100_pt1 | contig 74586 bp, 49 predicted proteins | sample 101ome_24_FD_145600 | JGI IMG/M metagenome (GOLD analysis project Ga0181574, IMG submission 145600) | Coastal salt marsh microbial communities from the Groves Creek Marsh, Skidaway Island, Georgia - 101410AT metaG (spades assembly) | ecosystem: Environmental > Aquatic > Marine > Intertidal zone... | reverse complement strand
AACAATTTTCCAATCAGGCTCAGGTAGACCAGCACCGCAGCGGTCAGGAGAACCGAAACGACGGCCAGCTTTCGTCCACCCCACTCATCGTAGAGACCTCCCAACCTTGGCAGTGTCACGCCACTCACGACCGTCCCTACGCAATAGGCGGCACTCAGCCCGACTCGCGAAAGCCCAAGTTCTTCCATCAGTATCTCGGTAAAGACGCTGAAGCCCATCGTCTGCCCGGGGATGCTGAAGAGCATTCCAATCGTGCCGACAACAACGATCCACCACCCGTAGAAAAACGGGCGGGATACTGGACGGAAGGGTTTTTCAGGGTGCCAGAACGACATAAAAGCGAGCGAAGATAGACTGGAGTGCAGCCCCCCCCTGAAAACAAGCTCGGTATTGACGGGTTTGCGATTTCCGACAAGGCTTCTGTCCTGAAATGAATCGACTTCTTTACCTGCTTCTCACTCTCCTTTTTTTACTTTTTGGAACTGCTTGGGCAAAACCCAATCTTCTCATCGTTCTGGCTGACGACATGGGCTACGGCGACCTCGGCCTTACCGGAAGCAAAACCCTGAAAACTCCCCACCTCGATTCGCTGGCTGCTTCGGGCGTGTTCTGTTCACAGGCCTACGTCGCAAGCTCTGTCTGTTCCCCTTCCCGCGCAGGACTCATTACGGGACGCGATCCAAGACGATTTGGCTATGAGGGGAATCTCAACAAAGGACACGCGAACTATCCGACCCGCCCGGAATTACTGGGGCTTCCTCCGGGCGAGCATACCCTGGGCGATCACCTTCAGGCAGCCGGCTACGCGACCGGGCTAGTCGGAAAGTGGCACCTCGGGATTGGCGACGGCTTTCATCCCAACGACCGCGGGTTCGATCACTTCTGCGGCATGCTGACAGGGAGCCACGGCTATTTTCCTACCGAAGGCCGAAGCTCTATCGAGAGGAACGGGAAACCTGTGACGGAGTATTCCAACCCTTACCTCACCGATTTTTTCACCGACGAGATTCTGCGCTGGGTAGAGTCTCAGTCGAAAGCAGATAAGCCCTGGCTTCTCTTTGCTTCCTACAACGCCCCTCACACCCCCATGCACGCGACGGAAGAAGACCTCGCTTTGTTTGCTCACATCAAAAACGAAAAACGCCGCGCCTATGCCGCGATGATGTTTGCGCTCGATCGAAGCATGGGACGGATCCGAAGTTGGCTCGAGGAAAATGGCGAATGGGAAAACACCATCGTCGTTTTCTTTTCCGACAACGGCGGTGCAACTTCCAACTTCAGTTGGAACGGCCCTCTTTCCGGCGCAAAGGGAACCCTGATGGAAGGCGGCGTCCGTATTCCGATGATCTGGACCTGGCCGGGAACGATTCCGGAAGGCAGTGTATACGAGGAGCCCGTTTCTGCTCTCGACATTCTTCCGACCTTTCTTGCCGCAGCAGGTGCGGAACCCCTTGCTTTGTCTGACCCTCTCGGACACGAGGATAAGCGAAATCGGAAAAGAGCCGTCGAGAAATTTGGCGCCTACGACGGAATCGACCTCATTCCCTTCCTCTCCGGAAAAGCCGAAGCACCAGACCGAAAGTTGTTCTGGAGACTACAGGGGCAGGCCGCCATCCTCTTTGGTGAAGACAAGCTGATTCGGTTGTCTCATCGCCCCGCCCAGATGTTCCAGCCGCATTCCGATCCCGGAGAGCAAACAGATCTGGCGCCCGTGAGTGGAACTCGATTCGAGGAATTGTTTCGCGAGCTGGCGGACTGGGAAGCAACTCTGCCCACGGTTCCGCTGTGGGGCTCGTCTCCGTTTTGGAACAGCGAAAGCGCCAAGCATTTCGACACCCTGCCGCCACGCGAAGAGCCTGAATAGGCGGGCCACGACCGAACGTTCAACATTGAACTTTCAACTTCCAACGTTCAAGGTTCCGGCATGCGCCGCATATTATTCTTTCTTGCAATCATCCTTATCGGATCGCCTCTACAGGCGGCCGAAAAGCCGAACATCATTCTTGTCTTTATCGATGACATGGGATGGGGCGATTTTTCCTGCTTCGGAAACCCCGATGCCAAAACGCCAAATATCGACCGACTCGCTTCGGAGGGAATCGCGTTCGATCAATTCTACGTAAATTCACCTATCTGCTCGCCCTCACGAGTCGCGATCTCGACAGGCCAATACCCCCAGCGTTGGAAGATCACATCCTATCTCAGCAACCGGAAACACAATGCGGAACGCGGAGTAAATGACTGGCTTGATCTGAAGGCCCCCATGCTGGCACGCACGCTTCAAGATGCTGGATACGCGACTGGTCATTTCGGAAAATGGCATATGGGGGGACAGCGGGATGTTTCCGAAGCGCCGATTATCACGGAATACGGATTCGATGAATCGATCACCAATTTCGAAGGCCTCGGCGCTCGTGTTTTACCCCTCAAATACTCACCTGGACAGAAAAAAGGCGTCCCGCACAATCTCGGTTCAGACAACCTCGGTCACGGCCCGGTGATCTGGCACGACCGAGCTTACGTCACCGAGAAATTCGTCGAGTCAGCAGTCACCTTTGCCCGTTTCGCCGCCTCAGAAGATCGCCCCTTTTACCTCAACCTCTGGCCGGACGATGTGCACACGCCGATGCATCCTCCACTCGATCAATGGGGCGACGGCAGCGAGCGCCATCTCTATTGTCGCGTTCTCGAAGAGATGGACCGCCAACTCGCGCCACTCTTCGACCTTGTCCACAACAACCCGAAGCTCAAGGAAAACACTATAATTCTCGTCTGTTCTGACAATGGCCCCGAGGTGGGCTTCGGCTCCGCCGGACATCTCCGAGGTCACAAAGCCACTCTTTTCGAAGGCGGCGTTCGGTCATCCCTCGTCGCCTGGGCGCCCGGATTGATGCCGGAGTCTGCAATGGGGACGAGAAACGAAGAGTCCATCCTTTCTGCGATCGATCTAATTCCATCTCTCCTCAAAATCACTGATGTAAAAAGCAAGGACTCCATCACCTACGATGGCGAAGATCTATCCGAAACTCTGCTGGGCCAGTCGAAGAGTTCACGTTCCCAACCTCTTTTCTTTCGCCGCCCGCCAGATCGAGCCCACTTCCGGCACTACACGAATTTGCCGGATCTCGCCGTTCGATTCGGCCCCTGGAAGCTGTATTGTGATTATGATGGACAAAATCCCGCTCTCTACAATCTGGACAACGATGGCTCGGAAAAGCAGAACGTCGCCGCTGAAAACGCAGGCACCGTTCGTCAGCTGACAGCCTCCGTTGTGGAATGGAATGCGAAAATGCCCGCGGACAACGGTCCCAATCTCGAAGCGTTGCCGAAATCGAAAGGAAAAGGAAAGGGCAAAAAAGGGAAGCAGTGATGCTCGGTGCAACTTGACGAACGTTTTCTTTTCGGTACAAATCTCGCATGCACCGCTCTATTGCAGCTTATCAGAATCTAGTGAGAGGCAACGAACGATTTACCGCTGGCGATCCTGTATCAAACTCGCTTGCGACAAAGGAACGCCGAGATGAGTTAGTTGCAGGACAAAATCCCTCCGCCATCATTCTTGGCTGTTCCGATTCCCGCGTGCCCGCTGAAGTTATTTTCGATCAGGGACTGGGAGAACTTTTTGTCATCCGGGTGGCAGGCAATGTCGCGGCGCAAGAAGGAATCGGTAGCATCGAATACGCAGTGGAAAATTGCGGCACCCGACTCGTAGTAGTCCTCGGCCACTCCTGTTGTGGCGCAGTGCAAGCTACCGTAAATGGGCTGCGCGAAGGAGAAATGCCTTCTTCCCCCAATCTGAAATCAATCGTTGAGAAAATTGCTCCTGCCGTGAGTCCACTTCTGGAGTCCGGCGATTCGGCCGATCTCGAATCTCTGGTCGATCAAGCGGTGAAAGCGAACGTCAAAAACACGGTGAACGATCTGCTTTCGGATTCTCCTGTCCTTCAGCACTGGATGAAGGAAGACAATCTCGTTGTCGTCGGAGCCAACTACTCGCTTGAGTCCGGGCAGGTGGAATTTTTCGACGTCCCTCCCGGAGCTGAGACATAGCCAGCAAAAAGCTACTGGGAGGCAAACTTCGTCAGCAACGCTTTTTCCCGAGCAACATTCATAACGCGCACGAAAAGTATTCCCGCCAACGCGAGAAACAGTGCATTCAAGCCGGTCGCTATGGCAATCGAGTGCCAATCCACCAATCCCGTCTTCAGCGTTTCCCGCATGCCTTCAAATACGTACGAACATGGTAGCATCTTGGAGATCCACGCCATTTTCTCCAAAGTATCAACCGGATAGAAGACTGCGGAGAACGGTTGAATGAAGAATGGCACGGCCCAGGCTAACGTTTCCGCTGCAGGCCCCCATCTTACAATCAAGGCTGTGGAAATCATTCCCAGTGCCCAACCGAAAACGAGTAGATTAAATACCGAGGGGAGCAAGGCCCAATTCAGCTCAAGGATATTGAAGGAATAGAGCAAAGCAGAGAGCACTCCCAACAAAGTCGACGTCACCGCAGCTCGCAAAAACCCCACCACGTAGGTCGCCGCGAGGTAGTCTGCGTTTGTCACCGGAGCGGCGAATATATTCAGCAAATTCCGTGACCAGACATCTTCGAGAAAGAAAATCGCGACGCCCTGTTGCGCTCGAAACAGGATATCCCAAAGGATTACTGCACCGATAAGATAGGTAATTTCGTAAGGAAATTCGGCTCCGGTGTGTTTTTTCAGGAACTCGGTGAGATAGCCCCATACCAACAAATGCACAAGGGGCCAGAAAAGAAGTTCAACGAGGCGAATCGGCGTCCTCGTGTAGAGATAGAGATAGCGCAAAACGAGCGCCTGAACCGTGGCGACATTCATTCTTCACTCTCCTTCCCCGATTTTGCTGACTCAACCTGTCCGCCGCGAGCGACTCGGATGAAGACCTCCTCGAGCGAATCTTCCTGGAAGTGCTGCAGCGTCTCCTTTGGCGTTCCCACAAAAAGGATCTTGCCTTTGTGCATGAAGACTACCCGGTCACAAACCTCCTCAACGTCGCGCATATTGTGCGACGTATAAAGAATCGTTGATCCCTCCTCATCGCGGCTGCGACGAACGACCTTCCTGACCTTATCCGCAATATCGGGATCGAGACTCGCAGTTGGCTCATCCAGCAAAAGCAAATCCGGTTTATTAAGGAGGGCTTTGCAAAGATTGAGACGCGTTGACTCACCCGCAGAAAGCTCACCGCTGACACGATTTTTGAGATGCGATATTTCCAGCATCTCTAAAACCTGATCAATCCGCTCCGACAAATCAGGAACTCGATATAGCTTCCCAAAAACATTCAAATTCTGCCAGACACGAAGATTCCCGGGCAACTGGGTGTAGGTGCTGCAAAAGTTCATCTGGCGAAGCAGCTCCACTCGTGATTTGCGCAAATCCTGACCAAATACTTCGACCCGTCCCGCTGTTGGGGTGATAATGCCGAGGACCATATTGATCGCAGTCGTTTTGCCTGCTCCATTCGCACCCAGTAGCCCAAGGATCTCTCCTTCCTTGATCGAAAAAGACACTTCATCAACCGACTTCACTTTTCCGAAAGTCTTCGTCAAATCAGTTACCTGGAGCACGGGTTCCGCCATGGATTCACTTGCGCAATGCAAGCGAAAGTCTGTTCGCGAATCATATCTCGCGCAACCGAAGAGACCCCCGAATGATGCCGAAATTCGATCCTCGTTGATACGTGACTCTCCACACCACGCGAGAAGGTGATGCTGATTACTCACGTTAACACTGCCGCAAGAGGGCGAATTTCCGCATTGACCCATTGGGAAATAAATTCACCATCAAACTTGGACAGAGAAACCGCATGAGTCTTCGTGAAACTGGGAATCTGCCTGTGCCACTGCCAAATCACCATGAAATACGCCACCCTGATACTTCTACTCCTGCTAACCTTGCCGTCTCTTTCCCAGAGCGAGGGAAAATACAACGTCCTCTTTATCATCTCGGACGACCTCACCTACACGGCTCTCTCCTGCTACGGAAACGAAGTTTGCCAGACTCCGAATATCGATCGGCTCGCGGATCGAGGCGTTCGCTTCACCCGCGCCTACTGTCAGGGTACGTATTGCGGACCGTCTCGAGCATCGTTCATGTCGGGATACTACCCTCATGCAACCGGATCACTTGGATATGCCAATCCCCGCCCAAAAATTGGCGATCGGGCAACCTGGTCACAGCATTTCAAAGACAATGGCTACTACGCTGCGCGCGTCAGCAAAATTTATCACATGGGAGTTCCCGGCGGAGTCGAATACGGCGGCGATGGAAGGAACCACGATCACTATAACGGCGCGGACGATGAAGCGAGTTGGACCGAGCGATACAACAGTCCCGGCCCCGAGTGGAAAGCAAAAGGCGATGGTGAAACGCTTGAAGGAAATCCGGACGGCAAAAAACCCGTCGTCGGTGGAAACACTTTCGTCGTGGTCGAGGCAGACGGAGACGACCTCGTTCACTCGGATGGCAAGACGGCACAGAAAGCAGCCGCACTTTTGAAGAAGCACAAAGACGAGCGTTTCTGGCTCGGTGTGGGATTCGTCCGCCCCCACGTGCCCTTTGTCGCTCCGCGCAAATACTACCCGCCCTTCAAGCCCTACGACAAGATGGTGCTTCCTCCGAAAATACCGGGCGACTGGGATGACATTCCCAAACCCGGCATCAACTACAAAACGAGCGAAAACATGAAGATGGACATCCGCCGCCAGAAAAAGGCTATGGGCGGTTACTATGCCTCGGTCGCCTACATGGACGCGCAAGTAGGCGTGGTCATCGATGCTCTGGAGGAAAACGGACTCGCCGACGACACCATCGTGATTTTCACAAGCGACCACGGCTATCATCTCGGAGAACACGACTTCTGGGCGAAAGTCAGCCTACGCGACGAATCATCCGGCGTGCCTCTCATCATCTGTGTTCCAGGAAAGAAACCTGCCGTCTGCAACTCTCTTGTCGAGCTGCTCGACCTCTACCCCACCACCGCAGCTCTTTGTGGATTGCCCGCTCAGGACCGTCTCCAGGGCAAGGACATCTCCAGCCTGCTCGACGACCCCGACCAGGAAGTTCGCGATGCTGCCTTCAGCGTCGCCCCCATGCGCAAAGGATTTCTGCTTCGCACTCAAGAGCACACTTACATCCAATACGGAGAGGACGCCAAAGGCGGCATTGAGCTCTTCGATCTGAAGAAAGACCCTAACGGTTACACCAACCTGGTCAACGATCCCGCGCATGCAGAAACCGTGACGTCGTTTCGGAAACAAATGGATCAGAAACTAATCGATCTGCGGTCCAACGATCTTTGATAAAAACTACCAACCACAAAACGGCGATCTTGAAGAGGTAGGGCGAGGCGTCCCTACCTAGCCGCCAGGTTCCATATCCCAGCTTATTTCACCGCTCGATCGAGCAGGTTTTTCGTAATCCGCTGAACGCGCTCGTCGGGACCATGAGGCCGTGACCAATGCGACCACGGCAGCATATGCCCGGGAGGGGAACTAAGCCCCTGGCACCAGAAAATTGTCGAGGCGTTGAAAACGAAATTATCTTTCGGCCCCGGGTAAATCGTCGCAGTCCATTGCTGCGGATTCACACCACCCTGAAGAGCTGTGCCCGCGGCAACGACTTCGAGACCGTCGATATCTTCCGGCGGATCTCCATGGTATTCCCAGCCTATCAATCCGGGAACCGCCTCCCCCTCTTTCATTCCCGTTCCTTCGAAAATCCAGTGATCGGGCTTCGTGCAGATCCAATCTCCACCACCGTTCACCGGATCAACATTACGCGAACCCATCAGGTAGCCTTCGTCAGGACCGCGATGGGGAAAGGGGCCTTCGTCGCGTTCTCGAGCCACGGCATACTTGTAGTCTCCACCGTAGGGGCCTCCGCGAAACATGATCCTGTTCTCGCGCCCATCGGTGCTCGGCGTCATGGGAGTGACCCAGCAAACGGAATTACCGGAGAAGAAAAGAAGGCTCGTTCCCGAGTCGCGCAGTTTCTCAGCATTTTCGTACGCTCGGATATCCCAGTATTCGTCGTGACCATTACTGAGAAATGACTTGAACCGTCCCGGCTTCGCATACTCGGGATCGATCATGTCCGCATTCGAGCAATAACTGACATCGTAGCCCTCTTTCTCCAGCCAGTAGGCAAAAGGGAATTCAAAGCAAAGCCATTCGCCCGAACCGATCGACATCGGGTTCTCATAAATCTGCGCATACTTTCCGTAGGGTCGATCAAAACTGACATCAGCCCACGGACCCTGGTTCCCTTTCGGGTGGGTATAGACCGAATACTTCGTTGGCCAGCGATTGTATGCCTGCCAGGTATTATCGGAACACTGCAGGCAAATGTCCGCTGGCCGGTCATCTTTCACGATGAACACGACGTAGCTCTGCCAATATCCGTGACCCGTCTCGTCAGGTGTCCCAAGGCGGCCAAGATAAACCCCACTAGTCCAGTCCTCAGGGATCTCCAGGCTGGCCGTTGCCTTCCACTCACATTCGACAAGGTGGCGATCACCACGCTTCAGCTCCGGAACAGGCTGGGGCTTGCTCGGAAATGGCCCCAGGGTTTTCATGAGGCGAGCTCCCTTTCCGCCATAATATCCCGTTCGGAATATCTCGATCGTCACTTCCGACTCGATTTTCGTGCTCACGAAAATGTCGAGTTTTTCACCTGCGTACAAGGACTGTCGCGAACAATACCCTTCGACATCAGGCGCACGAAACCCGGCTCTCTGATCGAGCCTCACCCGCGTCAGTTGCCAGTCGTTCGAGCCCGGATTGGCATTTTCCGCAGGAATCGGATTGGGAACGCTGACTGAATTATCCTGAGCTCCCGACACCGCTGCGAGCGCAGCAGGAACTCCGGTAGACGTTTGTAGAAATCGACGGCGAGTTGGATCCATTCCTTCTTTTACCAATCAGGGGCGAGCAAAGGAAGGAGCGATCGTGGCGTTATTCGGGCTCTTCTTCCGCTGCACCCAGAAGCCCCGCCATGTTTTCCGCTGTCAGATTCAATTGCGATGTCGCGCCCGAAAGCAAATCGCCAGCGAGATCATCTTTCTTCTCCTGCATTTGCTGAATCCTCTCCTCGACCGTATTTCGGCAAATCAGCTTGTGAACGAAGACCGGCTTATCCTGCCCAATCCGATAGGCGCGATCCGTTGCCTGATTTTCAGCAGCCGGGTTCCACCACGGATCGTAGTGAATCACATTGTCGGCGCCGGTCAGCGTCAGTCCGGTCCCCCCTGCCTTGAGGGAAATGAGAAATACTTCTCCTTCTCCACCCTGAAAACGCTCCACCAGATCCTGACGGTCTTTGGTTGCTCCAGTCAGTTTCAACCAGGTGTAGCCGTTTTCAGCGAGATACCTCTCGATCAGCGCGAGCATCGAGGTGAACTGAGAAAATACCAACACGCGATGCCCCTCCTCCCGGAGTGTCTCTAACAAATCGACCAGGTGAACAAATTTCGCCGACTCGATCTCGCGATGTTTTTCTTCCAGCAAAGCCGGATGACAACAGATCTGGCGCAATTTCAGAAGAGCGTCGAGAAAGACAATTTGCGCTTCCTGCCCTCGAATCGCGAGAGCCTGTCTCACGTGCTTATCCATCGTTGACCGAACCGTTTCGTAGAGATCCTTCTGCGCCTCGCTCATTTCGATTTCGTGCAGAATCTCCGTCTTCGGAGGCAGCTCCTTGGCGACATCGTGCTTGGTCCGCCGCAAAATCAAAGGACCTATCCGGTCGGCTAGTGCTTTGCGCTTTGCCTCGCTTTCGCCCTTCTCAATCGGGGTCTGGTACGTTCCACGAAACGAATCACGGGAACCCAGCAAGCCAGGCATCAGGAAATACATCAGGCTCCAGAGCTCGCCGAGATTGTTTTCAATCGGCGTGCCTGACAAGCACAAGCGATGAGCAGCTTTCAATTGGCAGGCCGCTTGCGTGACTTGAGCTCCCGGATTCTTGATGTGCTGCGCCTCATCGAGAATCAATAAATGGAATTCGTATTGTGTCAGGGTTTTCAGATCCCGATGCAGAAGCGCGTAAGAACTCAGAACAATGTCGTGTCGTGGAATATCCCGGAAGTGTTTTTTCCTTCCTCCACCCTGCAACACCAACACGGATAAATCGGGCGCAAATTTCTCCACCTCACGTTGCCAATTCAAGACCACGCTGGTCGGCGCAATGACAAGGGAAGGTCGGTCCTGATTCCGTCCCGATTCGACCTCGGCGAGAATGTGGGTGATCGATTGCAGCGTCTTTCCCAATCCCATATCGTCCGCGAGAATCCCATGCAGCCCGGTCTCCAGCAGGAACTGCATCCAGTAGTAGCCGTCGAGTTGATAGTCTCGCAATGTCGCTTGCATCCCTGGCGGCACATCCACTCGCTCGATTTTTTCAAAGTGCAGCAAACGCTTTCCAACCTTTTCCACCTCCGGCGGTGCCACGATCTCGAGCGGTTCTGGATTTTCTTCTGAAGCGAGCAATGCTGCATCAACGGAACTCAATCGAATCGGGCCATCGGTAAAATTAAACTCCATCAATTCACCGAGCGTTTCGAGAAGCCTCCGAAATCGTCCTACCGGAAGAGCAAGCGAGCGCCCGTCGGGCAGGAAAATCAGGAATTCCTGTCCCGAAGGCATTCCCTCCGTCACTTCGAGAAATCGATTCTTCACCAAGGCTGCGAGAATGGGCTGCAGCTCAAATTCCTCTCCGTCGATTTCAAACCCGGCGGAAAGATGAAACCACCCTTTCCCTTCCTCTATAATTTCCGCGCGCCATCCTTCTGCTCGAAACACGAGCGGCTTGTGCCCGACATCGGGAGCAAATCGCACTTCCCAGTTTCGCCTCTCCAAAGCCGGGACACCCTCGTGCCGGAACCGTTTCCAGAAAAACTCTGGATGAGGCCACTCCGACTTGTCGGGCGCCCAGAGAGTGCCTTCGAAATCTGGACGTTCGAGTTTTCGAAGCGACTGCGGGGGCTCCTCCGCTCCGGGAAGAAAATTCAACGCATACAGACAATTCAGAGCATCCGTTTCTGCGGCCCGATTTCGAGCGATTTTGCGATCCGGCAAGACAACGGGCGGCAAGTTTCCACCCGGAGAAAGGGGGACTCGATTTCCCTCATAGACAGCATAAGCCGAAGCGTAAATTTCTGGTAGCCACGCCATTCGCTCCCCTTCTGGACGACTCTCGACTCGAAGCAGAAAAGAAGGACCCGAAGTTTCCGCTACGCTGGAATCTTTGTCTTCCTCCACCGCGAGCGTCTGCCCCGTCGTCATTGTCTCCGCCTCGGGCGAGCCGCCGAAGGCACGCTCAAGCCGCTCGCCTTTTCCTTTCGCGAGGTAGATCAACACAGCGGCGGCATGCTGGCAATGGGTGCCCTCTCCGCAGGAGCATTCCCCCTCCAAAGTCAGCCCTTGCCCCTCATCCCAGACGATCACGACAGGAGAAAAGACCTCCCCGTTTTTTTCGGTAACCACCCCGGAAATCTCGGCGTCACCAACATCAAGAATTTCGGCCCGAACGTTTTTCACCTGCCGCCCACCAACCAGCTTCTTTCCCGCAAGGAGCGCACCTGAAGAGAAAGCGGATTGCCATGCTTCTTCGTTGAGTAAGGCAGAGAGTTGAGAGGCGGAAACTTCGGGCATCAATGAGATTGTGACACGTCGTGATGCAGCTTCAACATACTGTTCGATACTCTGGAAAAACTCTACCAGGCTGATACAGATGAAGCACCTCACGACGAAGCCTCGACAGTAACCGCGTCATTTTTGAGTTATTCGAAACAAAGCTCAAAAAAGTCGTCCAAGCCCTACGAGCCGATGGAGGTCGAAAGACAACGCCTCTGAAATTAAAACATCTGATTCAACCCGCGAGAATGTAGGTCGCCAATAGCTTCTGTAGTTGGACAATATCGGTACCCTTCTTGAATTCCTTTTTGATCGGGTGCGGATTGCTGGAAATGTAGATTTTCAGTTCCGCATCCATGTCGAAATGCCCAGCAGTTTCCACCGAGAACTGGCTGATCGACTTGTAGGGAATCGAGTGATATTCCACCTTCTTACCTGTTAGCCCCTGCTTGTCCGCGAGAATCAATCGGCATTGCGTAAAGACAAACAAATCACGAACCACCTTGAACGCTCCCGAGATCTCTTCTCCCTCTATCAAAATCGGTGTGAACTCTTGAGTAAGCTCATTAGGGTCAACCTGCGAGGCGGTTCCAAATATTGCGTTTACCAATCCCATGAAGCCAGACTATACGGAGCATATAAAAATGTCAATCATCCGAGATTCACTACCGCATCCGCCCCTTCCTCAAATCCGTCACGCCAGCAACAGGTCACGACAAAATAATCTGAGACCTTTGCGAGCATGAGCCTATTTCCTGCTCGTCCAACCAACAGAGAAATCCAGATATCATGAAATCAAAAACCGCATTCTCCCTGCTGGCGACCGCTGCAATCGCATTACCAGCCTCTTCAGAAGCGCAGGTGAAAATCCCTGCCAAGTCAGGAAGCACCCTCGACGACCCCGCCGAAACAAGCAATCTAGCTGTCATTCAGAAAACGAGCCGGTCGCAGTTCAGCGGACAATCGAACGTATCCCGAAACGCACCCGCAGGCCCCAAACAACCCAAGCCACAGTCACTATCACTACCGACGCCTGGCGCCGTGACTGCAGTCCAGCGGGTCGAAGATCCCAAGCTGAATATTAATCCAAAACGCAGTCTTCGACTCTCCGAACTTCGTCGTGAACTCGGTGTCGCCGAGACCGCAAGGCAAGCACGCATCGCTCTTCCCACCGAAGACTTGTTTGAGAAAACTGCCCCAACGGAAATCGACGATCTTTCCGAAGCAACGCTGAAGAAAGTCGCCGAATACCTCGACCTCTCCGGATTTGAAACTGTCACGGTAAAGCCGTTCTACCTTCGCGATAAACCCTGCGACAAGGAACTTTCATGGACTCGCTCCCTGTCCCTGATCGAATGGATGGACTCCCACACGAAACTGAACACGGAGGCCTTCAAAGCCAACGGACCGGATCCGGTTTCGAAAGCGACGCCGAAGAAGGTGGCGAAAAATCTGGGAGAGACCGAGTTCGTCGGTCGTATCGAACTGCATCTCGAGTAAGCGAACCGCGATCTCCTCCCATTGCTTCGTGGACGCCGGCTTTCTTCGAAAGAGAATACTGGAAATCTGACCGCGAATGTTCTTTCCTTCTCCCAATGGAAGTTTCCACAGGAGAAGACAAGGCAATGCCGGGCAACTCATTGCCGCGCCGCACACTTGGGAGAACCGGGCTCGAAGTATCCGTTCTCGGATTCGGGAGTGCACCGGTCGGAGATCTTTATCGAGAAGTCGGAGAGGCTGCCGCGCTGGAGACGATTGTTACCGCGCTTTCGAACGGAGTCACCCTGCTCGACACCTCACCCTTTTACGGCAGCGGACTTTCCGAGCATCGGGTTGGATCAGCTCTTCGCCAAGTCCCCGAGGTGAAGCCTGTCATTTCCACCAAAGTGGGGCGCTATGCGCTTCCATCACAACCCAGCCCCGGCTCCTCCTTTGCTGGAGGCCTCGATCACGCCCTGCAAATTGATTACGGATACGACGGGGCTATGCGCTCGATCGAGCAGTCACTCCTCCGCCTTGGCGTCAACCACCTCGACATCGTTCTCGTCCACGACCTCGATCGTTATACCCACGGTGATAACCTGGAAGGCTACTACCAGGAAGCGCTCGAGGGCGCGGTAGAAGCCCTGACAAAGCTGCGGGATGAAGGAGTCATCCGAGGATACGGAGTAGGAGTGAACGAAGCCGACATGGCGGAACGTTTTGCTCGCGATTGCGATCCCGATGCCATTTTGCTCGCCGGTCGCTACTCCCTGCTCGAACAGCCAGCGATCGAATCATTCCTCCCTCTCGCAGAAGAACGAAACATCGGAGTTCTTCTCGGCGGAGTTTTCAATTCCGGAATTCTCGCGACCGGCCCAATCGAAGGCGCACGCTACGACTATTCGGAAGCGCCTCCAGAAATCCTCGAGAGGGTCAGAAAAATGGAAGCTGTCTGCCAGAGTCACAATGTCCCGCTCCGACGTGCTGCCCTGCAGTTTGTGCTTGGTCACCCTACCGTGAGCTGCCTCGTCCTAGGTGCTGAAAAGCCGGCAGAAGTTCACTCCCAACTCGAAGATCTTTCCGCCACCATTCCCGACGATCTCTGGGCCGAACTCAAACACGAAGGCCTCCTCGGCGAATCCATTCCTACTCCCTGACACACTCTCATGATCATCGACGCCCACCAACACTTCTGGAAACCGGACCGCGCCGACTATGGATGGCTCACCCCGAAGTTAAAAACGCTCTACCGCGATTTCCTGCCCTCGGATCTCAAGCCACTCCTTGATAGCTGCGGCGTCGAGAAAACAATCCTCGTCCAGGCAGCACCAACCGAAGCCGAAACCCATTTCATGCTAGGTCTGGCTAAAAACGACGACTTCATTGCCGGAGTCGTAGGCTGGACCGACTTCGAATCCGAAACTGTCGCCGAAGCGACAGCCGCTCTTGCAGAAAACAAATTTCTCGTTGGGCTTCGGCCCATGGTACAGGACATCGCCGACGACAAGTGGCTAGCCCAGCCATCTCTCGCGCCAGCTTTCGAAGCGATGATAGCCAACAAACTGGCCTTCGATGCGCTCCTGCTTCCCCGACACATACGGCATCTCCTCCCCGTTCTCGATCGTCACCCGGAATTGGCTGTGGTCGTTGATCATGCCGCAAAGCCCACCTTGAAAACCGGGGTTTCGAAAGATTGGTTCAATGATATGGCAGCCGTTGCCAAGCACGAGCATGTGCACTGCAAACTTTCCGGACTGGCTACCGAAGCACGGGAAGACTGGACCACTGGAGACCTCGTCCCCGTAGTCGACCATTTGCTGCAATGCTTCGGCCCCGATCGACTGATCTGGGGCTCCGATTGGCCCGTCCTCACTCTGGCCGGGACCTACGAGCAATGGTGGAAAGCAGCACAGGAACTCACCTCCACCCTGACCGAAACAGAACGAGCCGGAATTTTTGGAGAAAACGCAAAACGTTTCTACCTGACTCACCGCGGCTAACCATTCTCAATTCTCTATTTCTCCCTAACCATGCTCAAAGGAATTAATCCCATACTCAGTGCCGACCTTCTTCATTTGCTTGCCTCGATGGGACATGGAGACGATCTCGCCATCGTCGATGCGAATCATCCGGCAGCTACCGTTGCATCAGAAACGACAAGCGGAACCTTGATTCGACTACCCGGCCTTCGCATGGAGGAAGTCGTTCGAGCAGTCCTCAGCGTCTATCCCATCGACACTTTTGTCGACGATCCCATTCGGAGGATGGAAGTCGTCGGCAATCCCGAAGAAATCCCTGAGGTGCAAGCCGACGTGCAAAGCATTATCGGTGAATCCCAAGCCATGGCCGGCGTCGAGCGTTTTGATTTTTACGACGCCGCAAAGAAAGGCTACGGGGTCATTCAAGTCGGCGACGCGAGACCTTATGGCTGCTTCCTTTTGCGAAAGGGCGTGATTGCTGGGTAGAGGCAGATCAACTTTGAATCAGAAGCTAGAGGGACGCCTCGCCCTACCAGCTATTCAGCGCGTTGACTTGAGATGCTCAATGAGAGCTTCTCGGTCTTCCTCTTTCAGCAGTCCCTGGAATTCCATCTTCGTGCCGGGGGCGAACTTTTTCGGATTCGCCAGAAACTGGTCGAGCAGTTCAGGCGTCCACGTTTCGTTGCCGCCACGGCGCACATTGGTGAGCGCGGCAGAGTACTCAAAATTCGGTCCCGAGGCGATCTTGCGATCCCAGAACCCATCGAGAGAGGGAGCCGGGAACCCCACCCGGTGCTGGCCTGGTGCTCCGTGGCATCCCGAGCACAGGATAGCGAGAGTCGCGCCTCGCTGCGCCATGTCCATCGCCGCGACCTGCGCCTCGTCGATGACATACTCGCCGCGCATTTTCATGAGTGCCGCAACCTGTTCGTCATCCATCGAGGCCCGGATCTTTCGATAGGCCTCTGCTTCAATTACGGCAGCGTCCATTTCGAGGCGGCCCATTTCGGCGGAGAGATGATGAACGCGTTCGCCATCGAAAGCGGACGGATCAGTGCGCAGGGATGCCATTTGATTGAGAAACTCGTGACGGTTTTCGAGGAACTCACGCACGACGGGAATCTGAACTTCAACGGCGTGCTCGATGATGCCCTGTTGCTCGTCATTCAACATGGCAAAGAAGTCTTTCGCAATCGTCCCTCGGCTGGCGGCGTGGCCACTTTTGTGACGGATGGAGACGAAGCCGAAGAACTGGGCCGGCTGTCCGATGGGAATGATCTCGTTGTCCTCCGGTTTCCCTGTGATCCAAGAAAAGGCTTTTGCGTAGAGATCTTCGAGTTGCTTCTGATCGTCGCGATCGACCTTGTCACTTTCGACGCGAACGTCCCCGCCGTAATCCCCGGCACTCTCGGCATCGGCGCGCCATCCGGCCATGATGTCCCTTTGGGCACTTGTCATGGAATCCTCAAAGGCGGCAAACGCCGCTGCCTCGTGGATTGCGACCATGGAGTTGAGCAGCGAAAAGCGTTCTCCGAGAGGAGCGAGTTTCTCCCGGTTGATCGATTGGCCGGTGTAGAGATGGTCTTCGAGCAATGTCAGGATCTCTTCTCGGACCACCCACCACTCCTGCAGTGCCGCCTTTTCGGCGTTGACAGCTTCGGCCATTCGCTCGCGTTGCGCTTCGTCGGCAATGGCGAACATGGCTCGACCGAGCATTCCTCGGTTCGCGGCCCGTCCGCTTTGGTAGCGGAGTGCCACAAAACCGAAAAACTGGGCGTTCTTTCCAACGGAGAGCTTTTCATTGTCGGCAGGCGAACCGGAGATCCAGGCAAACCCTTTCGACGCCAATGCTGCCTGAAGGTCTTTCTCCCCGCGCAATCCGCTATATTCTTCGGCGCTCCAGGTGTCGGTGTCTTTGCTGTCAGGTTTGCCGCCTCTTTTCTTTCCTCCTCCCTGTGAGAAAACCGAGGCCGCAAAGAGTGAAAGCAGAGCAACTGTGAGAAGAAACGAACCAACCCTGTCGAGTCGTCGAACCAACTCTGTTGAACCGATGGTTGTGGCATTCGATTTCATAGTTCTTTCAGGCTTGATGGAGCGGCTACTTGGAGGCGACGATTCCGTCTTTGTCGGAGTCTGCCTCGTCGAAGGCACTCCGCAGAGCGCCGGCAAACTCTTGCGCGGTAATGATGGAATCGGAGTTTGCGTCGACTGCCGTGGTGTTGGATGTGAGAAACCCGGCCACCGCCATCTTCGGATTCTTGCCCTCAAATTCTGCCGAACTGAGAACGCCGTTCTGATCGGCATCGAATGCATGGAATGCCATGCGAGCCTGGCTCATTAGTTCGTTCTGGCTCACTGACCCATCACCGTTGGTATCCAGTTCGCCAGCGTGGTTTGTCACCCATGATCCAGCGTCGCCGGGCGCATCGCCTTTTTTCGCCAACCCACCTGTTCCGCCGACAGCAATTCGTTGGAAAGCCGCTGGGCTCAGATCAATGACACTGCCTCCCGAAACCGGAGCAGGGTTGGGAGTCTTGGAAGGTGTGGCTGGTTCTTCAGACTCCTCCGTCGTGCGCTTGCTGCCTTTTCCGCCACCTTTGCCCTTCTTCTTTTCCATTTCGGCTGTTCCGGGTTTGTCCGGGGAGTCGGAATCGTCGGGATCGGAATCGGTGTTTTCCGGTGTGTCTGATTCTTCGGACATCCTCCTTTTCTTGCCTCCCCCGCCTTTTCCTTTTTGGTTACCGCCACCGTTTTTTCCACCGCGCATCTTGTCGGCCGAGGGAGGATTGTCAGGATCGTAGCTCGGATTCTTCACCGGCATCTGGGCACCGATTTCGGCGAGGTAGGCGAAGAGTTTTTGCTTCATCGCGTCGGCGATCTCCGGTTTCTGCTCCGCGAGGTCCCGGCGTTCTGCGATGTCGTCAGCGAGATCGAAGAGATGCGTTTCGCCGGTTTCGTAGAAGTGCATGATCTTCCAGTTGTCGAGAAGCAGCGCCGAGTGCGGGGTGTCGCTCTGGTAGTGGGGAAAGTGAAAGACCAATTCCTCTCTCGGACGCTCTACCGGTTTGTCTTCTCCCCGAAATAGATGGGTGATCGAGCCTCCCTCGATTGTGTCGGGCAGATCTTTTTGAACACCCGCGAGTTCGCAAAAGGTGGGATAGAAATCGTAGCCGACAACACGCTGGTGGCTCCACGAGTTCGGCGCGATCCCGGGGCCGCGCACGATCAGCGGAACCCGGATACCGCCTTCCCAGACGCCACCTTTTCCACCGCGTAGCGTTTGCCTGGTCGAGGAGCCGTTGTCGGACATGTAGATGACATAGGTCTTATCCGCGATACCGAGCGATTCGATCTTTTCCAGCAACTGCCCGACACCTTGATCGAGAGCTTCGCTCATGGCGGAGCGGCCGACTTCTTTTTCATTCCCTCCCGGAATCAACTTCTGGTACTTCTTCACCAACTCAGGGGGCGCGTTCTGCGGATAGTGCAGCGCGTGATAGGACATCTGGATGAAAAAAGGCTTTTTCGACGTGGCTGATTTCGTCATCACGTTCATGGCTCGTTCGCCCATGCCAAAAATATCGACCGGGTTCGGTGGCAGATGCGGCTCGGCGTCCTGGTTGCCGGTGTCGCCGTCGCTCTCGTCGTAGCCATGCTGCTCAGGGCCGCCACCAGAGATGTGCCACTTCCCAAAGTGCGCGGTGGTGTAGCCGGCCGATTGAAGCAGTTCGCCAATGGTAGTTTCGTACGTCTCGATGCTGCGTCGGTTCCGTGGGGGAATCAGTTTGAAGCCGTCTGCCTCAGTCACCGATCCAGCCGCCTTGGTCCAGTGACATTGCGCCGGGCTCTTGCCGGTCTGCAGGCTGATCCGGGTCGGCGCGCAGACCGAGGCGGGCGAATAACCCGCGCTGAATCGCATGCCCTCGCTCGCCAACCGGGCGATGTTCGGCGTCTCAATGATGCGGCTCTTCGAGTTCTGCATATCGGGATGCATCTGACAGGAGAGACCAGTCCATGCCTGGTCATCGGAGAGCAGGAAAAGGAAATTAGGTTGGTCTGCGGCGCTCGCAGTCGCGTAAGGGAGAAGGATGAGGAGGAGAAGAAGTTGAGTCGGCAAAAATTTCATAAAATCCAATCGTGATTACACAACAGTAAACAACCTGAGTATTTCATGAAGGTTTCAGGAACATTACATCGATGAAATGTTCTTTTATGCCCCGTAGCTTCAATTAAGCCACAAACCCAACCCGAAACTCCACCATTCCCTCCGCATTCTCCCGGACGGTCACAGTTCCTTCGTGGGCAACGATAATCTCTTTCACTATACTCAAGCCAAGGCCAACTCCTTCGCCCGATAACCCCGATCGTTCAAACCGCTCGAATATCCTTTCGCGATCTTCCTCTGCAATCGGAGTTCCGGTGTTGGCGACGGACCATTCGATTCCATTGTCCGACTTGGAAAGGCGGCATGCAATAAGCCCACCATTTTCGTTGTAGCGAACAGCATTGGAGAAGATGTTGTGGGCGACTTGCTGGAGAAGGATGGGGTCGCCTTTGATCTCTACACCGGGCTCGACCTCGCTACGAATTTTGATATCCCGTGCTTCCGCTAGCAGTCCTGCATCTTCCAGCCAAGTCTCCAGCATGGCGCTCAAATCGATTCGCTCTGCGCTGATTTCCAATTTCCCCCCATCGGCGCGGGAAAGGAGGAGCAGGTTTTCGAGAATCGCTCCCTGACGGTCAGACTGTTCCAACAACTGGGAAAATATTTCCTGCGCTTCGGGATTATCGCCACACCGCTTCAGCCCCTGCTCAAGGGTTCCCCGCATGATCGCGAGCGGGGTCTTCAACTCGTGGGAGGCATCAGCACTGAATCGGCTGGCCTGGTGAAAACTTCGTTCCAGCCGTTCCAGCATCGCATTGTATTGCTCGACGATACCAACAAATTCTTCGGCCGCACCGGTGACCTCCAGCCGACTGTCGAGCGCGGCTGCGGAGACTTGCTCCATATCTCGCCGTAAGGTTTCGACCGGGCGAATGGCCCTTCTCGCAATGAGCCATGCTCCCAACGCCACAAGAAAAAGAGCTCCGGGAAGTGCTATAAGAAAAGCCTGCCGGAGAGATTGCATTTCTGCCGAGATTTCGGAGAGGTCGGCTCCGACAACCAGCTTCACCTCGCGGTTGGCAAAAACTCCGACACGAAAGTGCTTCCCGTTTGACTCCTTCGTGTAATAGAGCGGCTCCATAACCAGACGATCCCGGCGACCTCCTTTGCCACGCTCGTCCCCTTTGCGATTCGGTGGCGCAGGAATATTAGGTTGCGGATCGAGGAGGGTTTCGGATCCCGGGAAACCCTCCGGCGCGATGCCCTCCGGCCAGTGTTGCGACCGGTAGAGCACCTCGTCTTCCCTCGTAAGAAAAGCGAGGAAACGTGTCTCCGCTTTTAACTCACCAAAATTCTCCACCATCGAAGATTCGAATCTTGTCGTATCCGCGTTTTTACTTGCTTTGGTCGCGTGCCTAAGGCCAAATGCGGCCAGTGATTCGTCGAGCGATGTGCCCTGGCTTTGTTGCAGTGCCATCCAAGTGCCCCAGGAGAAAGCGATTAAAACCGCCCCGGAAACGAGGACAGACCACGAAACGATACGGAATCGAAAGGAGCGGGCTTTCATAGTTCGCGCATCCGATATCCAACCCCGCGAACTGTGTCTATCAGTTTCGCTTCGCCCGGAGCTTCGATTTTTTTCCGGAGTCTGGTTACCGCGACATCGACCATGTTGGTGCCGGTATCGAAGTGGGTGTTCCAGACATGTTCACAGATCTGGGAACGGGAAAAAACGCGGCCGGGAGAACGCATCAGGTATTCGAGCAGAGCGAATTCCCGCTGGCTCAGGTCGATTTCACGGGCGCCGCGTTTGGCCTCGTGCTTGATGAGATCAAGGGCGAGATCATCCACTTGAAGGACGGTTTGCGGGGTTCCCGAAGAGCGGCGCAGGAGAGCCTGCAAGCGGGCGACCAGTTCCTCAACAAAGAAGGGCTTGGTCAGGTAGTCGTCGGCTCCGAGGTTGAGCCCTTCGACTCGTTCGTTCAACTCATTGCGAGCGGTCAACAAAATGATAGGAAGGGTGACACTACGCTCGCGGAGGCTGCGGAGAATACTGAGCCCATCTCGCCCCGGGAGCATGATGTCGAGCAGCATCGCGTCGAAAGACTGTGTCGTCGCGAGTTCAAGTCCTTCTTCGCCCGTACGGCACAGTTCGACGACAAAGCCTGCCTCTTCGAGTCCGGACTGGATAAATCCGGCGATCTGAGATTGGTCTTCGACGACAAGAATGCGCATCAAATCAACTTGGACGATTCCGTTTTTCTTTTCCACCCTTGTTTTTTCCACGCTCCTCCCGGCCTCGCTTCTTCGGGGCATTGGGATCGAAATTTGGATTCGAAGCGGACGGTCGAGATGCGCCTGTGGCTTCGTGCCACGCTTGTAATTCACCGGCCAGGCTCTTCGCCAATTCTGGGTGAATCTCTGCCAAATTTTGCGTCTCATGCGGATCGGTTGCCAAATTGTAGACCTCGATTTCCTGAGTCTCGAAAAACTCCAGCACTTTGTAATCTCCCTTCCGCATCGCGCTGCTGGGTCCACCACCTCCTATGTAGCTCGGAAAATGCCAGAAGACGCGATCTCGATTCAGCTTCTGTGATTTGCCGGTGAGAATGGAAGCAAAACTTTCACCATCGAGCTGATGTTTGCGTGGAGCATCGAGCCCAGCCAATTCCAGCATCGTTGGATAAATATCCATCGAGAGCATCGGCTCCGCCGTTTCACCGCTCACAATTCCCGGTCCCCAAATCGCTGTGGGAACTCGCAAACCACCTTCATAAACCGTTCCCTTTCCATTGCGGAGCGGGGCCATGAGCCGGCGTTCGCCTCCGTTATCCGAGTGAAAAATGACAATCGTATTGTCGCTCAAATCCATTTCCTCCAGAGCATCGACGATGCGTCCCACGTTCTGATCAACCGCCTCGACCGTGGCTGCGTATTCCGGTTTGGAGTGCCCCTTGTTCTGATATTTTTTCATGATATCAGGCTTTGGCTCATAGGGCGAATGAACTCCGTGATAGGCCATGTAGAGAAAGAAGGGCTTGTCCTGGTTTTGTTTGATCCACTCGATGCCGCCCGCGGTCATCGCATCCGTCAGGTATTCGCCGTCATCATTGAGGTAGCGATCTTTGTCGAAGCCAAAATCCCGCGGCTGCTTAAAGACCTCGAATCCCTGACCGAGCGGTGTGGTTGGACCGTCTCTCCCGCGTCCGAGATTCCACATCCCGAACATTCCGGTTCTGTAGCCTCCCGCTTTCATGCTCTCGGCAATCGTGACCGACTCGGTGGCCAGTTCCGAATTACTTTCCGCTGAAATGATTTTGTGATGAGGCAATCCCGGGGAGTGACGCTCATCGACCACGGTGTATACGCCATGTCGCGGCGTGTATTGTCCGCTCATCAGGCACGCGCGAGTAGGAGCGCAATTCGGAGCACTGGCATAGGCATTCGTGAAAATCATCCCCTCCCGTGCCATCGCATCGGTGCGCGGGGTTTCGATGTCTTTGCTGCCGCTGAAACCCATCGCGTTCCACCCCATGTCGTCGATGAGGAAAAGGACAAAATTGGGAGCACCTTCAGGAGCGGGTTTTGAAGGCGCGCTCCGGACCGATGGAATCGATGCTGGAGTCGGGCCGACTGTTGCCGGTTGCTTCATGGCTTGAGGAGAAGGTGAGTCGTCTCTTTTTTCGGGGCGACCTTCTCCCGGCCTTTTCCGGTCGGGAAATCGGGGAGTGATTCTTCCTTCGACTTCGTATTCGTCTTTCGTGAGTTTGTTATCCCCGTTCTTATCTGCTTGCCCAAAGAACTTGGCGAACTGCGAAGTCATTTCCGTTTTAGAAATGCCGCCGTCGTTGTCGCGATCCAACTCCTCGGCGTGTTGCCTGACAAAACCGCCTAAAGCCGATTTTGGCATTCCGCCTTTGGCGCTTGATTCATCCGGCGAGATTTTCTGATCGTTGTTTTTGTCGTAGGCTGCAAACACCCGGTTGGCCTCAGCCATCATTTCCGATTCAAATTCGACAACGCCATCTTCATTGGCGTCAATCTCTGTCGCGTGAACGAGAATCCATGGAGTTCTTCCGCCTGCCTCGGCACGGTTTCCTTTCTCCTCCCCCGGGCGAAGTGGGCGCATTCCTTTTTCGCCTCCCTTAGGTCGCTGACCTTTGCCTTTGCCTTTGCCTTTGCCTTTACCTTTTCCACCGCCGCCGCCAGCACGTCGTTCGTGGGATTCCTCTCTCTCGGTTCCATCCGGTTCGATAAATTTGAAATCCACACCCGAGTCAGTGATTTGATAATTTACGTGGCCCTTATCACCATTGATGTCGTATTCGAGAGAATAACCGTCGGCTAAACTGCCCTCGAATCCGGTGATCTTCGCACCACGAAGAGGTCGCAAAAACTCACGAACCCCTCGCGTCGGCGGGCGGTCATCCAGGTCGGCCGGTCCTCGAAAGTAGGCCATCATGTAAGGCGGCTCCAGATTTCCCACGTAACGATACTGCCCGCTGTCGTCGAAATAGCCGTGACATTCATCGAGCGGTTTATCCTTTGTCGGGTCTTCCAGGTAGATCGGGTGACCATCGAGACCAAAGGCAACCGGGTTTCCTTTTCCGACTGTGGCTTCCAGATGCGAGGGAGCAATGTGGTAATGATAGTCATCTGCGCGACCGCAGTGCCCGCCCCATTCGTCGAGTTCACCACCCGCATAGGCATCCTTGCCGCTCTGGGTAAGTGCATGAAAAATGGGAATGCCATTAACCGCCAAAGCAATGGGACCCATCAAAGTCAATTCCTGTGGATCACCTTCGATTGTCTCGGGGTTGAGCGGCAGCTTGAACCGATTTTCGCCCGTGAAATCGTGAGGAATCGGCACCTGCTGTTGCCACGCGGTGATGCCTCGCATCATCGGGTGATCGGGAAGCCCATTTCCTTCGATGTAGAGAAATTCGCTATCCCAGGAGATTCCGAGCGACTTGTTAAACTTTGCAAAGGCCTGCGCCGATTTCGGAATCTCACCGCCCGGATTCTCCAGTGTATGTTTACCGGGAAACTTAGCCGTGAACGGTTTCAGCTCCGGGGCGACGGCGGCAATCACCATCGGGACCACCAGTGTCGAAAAGAGGAGAACTATTGCAAATGCGAAGATCGAGCGAACTGGATGGGTTTGGTGATCATGTGTTATGACTTCGTTTTTCATGAGATAATAAGGTTGGGTATTACGGCTTCTCGCTCGCATCTATTTTTCCGCGAGGCCAATCTTTCGGAATCGGATTTCCATTCGGTGGGCTGGCGATAGTCGTGCGAAAAATCACGGTGTTGTCGAGGGCGAGGTCCTTCGTCCAGATCCACTCAGCTCCTTCGAAGTCATGTTTATAAAATGGGTCCTTTGGCCCAACAGCATCTTCGCTGTGCTCAACAGCATTGACCCAGCCCTTGTCGTCGAAGTCTGCCGCAAACCAATTCTCTGGAATCGCTTCGTGTTTTGTTTTTGGATTCTCCAGATCCCGACCAATGGGCCCATGAAAAAAACTTTTCGCCTTCCAGGATGCATTCGTCACGGTGCCGTCGCCGAATTTCAGGATAAAACCTCCATCGCCGAGATTGGTGTTGTTGTATTCAAGGCCGGTCTCCTTGTCCGCATTGTCCTTCGCCATTACCGCAATAGTCATCGGGTATTCGGGCAGTATGTCGACCGAGACAACATTGTGCGGAATGAACGAGATCGAATCGACCACAACGAGATTGCCGTTGATGTAGAGCTTGAACCAGTTGTCTGCGTATACGTTGGCTTTCACCGTATCGGTGATCCGGGGTTTCTCGATTTTCGGACCGCGACCTTTGCCCTTTTGTTTCCGTTCGCCTTGAGCGAGGGCAATTGCAGGCAGGCAAAACGCCACGATCGCAAAACCAAAGATGGGGATTACAAGTGAGATTCGTTTCATGATTGAGTTGATTTTTAATTCCAACACAATTCAACCACCCATTCGTGTCGCTCCCATTACGTGTGGATTACAGCGATGTAATAATCAAACAGGGTAAGATCGAGCATGCTACCCTGTCAGGTCATCGGTTGAACCCTCTTGAGAGCTACCTGTTTGGCCACCGTGTCCCTTCGTGTTTCGGGACTCTTTTCTCGGATCCTAAGAAATTTAGACAATCATCTTTCCGGGCCGCGTCTGCTATGATGAAGGCCCAATCAGGATGATGAAAGAAGCGGAACTGGAACGAATCTACGACGAGCATGCTCGTTGTGCCTTTGCCATCATTGCTGAGACGTTTTCGTGGGCATCGCAGCATTCATCTCCTTCAGCCAAGAAGTGAGTTGCCCTTCGAGGCGCTCCGCGACTTTTGTTTTGCTCGTCGCAAGGTTGTTTCTTTCCCCGATATCTGAAGCGAGGTCGTAGAGTTCTCTTTCCCCCGTTCCGTATCGCTGGATGAACTTGAAGTTTCCCTCGCGAACCACTCCACCAAGCCGATTCCTTTTGTGAAAGGCGTAGTTGGGGTAGTGAAAGTAGAGAGCCTTTCGATCCCAATCACCGGATTGCTCAAGAAGAGGAAGAATGCTCTCTCCGTCGACAGGTTGATCGGACGCAGGATCAAGCCCAACCACTTCCAGAAAAGTGGGAAAGCAATCCGTGCTGATGACGGGCGTACGACAGGTGCTGTTTGCCTCGACCTTCCCGGGCCAGCGAACGATCCAGGGAATGCGAATCCCGCCCTCGTAGAGCATTCCCTTGAACCCACGGAGGGGTCGATTGTCTCCGTTGTAACCACCGTTGTCCGATTTGAAAAGAACGAGGGTGTTTTCCCGGAGACCAGCTTTGTCGAGAGCCTTGAGGAAGCGGCCGATCTCGGTATCCATTCCTTCGATCATGGCCGCGTAAACTGGATCTTTGATCCCCGGACCCTTGCGCTTTTCATATTTGGAAATGAGATCCTGCTTGGCTTCAATCGGATAGTGCACGGAGTAGGGCCACCAGTTGAGATAAAAACGTTTTTCCTGATTCTGTTCGATGAACTTGATCGCTTCGTCGGCAAGTCGCTGGGGAAGGTATTCACCCTCTTCCTGTTCTGTCAGGGTCGGGATTTTATACGGAGCAAAATAGGTGGGAGGCCCGCCACGAAAACAGCCCCCGATATTCAGATCAAAGCCCTGCTTATCTGGGCGAAGATCTGATTCGAGCGGCCCACTCTCACTGTTACGAACAACGTAGGAAAGATGCCACTTTCCGATGTGGGCCGTGGCATACCCGGCCTCGGAAAGTCGTTCTGCTATGGTGCGGTAGCCAAGAGCTAGGTTGCGAACAGAAGAAGCTTCAGCGAGATCAGATCCTTCGAGCGTGAATCCATCCTTGTGGCCGGGAGCATGATTGGTCAGACGAAGTCTCGCGGGTGACTGGCCGGTCATCATCGCCGCTCGTGTCGGCGAGCAGACGGCTGCTGCCGCATAGGCATTGGTAAAACGCATTCCATCCTCAGCGAGCTGATCCAGCGCAGGAGTATCGAGGCGGTCGTTGCCGTAGCAATGGAGATCCATCCACCCCAAGTCGTCGGCCATGATCACGACAATGTTCGGCCCGTTTTTCGACGCGTCTTTACCCCGGCTCTGGGAATGGAGATCGGAAGCAGTCCCGAGAAAAAGAAGAAACAGAAACGGGAAGTTGGAAATGATTCGGCGTGGGTTCATGGAGGCGATTGTTCGGGAGGTCAGGGTTTCAACTGGTCGCGTAGCTTTGCTTTCTCCGCCTCGGCCGAGGCTCTTTCCTTGGAGTATTTTTCGCGATTTCCTTCGAGGAAGGTTTCAGCTTCTTTCAGTTGGCGTTCCAGATCATCGAGCCGGAGATCCCGCTGCACAAATCTCTTGAGACGTCGGAGATCGTCCGACAGGTAGGTCGAATAACTTTCAGGGACCTCTTCCATTTTCCAATCATCGCTGCGCTGGGTCGCGAAGGGCAGATCACTATGGTCGGAACGCTGCAGGTTGGACATCGGGTTTCGTCCCCAGGCATGACGAAAGTGAATCGGATGGGGAACATGGGGACTCGTCAGGACGACGACCCGCTTGTCAGTTCTCGGTCGATTGCGATCATCCATCCCCGTTACGAGAAACTCCGCATTGGCTGGCTGGAATCGGCGATCCTCTCCCGCAATCGCAAATCCAGCGATAGGCTTGTCATCGACGGGCCTCACAGTGGTGTCGAACTTGAGAAGGATTCGACTTTCTTCCACGACCATCTCGATCAACAAGGGCGGCTTCCAGGGAATCTCTTTTTCGAAGCCATACTGGGTCGCCAGCGCCCAACGCGAGATTCGCTCGCCAACCGGAAGCTTCAATTGCGGGTGATACCATGAACGGCGTTTATCGAAGCTACTCGCAAAGCCGATGTTCTTGTCACCGGAATGATAGAAATCGAGGAAGGTCTTGTACTGGGCCTCGCGGATATAGATTCCATCGTTCGCCGTCATCTCGAGGTAGTTTTCCTGCGTTTGGGGATCCCCGGCAGTACAGAGCGAGATGATGCCAAAGGGCATCTCGGGATTTTGAAACGCGCTTCTCCAAGCCGTGATCATTCTGCCAAAAATCTGGTAGTACATTTCGGCACCTTCAGAACCTCCCCCGAGAGCGTTGTTGAATCCCTGGTGAAAAATCGCTCCTTTGACAGAGAGACCTGCGATCGGGTTGATCATGCTGGCGTAGCAATTGCCGGGTCGATTCTGATCCATCGCCGGCCCGTCGCGAAGATCAGAGGGCACTTCTCTACTGGTGTGGTCCTTCCCCTCCTTCTTCATTCGCTCGACCCACTTTTCGTGACTGCTGATCCTATCAGCGAGGTCTTTTTCAGAATCCCATTCTTTCACCTTTTGATCCCATGTGCGGAGAAGCCACTGGACTTCATCCGTATCAATTTCTTTCAAAACGGACATCGGCGTCCAAGTCTCGACTGTGGTCCCGCCCCTCGATGCATCAATGACTCCGATGGGAATCTGGGAAGCCATGTGAAGCCGCCGGGCAAACACATAACCGATCGCGGATAGCTCCTGAACGACTTCGGGCGAACAGACATCCCAATCACCTTTTCGAAAGTGGCGATTCGACCAGTCACTCCACTCATGAAGACGGGAGAATCCTTGCTTCAGTTCGGGGCCATTCTGGGCCGGAATCGTAAGAACTCGAATCCCTTTATAGTTGGCAGACACGATCTCGAGATGCCCGTTCTCCACTTTTTCGAGAGGAAACTCCATGTTGCTCTGCCCCCCAAGGATCCAAACATCACCAACCAGAACATTCTCCAGGGTGATCGTTTTATCCTTTCCCGAAACGGTCAGAATCTCTGGTTTCGAATTCGCAGGCAGGGCCGGCAGAGAAATCTTCCAACTGCGATCCTTCGCTGCGATTGAGGATTTTTTCTGCCCGGAAAAAGAAACTGTGACTTCTTCTCCGGGCGATGCCCAACCCCAGATCGAAACCTCCCGGTCTCTTTGCAGGACCATGTTGGATTGAAAGGCATTATGGAGAAAGAGCCCCTCATCGATGGCCGGATTGCGAATGAGGTCCTCTCCGCGGATTGGGTTCACTTCAGCAAAAGCGATATCACTGCAAAACGAGGCAAGCAGGAAAGACAGAAGAACAATTTGTGTTTGTGTCAGGAAGGACGGTTTCATGATCGGCAGGGAGGAGTTTTATTTTTTCGAAACGAGAGGACCGAGAGGTTTCCGATTGAGCGGAGCGCTCCTCCCGCTGGATTTCAACTGCTCCAACAGAGCTTGAAGCTCTTTTCGCTTAGCCTCTTCGGCAAAGTAGAGATTGGTGGTTTCGCCAGGATCCACTTCCAGGTCATAGAGTTGCCCAGGCGCTTCGGGTGCCTTCTCCGGCAGGGCATACTTAGCGAGGTTTCCTTTATCGTATCCGTTTCCGCCTGAACCTTGGTGATCGAGATACTTCCAGTTTCCATTTCGAATCTGGAATTCACCCCGAAAACTCTGAGTGAGGAGATAGGGGCGAATGGAATCTTCCGGATCCTGGGTTCCCAGGAGAACCGGCAGCATGTCGAAACTGTCCGTAGCTGCAGAGTCCGGAAGCGGATACCCGACTACGGAAGCGATTGTCGCAAAGATATCAGTGGAGTTGGTCATCTGATCCGACACCTGCCCCTCCGGGATGACACCAGGCCAGCGGACGATGAAAGGAACACGATGACCACCTTCCCATCCGTCTCGCTTCATGCCTCGCCACCCTCCTGAGGCATCGTGATTGTGGTCCTCCCGCATCCAGTCGACATGCACTGTTTCAGCTCCATTGTCAGCGTTGAAGAAAACCAGGGTCTCGTCATCAATGGAGAGCGAATCGAGCAGATCGAGAACTCGGCCGACGATGGCATCGAGTTCAAAGACAAAGTCCCCCCGAGGTCCTCCCTTAGTTTTGCCCCGCACGGAGGGAGAAGGAAGAACAGGAGCATGCGCAATCTGAGTTGAGAGAACAGCAAAAAAAGGCTCATCCGGATGACTTTCCTGATGCTTGCGAATGAAGCTTTCGGTTTTGTCGCAAAAAAGACGATCAGCATCGACGAATTGATATCCGGGAGCCATCCATCCTTCATCATTATCCCAACGCCACTTTCCTCCGGGATTGGGCAACCTGTCTCGCTCGTGCCTCTGGTTCGCAGGAACGGGAACCATTCCGTTTTCGATGTAGAGATAAAGAGGATCGGTCGTCGGACAGTTCGGGGTGACAAAGGCTTCATCGAAACCCCGCTTCGTCGGACCATCAACCAGCGGCGTGCTTTTCTCGTAGTCAATTAGCAGCGAATTATCGAAGCCTCCTCCGAGACGCTTCCCTTCTTTGTCGAACCAGGTTAGGCCGACATGCCATTTTCCAAAGATCCCGGTGCGATAGCCCTTTTCCTGGAGCATTCCACCGAGAGTGAGCGTGCCCGGCTTCAGATAACTGGGGCCACCAGGCCCTTCAAAGGCACCACCCCCTCGTCCTGTAGATCGGTAGATCTGCTGACCGGAAAGAAGACCATACCGGGATGGCGAACAAATCGTGGATGGGCTATGCGCATCGGTGAAGCGGATCCCTTCGGCCGCCATTAGATCGAGCCTTGGTGTTTCATAGGCTGATTCCGGATTGTAGCAGGAAAGGTCTCCGTAACCGAGATCATCCGCGTAGATGATGAGAATGTTGGGAAGCTTGGTAAAGTCTTTTGCGACAGCTGGGGCAACCAGAAGGAAAACGCTGGCTAGGAAGAGCAAAAGATATCGAAACATGGAGGAGGTTCTATCAGGTGAAGCAATAATCTGTAAAGCCACGGTATCACCCGGATCAGACCCTCGATTTTGAAAAAATTGAATCGGAAAATGCAAAGAGACCGCCTACCTTCCGAGTGTTCTCTATGATTTTTCTCACTTCCAGGTGTACCGGAATTTGTTTGCTTGCCCTATTTGCGAGTTGCTTCCCGAGCATGCTGGCGGCTCAGGTCGAGGTCGGCCCTGTCATTCCCGGATTGGAGCGCAGCGAGATCGGCCCGCAAATGAAGGGACTCGTGCTTCTTGAGGAACTGAATTGCGCCTCCTGTCATACATCGGATGCCCCTTTCGCGAACCGGTCAAAAAAGGCGCCGCAGCTTTCTGACGTGGGAACAAGAGTTCACCCAGAGTTTCTCGAATCCTTTATTCTCGATCCTCAAGGAACAAAGCCGGGGACAACGATGCCGAATGTCATGGGGGCAATGAATGAGGAGGAGAAAAGAAACACGACCCGGGAGCTAGTGCATTTCCTCCTTTCTCTGAAACCGAATCACTTCTCCGTTCAAGCTCCCGACTCGGTGGCTGCAGAGCAGGGAGAAAAACTATTCCATTCCCGAGGCTGTATTGCCTGTCATTCTCCGCGAGACGAGGAAGGCAATGAATTACTGAACGAATCTTCTGCGCCCCTCGGAGCCCTCGAGAAAAAATACAGCGTGAAAAGTCTCGTCGGATTTTTGCAAAACCCTCTTAAGGTTCGTCCCTCTGGTCGCATGCCGAATATGCAACTCCAAGGCAGAGAGGCGGAACAGATCGCTCACTATCTGCTGAGGAAAACCAAGGTTCCCGGATCCCTGAACTTCACATTGTATCAGGGACGAGTTTGGGAAGGTCTGCAGAGTGATTCCGTTGAGGCCGCCCGAGCCGGTCTGGTCGATGATTTTAAATTGGAGAGCCTCGGTAAAGTCTCGCATCAGACCGCAATCGAATACCAGGGTTGGATCGATATCCCAGCGCAGGGGGAATACACCTTTCACCTGAAAATGAATGGTGGATTCCTTCGTGTCGATGGCCAGGATATCGTAGTCGAAGAGCCAAGCAATCGCCGGGGGCCAAAAGATTTTTCGGGCAAGATCACGCTGGCAAAAGGGCTTCGGGAAATTTCCCTGACCTATTTTCACACCGGCCGGGAACCCTCCTTTTCCTTCGAAATGGAAGGCCCGGGGTTGGATCGAAAACCGATCGCATCCTCAATGCTCACTTCCTCACAGGAGACTGTGCCAGCCTTTGAGCCATTTGTTGTTGATCAGGATCTGGCGGCGCAAGGTCGACTCCATTTTGAAAAACTGGGATGCGCGAACTGCCACGATGATGTCGGAGCGCCCTCTCGAAAAAGAATCGAATTTTCGAACCTGCGTAAAAACAAGGGATGCCTCTCTTCGGATTCTTCCGACACTCCTCGCTTTTCTCTCACAGACACACAACGAAATTGGATCAACGGTGCCCTGAAGCAGGCCGAAACCATTGCCCTGGATGATCACCAGGAAATTGGAAAAACCTTGGTTTCTTTCAACTGCATCGGTTGCCACGAAAGATCCGGTGTCGGAGCGATTGATCCTGCGAGAGAATCCTACTTCACCGGATCAAAACCTGAGCTCGGAAATCAGGGCCGAATCCCTCCTGTTCTTTCTCATGTCGGAGCGAAACTGACTCCCGAGTGGATGAGAGATGTGCTTTTGCGAGGGCAGCGCCAAAGGCACTACCTGGATGCTTCCATGCCGCAATACGGAGAAAGCAACGTGGGACACCTTGTCGAAAAGTTCGGTAAAGTCGATCGGCTGGAGGACGTGGAACTTCCCGAGATCTCGGATATTCTCGAATCAAAAAATGCGGGTTACGAAATGATTGGAGCCGACGGGTTCAGCTGTATTGCCTGCCATGACTACAACGGACAGGAGGCGGGCGGTGCCGGCGCTCTCGACATTGTCCACGTCACAGATCGAATTCAGAAAAACTGGTTTCATCTCTACATGAGAGACCCCCAGAGATTTCATTCGACGGTGATCATGCCCAACTATTGGCCCGGCGGAAAATCGGTGCGTCCGAAACTGCTCAATGGAGATCCCGCGAAGCAGATCGAGGCGCTTTGGAATTATCTTGAGGACGGGCCACGAGCGAAGAAACCGCGCGGTCTCTCTCGACAGTCGAACGAGATTCGCGTCAGCGATGTCGCCGAGATCGTTCGCGGTCGAGGCACAGCAGGATTCCGCGGAATAGGCGTTGGATATCCCGAAAGAATCAATCTCGCTTTCGATTCTGAAGAAATGGCAGTTCGATTGTTGTGGAAAGGTGATTTTGCCAGCGTCAATCACGGTTCGTTTCGGGTAATCGGCGGGGAGAAAATCACTTTCCCGCCGGGGATCCCCTTTCATCGCCTTGAGTCACTCGATGATGACTGGCCATACAAAGGAGAGACGGATTACCTGTTTCCACAGGACCATGGCTACCAATTCGGCGGGTATGAATTGGACGAGTTACGGAGACCGGCGTTCCGGTATCAGTATGGAAAAATTTCGGTGGAAGAATTCTTCGAAGATCAGGCAGGTGCGAATGACAGCGCCAACGGCAGCGCCTGGTTCCGAAGATTACTTCGCTTTGACACCCTTGAAGCTCAGGAAATGTTTCACTTTCGCGCCGCTGCAGGTTCGAAAGCGACTCGCGTGTCAGACGGCGTTTTCTCTGTGGATCAACTCGAACTGACAATCCCGACTTCGATCGAAGCTATCGTCCGAGACGGGGAGCCTTCCGAAATCCTGATCCCCCTCACGCTCCCGGCCGGACAAACCAACCTCATCCTCGAATACCGATGGTAGTTTTTCGAAATCTGATTCTCTTTCTCGCGCTCTTCGCCGCTTTGTCCGTGGCCGCAGAAGATCTCGGAGAGGCATGGGGTACGGCAGAGGCCGAAGCGGAATACTATCCCATCGTCAACATCGCGATCCCCCCGGAAGTACCGATGCGCCCGGGAAGTTTTGAAATCCTCCCCGATGGTCGCCTCGCCGCAGGAACGCGAAGAGGCGACATCTATTTCATCGAAGGCGCTTTTGAAAATCCTCCCGTTCCGAAGTATCACCTTTTTGCGAGCGGACAGGATGAAATCTTCGGACTCTCCTGGAAAGATGGTGTTATGACCGCGACCCAGTTCGGTGAAGTCACGCAAATCTCCGACCTCGATGGGGATGAGGTCGCGGATCGATACGAAACCCTGACCAACAATTGGGGCTATGCCCAGGGCCACGAATTTGCTTTTGGATCCAAGCACGATCCCGAAGGCAATATCTGGGTGGCGCTCGGCTTGAGCGGATCCTATCATTCCAACAATTTGTTCCGGGGATGGGCAGTCAAAGTAACGGCCGAAGGCAAGATGATCCCGATCTGCAGCGGCCTTCGTAGTCCCGGCGGAGTCGGCCCGAATGCAGAGGGAGCAATGTTTTGCATCGAAAGTCAGGGGCCCTGGAACGGAAGCTGTTCCCTCAAGCATCTCAAGCCCGGAGGATTCCTAGGGCATCCCGCGAGCTACAATTGGTATCGCTTTGTTCCGGGAATGGAGACACCGGCCGTAGAGCCAAATACCCCATCACGCCTTCAGATCGAAAAGAAGCGAGTCGAAGAGCTCGTACCCCCGGCGATCCGCTTTCCCTACATCAAGATGGGACGATCCATTTCTGGATTCCGACTTAATCAAACGGGTGGGAAATTCGGGCCATTTGAGAATCAGATTTTTCTCGGCGACTACACACTCAGCATCATCCTGCGGGCGACGACGGAGCAGGTGAACGGCGTCTGGCAGGGAGCCTGCTATCCTTTCCGAGAGGGGCTTGCCACAGGGATCATGAACGTTGAGTTCTCACCCAAGGGCCAACTCATTGCCGGAGGATTCACAACAAACCGCCAATGGCCCGTTCGTGGCACGGAGCCTTTTGCGATTCAGCGAATCGACTGGAGCGGAAAAACACCCTTCGAGATTCGGGAGATTACGATCCGGAAAGATGGATTCCATTTTGCGTTCACCGAGCCGGTAGATCCAGCTGTCGCGGCATCTCCCGAGACTTTCCAGATCACGACCTACACGCACAACTATGCTGCCGGATATGGCAGTCCGGAAGTGGATCACACGACCCCAAAGGTTACGAAGGCAGTCCCCTCACCCGACGGAATGTCTGTCCGAGTCTATCTGGACAAAGTGGTAGAAGGCCACATTCACGATTTCGATCTTTCCCGAATGATCTCCCGGGAAGGAAAGCCGCTTCTTCACAAAAAGGCCTACTACACAGTGAATGAAATACCGAAGGATTAACTCGAAGGACTGATACCCCCGATTTCGAATTACTCCCCTGCTCCATGACTGCCCAAATCTTTCTGACCTTTCTTTTTTCCGGACTCACTCTCGCGTTGGCACATCCGATTCCGGAGAATGAGAGTTGGCTGACCTATTCAGGTGAAGACGGTCCGGGGAAAAGGAAGCACGTCATTCTCATCGCAGCCGATCAGGAATATCGGAGTGAGCAGGCCATGCCGATGATGGCAAAAATTCTCAGCACCCATCATGGCTTTGACTGCACGGTTCTCTTTGGTGTGAATAACAAGGGCGAGGTCGACCCAACCCTGCCGGTGTATCCCAAAAAAGGGGAAGAAGACCAGTTTCAGCAACATAAAATTCCCGGGCTCGAACATCTGGAATCTGCGGATCTCGTGATCTTTTTCCCTCGTCTCCTGACTCTTTCTGAGGAGCAGTTAAGGCAGATTGTCTCGTATCTCGATTCCGGAAAACCGATCCTCTCGTTGCGAACGGGCAACCATGGTTTTCGGGGACTGCTCCCTTATGAAAAGGACGGAAAGAAACTGAATTTCGGTCGGGATATTCTCGGCGGCGCCTTCATGGGACATCATGGCCGCTGGCATGCCGACTCTACGCGGGGAAGCATTGACGAAGCCCATGCCGAGCATCCTATCGTCCAGGGAGTGGAAGACATCTGGGGTCCATCGGATGTCTACCGAACCTACAAGGAAGGAACAAGTCTGCCCGAAGGATGCACCGCTCTCGTCTGGGGGCAGCCTCTCATGGGGAGAGAACCCGAAGACCTTCCGAATCCGAAAAAAGAATCCCTCCCCGTAGCCTGGTGCAAAACCTGGGAGACAAGCGACGGAACGCTGGCGCGAGTGTTTCAGTCGACAATGGGCAGCGCGAGGGATCTCGAAAGCGCCGGATTACGCCGTCTTGTCATCAACGCGGTGTATTGGGGGTTGGAGATGGAAAAGGACATTTCGTCCGATCGAAGTGTCGATATCGTGGGAAAATACGAGCCGCTGGAAAGCGGGTTCAATTACGAGAAGCTAGGCGTCGTTCCTAAAAAGGCGGAGGCGTATCGGTAAAGGTGGAGACAGACTCAGGCTTTTGCACTACCAACGAGTCGTTCCTTCGTTCATGTCCGCTCAAAGACCCGCGACTGTGATGGCTTTACGAATCGCGGTAACAGTCGCTTCGGCAGCCGGGTCATTGTCCAGCTGATTGAGAGGTTTATTGAAAGGCTCAGCCCGAACAGGGCCATCGAAGCCGACATCAACGAGGGCGTTGAGAAATCCTTTGATATCGATCACGCCCGTGGCTGCGGGAAGCTCCCTCTGATTATCCCGTTGCTCGTCCACCGGGATCTCCTTGGGAGCGTCATTGATGTCGCAGACCACGATATCGGCGTTCGTCAGGTTCGAATATGATCTGGCGACTCTCCAGCGGTATACCAGTGCCAGCTGTCGAGGACAAAACCGAGATTCGGCTGATCAACTTCGGCAATCAATTCCTTGGTCTCGACCATCGTGTGAATGAAAGGATGAAGCTTGCTCGTCCAAAGCGTTTTTGTTCCTACATATTCCAACCCAAAACGGATCCCGTGATCATTGTAGATCTTCATGATCTCGCGAAGGCGCGTAACGTGCTGGCGAAAATTGGCGAGATAGTGAAGCGAACCGTGAAACGGCTTGAGCCAGGTTCCCGCCCGCGTCACTCCGGCATCCCGAAGTGCGGCCGCATGTTTCGGAAGCTCCGCCATTCCTTCCTGAAACTTTTCATCCGTCTCGCGGAAATCGACGGTCAACCCTGCTGCGCCCCATGTGAGATTCTTCTCCGTCAATTCCGCAGCCACTTCCTTACGCTCGGCCGCATCGAGCGCAGACAAAAATCCGCTGTTTGGCTGAATCGATTCGAACCCATGCGTTTGAGCCAGAGCCATGATTTCTCTCGGATCCGCGCTGATCCCCACCGCCCCCGGAGTCAGGTCAATCGTGAATTTTCTTTTCCGTGTTTGAGCCAATACTTCAGAAATGGGCAAGGCACCGGCGGCCAAGCCAGTTGCCAGAGTCTTCTTCATTACGGTTCGTCGATCAATCTTCATGAGTAGGATCATGGCAGATCTTCAAAAGAACTGTCAATGCATGGCATTCACCGCACCTTTTCGATTCCCGCCAAATTACGATGTCGCTTCGCCACAACGCTTGTATGATGCCGACATGCCGTCCTTCCATGCATTTGATTTAATTCCGTCCCTGCAGACAACCTTGAAAAAGGAAGCCTTTGTCACGCCGACGGAAATTCAGGAACTCACGATCCCTTCCCTGCTCAAGGGCAATTCTGTCGTCGGCGTTGCGGAAACCGGAAGCGGGAAAACGCTCGCGTATGCGCTTCCTGTATTGCAGAAAATCAAACAGCTGGAACTCGATGGTGAGTCAGTCACCGAAGCGGGCCTGCCCCGCGCTATCGTGATCGTTCCCTCAAGTGATCTGGGCGAGCAGGTAGCGAAGGTTTTCAAGGTGTTCACTCACGAAACCCGGCTGCGGGTTCGTACTGCACTTGGCGGTATGGCGATGAATGTCGTTCGTCGAAATGTGAAAAACCCTTTTGAAATCCTTCTCGCAACACCGGGCCGTCTTGAGCAATTGATGCAGCAAAAGGAGGTCAGTCTCTCAGATCTTCGATTTCTGGTTTTTGATGAAGCCGATCAAATTCTCGATCAAGGCTTTCGACCAGTAATCACAAGAATTCTGCGTGCCAGTCCGGATGGCAGGCAGTTGGCTCTGTTTACTGCCACAGCGTCAGACGACATCCAGACTTTGATCAGTGAACTGTTCAGCCATGCCGAGCAGATTGAAACCCAGGGTCGCCATCGATTGGTTTCGACTTTAAAAACGGTGAATCGGGAAGTTCCGAACGGAAGACGGTTTCCTTTGCTCGAAGAAATTCTCTCCGAGGAAATTGAGGGGGGAACGCTGCTTTTCGCCAATACCAAAGAGCAATGCGACAAAGTGGCCGAGGAGCTGACAGAAAACGGATATACCTGTGCGGTTTTCCGCGGTGACATGGATAAAAAAGAGCGTCGCCAAAACCTCCAGAAATTTCGAGACGGCACACTGAAGTTGTTAATTGCAACAGAACTCGGAGCGAGAGGTCTCGACGTCGAGAACATCGACCGAGTTCTCAACTATCACCTGCCGAAAGAACTGAAGAATTATCTCCATCGCGCCGGGCGAACCGCGCGTGCAGGCCGAAAAGGAACCGTCATCAATTTCGTAACCGAGCGTGATGAAAATCTGATGCAGCGTCTGGACTCGATCGGAGGGTAAGGCGGCTTATCTAGAAGCGCCGAGCCCCAGCGGACGGAAAATTGCCTCCAATCCGCATTGTCCCAGCAGGCAACAAAAAAACCGCCGTGAACGGCGGTGTTTTTTGGCGACCCGTACGGGACTCGAATCCGGATTAGCGCTTCCGCGATTTTCCTCAATCTGCCGCAATTTGCACCAATTCAACACCTTGTGAAGAATTGGATTTGGCAAATTGCGGCAGATAACGGCAGATTGAGGGGAACATTTTGTTGTGCGTTGTTGTGCATTTTGCGGCTTCTAAAGAGTCTTGAACAGCAAGGAGGCACCGAAGGAACGCCGTGGAAATCAGTCAAGTTGTGGAGAAAGAAGGGCAGAAAAAGCTGCAACCGCGGCGTGTCGCCGCTGACGAGGCAAAATGTTTTTTCCTAAGATTTCGACGGGACCGGGAGTAAAAGGCTGCATGAACGATTCACCCGAACCGCCTCCTACGGTCTCAAACGATTCCCACCGGGATTTCGTTCGCGCGTTGGCGCGGCACGAACCAGCGATTCGCGCCTTCATTCGCGGGGCGTTTCCACGACCGGAGGATGTCGACGAGGTGATGCAGAACGTCAGCCTGGTCGCGTGGGAGAAGTTCGACCAGTTGCGCGATGTCGCGGACTTCCCCAAGTGGGCCACGGTGATCGCGCGCTACGAAATCCTCAAGCATCGACGCGGGTTGAGCCGCGACCGGCTTGTGCTGAGCGAAGAGTTGCTCGATCTGATTGCGGCCGAGGCGGTGGACGATCACGTGGTTCGAGAACACCAACTCCGCCATCTTGAGGCTTGTCTCGACGAACTGCCAGCGGCGCGGCGCGAGCTGATGATCGCGGCCTACACGCCGGGCGTTTCGATCCGCGAACTCGCCCGCCAAGCGGGCAAGAACGAGAACAATTTCTACCAGCTGCTCTGGCGACTCCGGCAAGTTCTGGCGGACTGCATCGAAAGCCGTCTACCCAACCCGGCGACCCCATGAACGACACGCAACGCCAACTCATCCATCGGTATCGCGACGGGACTCTGACGGATCCGGCCGAGCTGGAGGCATTGGAGACGCTGCTCTGGGACAGCCGCGAGGCGCGGGATCGGCTGCGCTCGTGGGCTGTGGTCGACGAAGGCCTGACCGAACTGGCCTTCCGTCCTGCACCGGTTGCGGCTCCGACTCCATCGACGAGGCAGTTGCCGCTCCTCCCGATTTGGGCCGGGATCGCAGCCCTGTTTGTGCTGGCATCAGGAATAACGGCACTGGTCTGGCCGCGAGGCGAAGATTCCGGCGTCGGCGGCGTGGCGCGGCTGGAGTTCGTAAGCGAGGACGCTGCGTTTGGCGCGGATCACCAGTTGCCGCGCGAGTCGGGAAGCGCGCTCGGCAAGGGCTGGGTGCGGCTGGAGCGCGGGCAGGCGCGGATCGTCTTCCACAGTGGTGCGATCGTGGAGTTGGACGGACCGGCCGCTTTCGGAATCGACACGCCGATGCGTTCGTATCTGGAATATGGCCGTGTCAGGGTTCATGCGCCGGAATCAGCGCGGGATTTCGTGGTCGCGACGGAGGGGATGGAGGTCGTCGATCTCGGGACACGCTTCGAGCTGGCGGTCGACGTCGACTCGCGGGAGTCGGATGTATCGGTTAGTGAAGGTTTGGTCGACCTGCATCTCGGCAGCCGTGGCACGGCGCGGCGGATTCAGCCTCTGGAAGCGGGGTATACTGCGCGGGTCGACGCCGCAGGAGAAATCGTCGTGCTCGAGCAACTGCAGGATGCACGACCCACGGAGGCGGCCGGGATTCTGGGCCATTGGACGTTCGATTCGGTTGGTGAAGGCGGCTCCGTCGCCGATGTGTCCTCGGGTGGAATGGACGGCCAGCTTCGTGACGGTGCTCCGGTCTCCGGCGTGGCGGGTCAAGCACTCGATCTGGGTGAACGCGGTTTCATCGACTTGAGCGAACACGCGGGGCGGTTCGGCGAGGCGGAAGACTTCACGGTTTCCGCGTGGGTATGTGATCCCTCCGATCGCATCGGGATCATTTTCTCGCTCTCGGACGGCACGGAGAACCACCGGGTTCAGTTCCACCTCAACCGTCGGCATGTCGTCTTCGGCTGGCAGAACGGTCTTCAATACGATTCTGTTTCGGGTAAGGTTGACGGCTGGGAACCCGGCCGATGGTATCATGTCGCGGTGAGGTCACGCGACCGCCTGATCTGGCTGTATCGCGATGGCGAGCAAATCGGTTCGGCCTCTCTGGGTGAAAAGATCGGCACCCGCATACTCAGCCTCGCCACGGTAGGTAAACCCACCGAAGCCTACCTCGGAAAACTCAGCGATGCCGGAGGCGAGGCAGCCCGAACCCAATGGTTCGGCGGAAAAATCGACGACGTCCAGATTTACTCTTCCGCTTTGAATCACAGGGGCATTCGCTACCTTTACGAGCACCCCGGTGAAGCGTGGAAGGCACCTCATTGATACGATTCGATTCTTTTGGTTTATGAAATATCTCACACTGATCCCATTGATTGCAGTTGCCTGTCTCGCGGTGAATGCACAGGAAAGGTCCGATTTTGTCCCCGCCGAGTCCTTCATCGTCCCCGAAGGCTTGGAGGTGAAGGTATGGGCCACGACGCCGTTGCTCCAGAATCCCACCAACATGGACGTCGACCACCTCGGGCGAATCTGGGTGGCGCAGGGAGTGAATTACCGGATGTTTCGGAACGAGGGTGTCCTGCCGCGGGATCCGAAAGGTGACAAGATCGTTGTCCTGACCGATACCGACGCTGACGGTGAGGCCGACGAGAGCCATGTCTTCGTGCAGGAGCCCGAGTTGATCGCCCCTCTCGGCATCGCGGTGATCGACAACAGGATCGTCGTATCGCAACCCCCGTCGATCATCGTCTATACCGACGTGGATCGGAATGCCGTGTTCGATCCGAAAACCGATACCAGGGAAATCTTCCTGACGGGTTTTGGGGGAAAGGATCACGATCACAGTCTCCATTCGGTAACGACGGGTCCGAATGGGCAGTGGTATTTCAATACCGGCAACGCGGGCACGCACATCGTGACCGACAAGGAGGGATGGACCCTGCGGGTCGGGAGCGTCTACAAGGGGGGCGCGCCTTCGGTCACCGATCCGGGACCCAACCAGGGCGGGCAACCTGATCTCAAGAGTGATGATGGGCACGTCTATGTCGGATCGGTCGCCCTTCGCGTGAATCCCGATGGAACCGGCCTGCGCCCGATCGGCCACAACATGCGCAACAGCTACGAGGAAACGGTGACTTCCTTCGGAGATGTGTTTCAGAACGACAACGACGACCCGCCCGCCTGCCGGACCACCTGGTTGATGGAGTATGGAAATCTCGGATTCGCCTCGGATGACGGGGCGAGAAAGTGGCAGACGGAGCGGCGTCCTGGCCAACCGGCGGCGATCGCGGAATGGCGCCAGGAAGACCCGGGAACGATTCCGGCCGGCGACGTCTACGGGAATGGCTCTCCCACCGGAATCGCTTTCTACGAGAACGGGGCGTTGGGAGAGGAATACCGGGGGTTGCTGCTTTCCTGTGAAGCGGCGAGGAACGTCGTGTTCGGCTACCTGCCAAAACCACAAGGTGCCGGGTTCGTCCTGGAGCGCTTCGATTTCATGCGGTCCAAGCGCGCGGACGAGTTCCCTGAAGGGCAGGAGGGGAATGCGGACCTCGCCAATCTTTTCCGACCCTCCGATATAGCGGTGGGACCCGATGGATCGATCTACGTCGCTGACTGGTTCGACTCGGGGGTCGGCGGACATCGCATGACCGATCCCAAGGCGGCGGGCACCATCTACCGGATCACACCGAAGGGACAGAATCCCGGGACTCCGGCGCTCAATCCGAAAACGGTCGAGGGGCAGGTCGCCGCTCTGCGAAGCCCGGCCAACAATGTGCGGAACATCGGGTTCACGCGACTCAAGGCAGCGGGCGAGTCGTCCGTTCCGGCGGTCGAAGAGTTGCTCGACGATCCGAATCCCTACCTGCGCGCCCGGGCGATCTGGCTTCTCGCTCAACTCGGAGAAAAAGGAATCGCTCTCGTCGAAAAGACGCTGAAGCAATCGGACGATCCCCAGGTGCGAGTCGCTTGCTTCCGCGCCCTTCGATTTGTCGAAAGCAATACGATGCGTCACGCCAGGGCGCTCGCCGATGATCCATCTCCAGCAGTACGCCGGGAAGTTGCGCTGGCCCTCCGAGATCGGCCGTTGAAGGAATCGCTGGACCTGATCATAGAGCTGGCACGTCAATACCGGGGGGAGGATCGTTGGTATCTCGAGGCGCTTGGTACCGCGAGCGTCGGCAAGGAGACACCGGTTTATCGAAAGCTTCTCGAGGAAATCGGGCGCGAAGATCCGCTGCAATGGTCGGAGGCATTTGCGAAACTCGCCTGGCGCCTTCATCCTCCCTCGGCGTTTCCGGCTTTCAAAAAGCGGGCGCTCAGCCTCGAGCTTCTCCTCGAGGCTCGAAAGGAAGCCCTCACGGCGCTGGGATTCATGCCGACGAAGGGAGCGGCCATGGCCATGGTGCTGATCGCCGAAAAAGGTCCGGAAGACACCCGTCAACTCGCCCAGTGGTGGTTGCACAATCGCAGTTCGCATAGCTGGAGCGAGTGGGCCGACCAGATGAAAGGGCTCAATAAGAAGCCCAACGAACTGAAACCCGACAAGGATTACGTGGCTCCGATCGATGGACCGCCGATCACGAAACTTTCCGTGGCCGATGTTCTTTCCCTGGAGGGTGACCCGGAGAAGGGAAAAGCGCACATCGCGCGGTGTTACATGTGCCACCAGGTCAACGGGACCGGTATCGACTTCGGTCCCGCCCTCGATCAATGGGGGCAGGGGCAATCGGCGGAAGCCATTGCGACCGCGATCATCGATCCGAATGCCGGGATTGCTCACGGCTTCGAGGCCACGGAGATCGTGACGAAGGATGGTCACAGGATCCAGGGATTCTCCCTGTTTGCGGGAGGCTCCCACATTCTCAAGGTGATGGGGGGCGGGGAAGTCTCCATCAGCCGTCGGGATATTCGGAGCGCCGAAACCATGGACAAGTCTCTCATGATGTCCGCCGGGCAACTCGGGCTGCAGCCGCAGGAGGTCGCGGACATCGTCGCGTTTCTCAAGCGGAGCGGAACGGCGGGTAAATCCCGAGCGGCATTTCCGGCGACAGGGAAAGAGGCCGTTCCGAAGAAAAAGGGAAACCCGTTTCAGGATCCCTTCGCCAATCCGAACGACGACCCCGATCTCCCCCGTGTCTTGCTGATTGGAGACTCGATTTCCATCGGGTATACCCCGCGTGTCCGGAGCCTGCTGAAAGGGAAGGCCCATGTCCATCGACCAGAGACGAATTGTCGCTGGTCGGCTTTCGGGAATGAGATGATCGAAGCATGGATCGGCGACTCCGAATGGGATGTGATCCATTTCAACTTCGGCCTCTGGGATTGGTATGGGTGGGCGCAGGAGACCCGGTCGACCCCTGAATCTTATGCGCGAAATCTCGAGAACATCGTCGCCAAGTTGAAGGCAAAGACGGATGCTCCCTTGGTCTTTGCCACGACGACTCCTCCCTGTGTGGGTCCGGAGAGAAAGGTGAAATTCGTGGTTTCTCAAGATCGGGCGAAAGAGTTCAATAAAGTCGCCGGAGCCGTCATGAAAAAGCATGGCGTGCAGATCAACGATCTCTATTCCGTCATCGGAGAGGACCGCACCCGGTATCAGAGGGGCGCCAACGATGTGCACTATATCGACGCCGGACGCGACCTGCTTGCGGCCAAGGTTGCCGAGACGATCGCCACCGCCCTCCCTGCAGTACGGCGGGAAGCAAATTCAGAGAACCAAACGAACAAGAAGAAAATCCTATTCATCGCTGGCAACACAAAGCATCGGCATGGTGTTCACGAGTATCGCGCGGGGTCGATCCTTCTCGCGAATGCGCTCAATGAGAGCGGACTCCCGTTGGATGCGAAAGTCCACTGGTATGGCTGGCCGGAAGACGAATCAATCTTCGACGGCGTCGATGCCTGTGTCCTCTACGCGGACGCGGGCGGAGAACTCGGAGAGAAGTACGCTTTCCTCGATGAGAGGGTGAAGGACGGCATGGGGATCATGTTCATGCACTACGGGGTGCATCCCACCAAGGAAGTGGGTGAAAGGTATTACAAGAAGTGGATCGGCGGCTACTACGACGACGACTTTTCGGTGAACCCCTCCTGGATCGCCGAGTTGGTTCCGAAACGGGATCACTCCGTCGCGCGAGGTCTGCAGTCCACTCTCAAGGTTTACGACGAGCTGTATTGGAATCTCAATCTCGACACCGAGAACTCGCAGGTCTACGCCCTGGCCACAGCGATTCCCACCAGGCAGAACATGGTGCGCTATGGCAGCAGCAAGTTCTGGAATCGTCTCGCCGCCGACAAGCTCGGCACGAAGCAGGAGTTGCTCTGGTGTCACGATCCCGAGACCGGCGCGCGCGGCGCGGGTTTCGTCGGCGGACACTATCATTGCAACTGGGCGATCGACGACTATCGCAAACTGATCCTCAACACCATTGCGTGGGTCGCCCGCGTCGAAGTTCCCGCGGACGGCGTACCGTCGAAGACAGTGACCAAGGCGATGCTCAACGAAAACCTGAATCGGCCCGATTTCCCCGAGGAAGTGGAGTTGCCCACTGCCGACCTCCTGACGCAGCTCCCCGGAAAATATCCCGAGCTTGGCCCCGACGGTCGCATGCCGCCAAGGAAGCCTCGGAAGCCAGCAGCGGCCAAATAGCGAGCGACGCCTAGATTCTCTGGGCTGCAAACAAAAGAGTCGGCAGTCCAAGTGTCAGCTACTCCCAACGCCCTCATCCTAACATATGACAAGATACACTCTCATTGCGGTCATCGTCAGCCTGATTGGTAGCAATCTTGCCGAAAGTCGAAGCACAAAACCCCTCGCAGGCAGTCGACCCAATATCGTTTTGGTTCTCACAGATGATCAGGGGATGGGCGATCTGTCCTGCATGGGAAACAAGATTCTCCTAACCCCTCACATTGATCGTCTCTACAAGGAATCGACTCGATTCACTGACTTTCAGGTGAGCCCTACTTGTTCCCCTACCAGGGCGGCAATGATGAGCGGGCGCTATCCGTTTGAGGTCGGCGTCAGTCACACTCTCATGCAGCGTGACCGTCTCGCTCCAAGTGTCATCACCTTTCCTCAAGCCCTGCAAAAGGCAGGTTATCAAACCGGCCTGTTTGGTAAATGGCACTTAGGAGATAGCGATGAGTTTCTGCCGCAGAACCGAGGATTTGACGAGGTACTAATGCACGGTGCCGGAGGAATCGGGCAGTATGGGTTTGGCGACTTCAAGGAAAATTCCAACAACAAGTATTTCGATAACGTGCTGCTTCACAATGAGATGGTCGTCAAAACCAAAGGCTTTTGCACCGACCTTTTCTTTCAAGCGGCTTTGAGCTGGATGAAGAAGCAATATGAACAGGAAAAGCCCTTTTTTACCTATCTGTCCTTGAATGCGCCCCATGGACCTCTCATCGCGCCGGACCAATACAAAAGACGGTTTCTTGATGAGGGATACGACCAATCAACTGCCGCTCGCTACGGCATGATTGAGAACATTGATGACAATATGGGAATCCTGATGGAGAACCTTGGAGAATGGAAAGCTTTGGAAAACACCCTCGTGATCTTCATGACCGACAATGGAATGGCGATGAAGGGAATCGGTCACAAGACCAAAGGACGCATCATCGCCCACAACGCCGGAATGAGAGGCACCAAGGATACCAATTGGGAAGGTGGCACCCGAGTTCCGGCATTTTGGTACTGGAAGGGTGTTTTAGGCGAAGGCGTAGATGTGTCCGCATTGACGGCACATTTGGATTTGTACCGAACTTTTTGTGACTTGGCCAGAGCAGAGATCCCGGAAAGTCCGCTCGTTCCCAAAGGGCGATCTTTGCTTCCGTTACTGGAAAAGCCTGAGGCCAGTTGGCCCGAGAGAACCATTTTTTCGAATCGAGGTCGTTGGGGGGGCGGAGGGAGAGGAAAAGCGACCCGTGCGGAGGCAAAGTACTACGGAGCATCTGTTCGTAGCGACCGCTGGAGGCTCGTTTGGGAAATGGATAGCAAGGGGCCTTGGCTGAGTGACATCTCAAATGATCCGGGCGAAACCGAGAATCTGATCCAAACCCATCCTGAGGTGGCTGAAAAACTGAAACAACAGTACGATGATTGGTGGGATGCGACAGAACCATATTTGGTCAATGAAGGTCTACCGCGGATTCCCGCAGGACAACATCATCTCCAATTGCTCTACGCAAAACAACTCAGCGAAAATGGCATACCCGATTGGGAGCCTGAACCGCTCAACAAAAAAGAGGTCCAACATTCCCAATGGAACGGCTATCTTCGAATCGGTTTTGAAATTGACACTCGACCAGCTTGGCTGCTGAAGCCCAAAGTGGCCGCGAAAGGTCGACCTTGGGTGTGGCGTGCCCGGTTTCCAAGATATCACCCTGAGGTGGATTTACTGTTGCTGGAAAGAGGGTTTCACGTGGCTTACATCAACACCGATGGAATGTTGGGCAGCCCTGACGCCCTCAAACACTGGGATGCATTCTATGCCTATCTAACATCAGAAGAAGGTCTCTCAAAAAAGGTTGCCCTGGAAGCTGTGAGCCGCGGTGGCCTCTTTGCTTATCGGTGGGCTGCGCAGAACCCGAGCTCCATCGCTTGCATTTACGCCGAGGTTCCTGTCTGTGATTTCAAGAGTTGGCCGCTTGGAAGCGGCGACGGCCTCGGAGCTCCAAGGACCTGGCAAGCGCTCTTAAAAGCCTATCAATTTTCCCAGGCTGAGGCTTTGGAATATCGGCAAAACCCAATCGATGTGCTTGATCCCATTGCCAAAAACAAAGTTCCACTCCTACATCTCGTCAGCCTCAACGACAGAGTCGTGCCACCGAAGGAAAACACCTTCGTTCTGGCAGAGCGCTATCGCCAATTGGGTGGAGAAATCGAAATCATCGAGGTCGAGGAAGCACCAAGAGCGAATGGTCATCATTTCGATCACCCTGATCCCGCCAGGGTCGCTGACTTTATCGAACAGCACGCGGTAGTCGAAGGATCAGGGCTGCCTTCAACGGTAGTGCCAGAACCCTCAGGGCTTAAAAAATTCATGCCCAGCAGACATGAGGCGAAATTAGCGGAAGCTAAAAGCAGAAATATTGATCTCGTTATGATCGGCGATTCAATCACCCACAATTGGGAGTCCGAAAGAGATTATGAACAAACGTTCAAGAATGCGAATTTGCTCAATTTGGGCTTCGCTGGAGACCGCACTGAGAACGTTCTTTGGCGAATCCAGCATGGTGCACTAGATGGGATCGAGCCGGAGTTGGTAACCTTGATGATCGGCACCAACCACGCCCACCTGCGGAAAAGGGGCTATGCCCCGGACGCGCCTGAGGATGTGATTGCTGGAATCCGGGCGATCCTCACGGAAATTCGCACCCGTCTGCCAGAGTCGAAGATCCTTGTGTTCTCCATTTTTCCGAGGAAAGCGGGCCAAGAAAGTGAGGTGGTGGAGGCCGTGAATGCGATGCTCCCGCAGTTGGCTGACGGCACAAAAATCGTGCACAAGGACATCAACGCTGCCTTTCTTGATGAGGAAGGAAAACAGAGAACAGAACTCTACCACCGGGACCTGCTACACCTGAACAGCAAGGGCTATGAAAGTTGGGCCGCAGCTCTGCTTCCGCTATTGAGGGAGTTTCGCCTGACACGTAGCGAGAACGAAGAGTAGCCCGCCATTTTTATAAAACAATGAAACTCACGTTCGAACTCCACGCCCCTCTGGCGTTCCTCATTCTGGCAGTTGCTGGCGCCGTCGTCGCAGCGGATCGCCCCGGGGAGGCCCGCCCCAACAAGCCCAACATCGTCCTGATCCTCGTCGACGACCTCGGCTGGCAGGACGTGGGGTGCTACGACATCGACGAACCGTCGCCGATGGAGACGCCGAACATTGACGCGTTTGCAAAACGCGGCGTGCAGTTCTGGCAGGGCTATTCACCGGCACCCACTTGCGCCCCGACGCGCTGTGCCATCCTCAGTGGGCTCCACCCGGCGAGGGCCCAGAAGACCCACGTGGTCGGCGGCGCCCCGCCGACGCCGAACCATCTGCGCGGCTGGTCGATGATCGAGCCGTGGTACAGCGGTCGGATGCCGGAGGACACCATCACGCTCGCCCGGGCGCTCAAGCCCGCCGGTTACGTTTCCGGTCACTCCGGCAAGTGGCACATCGCCATCAGCCACAACGCCTTCCCCCAGCCGAAGGACGTCGGCTTCGACTGGACGCGGAGCGACCGGGGAACCAGCATCCCGATGAAACCGCATCGCCAAACCGGGTTTGCCACGAGGAGGCCCGACGATCCGAATCGCCTCGACAAAGCAGGCTTCCCGCGCGATCAGCCCACCGAAGACGCCCTGACCTTCCTCCGCGAACACAAGGATCAGCCCTTTTTCCTCTACTACGCCACTTGGCTGGTGCACACGCCCATCCACACCCGGAGCAAGGCTCTGCTGGACAAGTATGTGAAGAAGCTCGGAGTGGAGCTACCCGAAGATCCGAAAGCGAACTGGATGCAGGAAGGTCAGACCAATCCCTTTTACTGCGCCATGGTCGAGCAACTCGACCACTACATCGGCCAGCTCCTCGACTACCTCGAGCAGACCGATGACCCGCGCTGGCCCGGGCACAAGCTTGCGGAAAATACCTACGTCATCTTCACCTCCGACAACGGCGGGATGGAAGGCAGTCGTACCCAGATCATCACCGACAACTACCCGCTCGACCGTGGGAAGATCTCCCTGATGGAAGGAGGCACCCGCGTCCCGCTGATCATTGCCGGTCCCAGCATTCCCGAGGGCGTGGAGTCCGACGTCATGGTCAATGGCCTCGATTTCTATCCGACAATTCTCTCCCTGACGGGAACCAAGCACCCCGAAGGCAAGCATCTCGACGGCCTCGACCTGGCACCGCTGCTGAGGCAAGACCCCGCCGACCCCTCGCTGGTGCGGGAAGCCGATGGCAGCGTGCGCGACACCATGGTGTGGCACTTTCCCAACAGCGCCGCGCTGGAAAGCACGATCCGGGTTGGTGACTACAAGCTCGTCCGCAATTACGATCACGTGAACCACCCGGAAAACCGCGAACTGGAACTCTACCGGCTCTACGATTCGGAAGATGGAGAACAGGTTCGTGTCGATATCGAGGAGCAGAAGAACCTGGTCGATGCCATGCCTGGAAAAGCCGATGAGCTGAACCAGCGCCTCACCCGTGTCCTCACGGAGATGGAGGCGAGTTACCCCTATTACAATCCATACGCCCACCGCGCCCCGGCAGCGAAGAAGAAGGTCTGCACCGTTCTTTCCCATCATCAATCCGACGATACGGTGAAGTTCACCTACCGGGAAAAGGGGGCAAAGGTCGTGCGTGCCAACCTCATCTACACGCTCAACGGGGGAGCCCGTTACGAAGAGTGGTTCCGGGTTCCGGCTCGGCTCGAAGAGGACTTCAAGGTCTTTGCCAGACTCCCGGAAGGAACGACGCACTATTTCCTGAATCTCATCGACGAGAACAACTTTCTCCGCAGCTATCCCGAAGTTGTCGACGAGAAGAATCCCTCGCCGGGTGCAGTGAAGTTCTCCGAGCGTGCGCTGGAGGCGTTGGCTGAGTGAAAACGCGGGCAATAGCGGCTATGTCCAATTTTCCGCGTCCGGCGCGACAACGAGCAAGAAAGCTCGTGTTCTGATCAAGGTGGTAACCCATACGGGATGTTCTCCTGCGCTGATTAGAGTTGCAACACCCTGATAAACAATAAGATGGCGACCCGTACGGGACTCGAACCCGTGTTGCCGCCGTGAAAGGGCGGAGTCCTAACCGCTAGACGAACGGGTCGCGTTCGACGCAAAACTTTAAGACGAGAATGTCCCGAAGCGCGGGGGGCCAATATGCGGATAAAGGAACCTCACGCAAGTCGAAAATATGAAAGAAATTCTTCTGGCAGTTATGTGGCACCCTGCAACAGTGCCGGATGCCTGTTCTGATTGATTTGCTCTGGCTCATCGCCGGCCTCGTTGCCCTCTACTTTGGAGCGGAATGGCTGGTTGGCGGAGCTGCGAAACTGGCAGTTCGTTTCGGAATCTCCCCGCTCGTTGTGGGACTCACCGTGGTGGCCTTCGGAACGAGCGCTCCCGAGTTGTTCGTCTCAATCGGATTCAATACGAACAACCTACCGGACATGTCGCTCGGAAACGTGATCGGTTCGAACATTTGCAATATCGGGCTGGTACTTGGTGTGAGCGCTTTCATTTGCGTGATGCATGTGAAAACCGAACTTCTGCTGCGCGATATACCTCTGCTAATGATCGCGACGCTGGCCTTTTGCTGGATGCTTGCGAATGGAGATGTCTCGCTGACAGAGGGAATTATTCTTTTTGCGGCTGTGATCGGCTACACCCTCTACCAGTTGGTACTGGCGAAGAAGTTAAAGAACCCCGCAGTGGTAAGTGAGTTTGAAGAGGAGTTCGGCGCAGAAGATGAGGCGAAGCAGTCTCCCATTATTGTTCTCATCCTGCTCATTTTCGCCGGACTGGTCGGGCTCTATTTTGGAGCCGATTGGCTCGAACGCGGCGGAGTCAGTCTCGCGACGCGTCTCGGTGTACCCGAGGCTGTAATTGCACTCACCTTAATCGCATTTTCCACTTCCGTTCCCGAACTGGCAACCTCCGTTGTCGCCTCGCTGAAGCGAGAAGGAGATATCATCATCGGAAACGTGATCGGGTCCTGTATCTTCAATCTTCTCTGCGTGGTCGGCATGACCGCGATCATCAAGCCGATCGCGAGCTCGGGAATCGAAATAGCCGATCTCTATGTGATGATCGGTTTTACTGTTCTGCTAATTCCCATCTTGTGGAAGGGAAGCAAGATTACCCGCGTGGAGGGAGCGGTCCTTCTCCTTGGCTATTTCGCCTACTGCGGATATCTCTACTTTGACCGAGTCGCTTGAAGCGGCGAAGCTGGGTAAAAGGTAAAACGTGAGAAGATAAAAGGTCGCGTCATCGTGCAAATGATCGGCAGAGATCAACTTTTTACTTTCTCACCGTTCTACAGATCTGATTTTGGTCACAAAAATCAGATCATCCCCAGCTTCATCTTCCCTTCCTCGGAAATCATGTCCTGATTCCAGACAGGGTCCCAGACGAGGTCGACTTGGGCATTGTCAATTCCTTCGAGCATGAGAATTTTTGACTGCGCATCTGCCGCGATCGTTGGTCCCATTCCACATCCAGGAGCGGTCAACGTCATCTTGATCTCCACGTTCTGCTGGCCTTCTTCTTCCTTAATGGAGCAATCGTAGACCAATCCAAGGTCGACGATGTTAACGGGAATTTCGGGATCGAATACGAGTTTGAGCTGGTCCCATACAGCACCTTGAAAATCGCCGTCGGCAACCTTCTGAGCGGTGACTGATTTCTTTTCCTTCTCGACTTCGAGATCGATTCCGAGGGCGTCAGCATTTTCCGATTTGATACGAGCGAGACCCGACTGGGTGGCAACCGTATAAGTTCCACCGAGAGCCTGAGTGATCATTACCTTGGTGCCTTGAGGTAGATGAACAAGATCCCCACTGGGAATTTGGATGGCTTCGACTTCGCGAGTGAGTTCAATTTCTTCGTGCATGATGTGATGCGGCTGAGCCGCGGTAAAAGGTGAAAAGTTGGGGATTAATCGTCGATTTTCACGACCTTGAGCTTGCCGGATTTGAGAGAAGACTCGTTCATATCACCAAGTAGAGTGTTGGTCGCAGGCTGAGACGTTTGCGTGGGCTCTGAACTTTCAGAATCTTCGTTGAGTGCATCGCGAAGAGCTCCTTCGACCATTTCTCCACAATGGATTTTCATGGGAGGCAAGGGGCCGAGCGGGGCCGACAAATCTTTGGAATTCAGCTTCTGAGCTTCTTCGACAGTTTTCCCTTTGAGCATTTCCGTAGCCATGCTTGCCACGGCGATTGCGGTCTGGCAGCCAAAACTCTGGAAGGAGGCTTTGTCGATGATCTTTTTCCCATTCTTCTGATCAAACTTCAGCCACATGCGAACCATGTCACCGCACTCAGGATTGCCAACCGTGCCGACGGAATCAGCATCGGACATCTCCCCCATATTCTGAGGATTGGCAATGGCATCGGCAATTTTTGATTCGCTGTCGGTCATAGGAGAAGTGCTTCGCAATTAACGGTGAAAGCATACGGTAAGTTCAGACGGGATCGTGTCCGCTTTTGTTCAAATTACTCGAACTCAAGTTTATATCTCGGAACGCTGCTATCGGCTTCCTGCGCATAGACATCGATGCCGCCGCGGAGCGCACGCGTATTTTTGAACCCATGCCCGATAAGATAGGCTGCTGGATCGAGGACCTTATCACCGGTGTGATCATAGAGAACGATCGCTCGCTCTTTGTTTTCGCTTCCGAAAATTTCCTGGAGGAGTTCGTTGCTGAACAACTCTGCTCCGGGGAGCGCAACTGCTTCATACTCTTCGCGAGTGCGCAGATCGAGCAAACGGGGAGGCGAGTCTTCCTTCAGTAAATCAGCGAGATCCGTTGGTTCGATGAGGATCTTCTTATCATTCTCGTGAGCTGCGAGGATGTGCTGAATCACTTCATCGACGGGAAGTTCTTCATTCCGCTCGCACACTTGCGCGAGAGTTTCTTCGTTGTCATAGCTGCAGCTTTGGCATCCGCCAATATGATATTCAGCAAAAAGGGCACGTTTAGCACCAGGGAAAGTCGCGAGGACTTCAGCCATAGTGATGCTGCCATCGATCGAGGGAGGTTCTGCAAGTTCAGCCATTGCCACAAAGGTAGACCGATCACGCCAGATTTACATGGGAAAATTGCGTTTTGAAAATCCCGATCTGGGTCGATTATGAACGATATGAAACGCCACGTGCCCGGCCCTTGGAGTGATCCGCAAGTCTATCTGCTGCCCAACCTGATGACGGCGGGAAATCTGGCCTGCGGTTTCAGCGCAGTATTGACGATTTTCCAGGGAATGGGTGATGACGCTGGCGGGGCAAAAGATTTCCATCTCGCTATTTTTCTGATTCTCGGAGCCTGTTTTTTCGATGCGCTGGATGGACGCCTCGCTCGGATCAAAGGGCAGGAGTCGATGTTCGGAAGGGAATTCGACTCGATAGCGGATATTGTTTCTTTTGGAATCGCCCCGGCCTTGCTGGTGATGGATATCGTGTTGAGCACCTTCGACAATCGACTTGGTTGGACTATTGCTTTCATCTATCTGCTCTGCGGAGCAATGCGCCTCGCGCGCTTCAACTGCCTTGCTCAAGCGGAAGCGGAAAACCCGGATGAACCGAAAAACAGAGATTTTGTCGGATTTCCCATCCCTGCGGCGGCTGGCCTCATCGCATCGCTTACGATATTCATTCTCTGGCTGAACGAAGGGAAACTGGAAATCGGGGCGTGGCGTTATGTGCTGCTCGTCCTGATGCTCCTGCTGTCTTTCATGATGCTGAGCGAGTTCAATTACCCAAGCTTCAAGGCAATGAACTGGAAAGCACGACGTTCACTAGTGTGGCTGTTCGCGGCGGTTCTCATCCTGGTTTGCGCGGTGAATTTCGTCGAGTTTGTTCCCCTCATCATCTTCCTGAGCTACTTTATTTATGGATTGATCCGCCCCTGGATTTCTCGCAAATGGCGACAGGAAATCGAGGAAGGACTCGACGAAGAACCTGAATTCGAGCCAGAACTGGCAAAAGACGACGAGGATGTAGCGTGATCTCCCGAGAAAGAATCGATATGAAATCCGAGATTTTCTTTTTTTCCTTTCTCCTGTCAGGATCCATCGCCACGGCGCAAGATCCCGCGCCTCGTTCAGTGCCGGTCGAGTTGGCCCCGATTCCGGTGGCGGAAGGCGTTAGCATCCAGCGTTTTGCTGATTCTTCCCTAATCAAACAGCCAACCGGCCTTGCTATAACTCATGCAGGGAAGCTTCTCGCAGTTCAATCAAACACTCATTTCCGACCGGATGACTACGAGGGTGTAGAAACCGATCAGATTTTCTGGATTCAAGACACAGACGGAGATGGCATCGCTGATCAGAAGTCAGTGTTCTATCAGAATGAGCTCGTCGCGACGATGGACATCGCGGTTCACCCGGAGTCAGGAGCGATCTACGTGGCTACTAGAAACGAGATCATCCGCCTCTGGGATGATAACAACGATGGCGTTGCTGATCCAGACCGCGTCGAGCGACGACTCGTCTTTCTCGAAACCGAGGGCAACTATCCTCACAACGGGATTTCGGGCCTCACCTTCGACGATCTCGGCAACTTGATCTTTGGCGTGGGAGAAAACCTTGGCGCGCCCTACACAATCATTGGAGGTAGAAAAACTAAGATTTCTGATCAGGGAGAGGGCGGCAACATCTGGTGGGCGCAGGCAGATGGAAGTTCTTTGCAACGTTTTGCGACAGGGTTCTGGAATCCATTTGGCGTCGTTCACGCACCCGGAGGATTTATTTTCGCAACCGACAACGACCCGAGTTCCCGCCCGCCAAGTCGCCTCCACTTCGTCATTTACGGCGGAGATTATGGTTATCAATACCGCTATGGTCGTAGCGGTCAACACCCCTTTATCGCCTGGGACGGAGAGCTACCGGGAACTATGCCCATGCTGCACGGAACCGGCGAAGCACCATGCGATATCCTTTACGCCAATGGCGCTCTCTATGTCGCCTCATGGGCCGACAGGCGGATCGAACGCTACCACCTCCAGTGGGATGGATTCGGTTTTTCCACGAAGCAGGAAATACTCGTGCGTGGAGAAGGAAATTTCCGCCCCGTCGCTTTTGCTGCCTCCGACGATGGCAGTCTCTATTGCAGCGACTGGGTGAAGAGCGACTACCAGCTTCACGGCGAGGGAGCAATCTGGAAAGTCACCGGCTGGGCTTCCAACCTCTACCCCATGCCGGAAGCTGAAGCTCGTATTCCCCTGATGAAAGCCGATCCGACACAGGATATCTACTGGACGGACCCACGTCTCTCCCCTGCCCTGATCCGAGAGCTGGGAGAAGCCGATCGAGATGCGGCAGCAATACGGGCCGAGTCCGATCCGCATCGACGAGCCCTCCGACTCCTCGCCGCGAGAAATGCTGACCCGGAAGATCTGGAGGGAATTTCAACTATAGGATTGGCTGATTCAGATCCCACCATTCAGTTGCTCGCACTCAAGTGGATCAGCGATTTGCAACTGCAGGAAAGCCGGGACGCCGTCGAAGCAATGGTCAACAATCCCCCCACGCCGAAGCTGTTCCTCGCGGCGATTACTGCCCTCGCCCGAATTGACGGAAAAGAGGTCGCTGATAAACGAGTGCAAAAGCTGATTGGTGAGCGGCTTCGTCAATCCGATGCCAGCAGCAAGGTTCGCGCGGCTGCCTTTGAGGTGCTCGCAGATCGAGAGAATTTTCTTTCCATCGATGACCTTCGGCAAATTTATGAATCCGGCGATGCTGATCTTCGCATCAAGGTCATGCTGACTCTGCTGACCCACCCCAAGCAAAAAGAGGCAGTCGCTTTTGCCAAAGAAATTCTTGAGAACAAAGAAACGCTTGAGCGTGTCACTCGTTTTGCTCGGGAAGTAAGCGCGCCCGTTGCCACTTCCGTTACCAACAGCGAGTCACGACCCGCTCCTGATGACCTCCCGGCTTGGCTGACATACATTGACGCGATTGATACCGCCAGAAAGAATCCCGTTCAGCGAAGTGATCACGGACGCCTCGTTTTTCACCGCCACTGCGCAAGCTGCCACCAATTCGGAGGATTCGGAAAACAAGGCGGACCTGACTTGTCAGACATTAACGAGCGCGGACGGGAACACATCGTTCACTCCATCATCGATCCCGGAGCCGAAGTTGCGCCTCAATACGAGCCTTGGCAGATCACCTTGGACGACGGCACTGAAAAGGTCGGTTTTCTCTACGGCCAGAAAGGAAAAACGAGCTTTTTCTCTGATATATCCGGAAACGAATTTCAGGCGAATTACAACGAAATGGTGGAGCGCACCCGCATCCCGGTTTCCCTGATGCCACCGGGGTTATTTCTCCAAATGTCTGATGGAGAAATCTCGGACCTGCTTTTCTGGCTGGGGCAAAAGTAATTCGAGGCAATCAACAGGTAAGGGAAAAAGTGAATAGGCCGCGTTTTTCGCGCGTCTACTCACCATGCCGCTGGCATCCCGCTGGCGCAAAAACCCAATTCCCCTATTGCCATGAAAAAAACAATCCTCTCACTCGCCATCGCTATCGGCGCACTTGTCGGACTCACCTCCGAGGCTGATGCGGGACCTCGGTTCTCTTTTAGCATCGGTTCTGGTCACAGCGGACACTACAGTTCACACTTCCACAACCGAGGCTGGCCTCACATCAATTCCTACGTCGGACACAACTTCCGCAGCCACGGCCATTGCTATTCGCCGCGCAAAATCAGCACCCAGGTGATTTGCCGTCGTCGCATCTGCAAAACGGCTTACACGAGCTGCGGGCGTCCCTACACTTACCACGTCACCGTGGTGACATATCGGGACTTCTACTCGAACGGCACCAGCCGCACCTACACGAGAACGTTCTCATAGTAAGGGCTTTCCTCCCCATAACAGCAAAAACCGGAAAAAGGGCAGTCGAAAGACTGCTCTTTTTTGCGTTTCCTTTAAAGATAGAACGTGACTTTTTCGTAACATTTGCTGGAGTGTCGATGAAAACCTCGATCCATGGACACACTTACATTCATTCTCAAAATTCTCGGCTCCCTCGGAGTCTTCCTCTTCGGCATGAAAGTCATGAGCGAAGGTATTCAACGCACCGCGGGAGACAGGATGCGGAAGATTATGGCGACGATGACACACAACCGTTTTGCGGGCGTCACGACTGGCCTCGTCACTACTGGTTTGATTCAGTCATCTTCGGCTACAACCGTTATGGTGGTTAGCTTTGTGAACGCTGGACTGCTGACTCTTGTCGAATCAATCGGAGTAATCATGGGAGCCAACCTCGGCACGACCCTGACTGCCTGGATCATCGCTTCGATCGGAAAATTTTCCCTTTCTAAAATTGCTCTTCCCATCATCGGAATTGGCCTCCCCTTCTTTTTCGCCGGGAAAAACAAGTGGAAGAACATCGGCGAAGTTCTCATCGGATTCGGCCTTCTATTCTACGGACTTTCCCTGCTCAAGGATTCCGTCCCTGATGTGAAAAGCATGCTGGCGAGCACGGACCCCATCCTCCAGGCGCAGGCCATGGAAATCCGCGATTTCATCGCCAGCATTTCCGGGAAGGGTCACCTTTCCATTGTCATGTTTTTGATAATCGGTGTCGTCCTGACATTGGCGGTTCAATCGTCATCGGCTGCGATGGCCATTACCGTAACCCTCGCGATTCAAGGTTGGATCGGATTCCATGAATCCGCAGCCATTGTCCTCGGGGAAAACATCGGAACTACCGTGACGGCATGGCTGGCTTCGATAGGAACTACGACAAACGCGAAACGAGCGGCGCGGGCTCACTTCCTATTCAACATGTTAGGAGTGCTGTGGGTACTGATACTCTTTTTCCCGTTTTCCAGTATGGCCACAACCTTAAGCGAAGCCCTACCTGAATCGTTTCGAACGGAAAAACATGATACTCCGATTGGGTTCACTCTCGCCATTTTCCACTCGCTCTTCAATCTCTGCAATATTCTCCTACTGATCGGATTCGTTCCCCTCATCGCGAAGATTGTCACCAAATGGGTTCCCGAAAAAGAATCCGAAGCTGGCGAAAAACCAAGATTGCAGTTCATTTCTCGAGCTATGGTCGACATCGGGGAGCTGAATATTCCCGAGGCGGAAAAAGCAACCATGGAATTGGCTGAAATCACCAAAGACATGTTCAGCGGATATATTCATGTTTTCAAGAATCCCGGAAGTGATCTTGGGGCAGAGGTCTTGCGATTGAAGCAACTGGAAGACGATGCCGACCTTCTCACCCACGACATCACCGAGTATCTCGTTCGCACGTCAGCGGCGGAATTGAACAAAGAAAACGCCCGCTCAATCGGACGAATGCTCCGAATCGTAGCCGAGTTGGAAGAAGTTTCTGATGCGATCTATCGCCTCATTCAAATTACCAACCGGAAATACAAAAAAGACCGCATGGTGACCGGGGATGTGGCAAAAGATATCATCGCCTTTGCGGAAAAAGTTCTCGCATTGATCGACCTCTATATGGACGTGCTCGAGAACGGAGCCGACGAAGAAAAACTGAAACAGGCTCAAGACCTCGAAGACGAGACCGACAAGTTGCGGAAGCAGCAAAACAAAGCGGCGATGGATCGTATGAGCGCCGATCCAACCACCGTGAAGGCGGAAATGGTCGTGATCGAAATGAACAATCAGTTCGAACTTATTGCTAACTACGGACTCAACGTCGTGCAGACCGCCTTCTATCTGGAGCATTATGACGATATTCCGGACAAGTACGAAAAGTGATTCCGACTTGTCAGGCAGAGCACCTTCGGGCAGAAAAGAGCATGTGGAACTTCCTCCTGCCTCTCATACTCGTTGGCTTCTCATCTTTAGTTCTTGCTGCAGATAAGCCGAACATTCTTTTTCTCTACACCGACGATCACTCCTACCGAACCGTCTCAAGTTATCCCGAGTCCTACGACTGGATCGATACACCTCACATCGACGCCCTCGCGGAGAGCGGAATCCGCTTTCACCACGCTACGATTGGGACCTGGTGCATGCCATCGCGCGCGACCTTGCTGACCGGGCATCACAGCTTCGGAATCGAGTCGATGCGGATGGAGGGTGAATACCCCGGCAGCGCCTACGATCCGGAAAAATGTCGGTTCTGGCCCGCCGAGTTTCGAAAGGCCGGATACCAGACTGCCCAGATTGGAAAGTGGCACACCGGAACCGATACCGGCTACGGACGTGACTGGGATTACCAACTCGTCTGGAACCGCCCTCGCTACCAGAGAAATTCCGGCAACTACTACTACAATCAACTCATCGAGAAAAACGGGGGTAACCCCGTCATGACGCCCGGCTACTCCACCGACAACTACACCGAGTGGGCCGTCGACTACATTCGTGGGAAGGACGGTCGAGAAGAGGGCAAGCCCTGGTATCTCTGGCTCTGTTACGGCGGCGTTCACGGCCCCTTCACCCCTGCAGAACGACATCTCGATCTATACGCTGACATCAAGATCGCTGATCCTGCAGACATTTATCCACCTCGGCCCGGAAAACCGACCTACTCGCGGCTAGTCGAGCAATGGGTAAAGGGGCCCGCCGGAGAGCCTGTTCTCGTCCGTGGAAAAACAAAAGGCGGCATCTCCGCCGACGGAAAAAAGACGCTGACCAACTGGGTGCGCCAGGTGAACCAGGCCGTTCGCTCGCTCGATGATGGCGTCGGCGAAGTCGTCGCTACCTTGAAAGAAACCGGCCAATACGAAAACACCCTCATCATCCTGACATCCGATCAGGGATTTGCCTGGGGCCAACATGGATTCCAGGTCAAAAAGGCACCCTACGATGCCAACATTCGTTCACCGATGGTCATCTCGATGCCGTCACGTTTTCCCTCTGGAGAAGTCTGTCGCCACCCCGTCGGCGGAGTCGACATTGTGCCGACGATCTTCTCGGTCGCAGGCCTTAACCTTCCATGGGAGATGCATGGTAGCGATTTGACTCCGCTCTTGGAAAAGCCGGGGCGAGATGACTGGGACGAAGCGGTTTTGACCGTTTTCACCGGAGACAGCTATGGCTCCGCCAGCGACAAAGTTCCCATCGCCACCGATGAGGCATCGAAAAAGAAGCTCTACATGAGAGGTGCCGTTCCATGGTGGGTATCCCTTCTTGACGGCGAATGGAAATACATCCGAACCCTCGTCCCGGATGAACCGGAAGAACTCTACAATCTTGGAACCGACCCCGACGAATTAACCAATCTCGCACTCTCCCCCAAGCACAACGAGCGCGTCATGAAAATGCGAAAGCAAACCGTCGAAAAACTCCGTAGCCACGGAGCCGGTATGGCTGAGACATTGCCACCGGTGAAAGCACTGCCGAAATAGAGGTTCAGCTTCCGCCCTCAAGGATTCGGCAACCCGCCAGAGCAATACCTTCCCACTTTTCACGTTGGAAAAATCCCGGTATCATACAGGACGCCTAACCCGCTATTATCAGAACGATTCGATCCCTTTTCCTTCTCATTACTTCTTCTCTCTTCTCCAATTTCGCACAGGCGAGTGATCGGGCCATGCTTTGAGATTTAGGTAGATGGTATGAAGGCAGCTTTTCCGGCAGATTCGAGGATGAATCAGTAGCCCGACGATTGGCGCGTTCGCCTCTCTCGCAGGAACTGGCGCAGCATTGTCATTCAAGTCGATAACTTTGGAATCCGGTGTGACGTTACCGGGACCGTCAATCGCATTCGCTGCCGAAGAAAGCGTGTTACCTGCAGCGGTCGCGTCCGCACGAAAGTGAAAGGCGTTTCTTTTGTCGGAAACTTCTCTGGGACGGCACGCCAGAACTGCAGAAGGAAAGCCCTGCAAATTCCAACTTGTCTCTCCCGCGAAATTTTCAGGGAGCGCTACACGGTTGCAGGCCGATCCAAAGGCAGTCAGTAAACCGCCCGTCCTCCAGTAAGGTCGAAGGTAAATCCGGTGCAGAACGACGCCTCCGGCGAAACTGCCCAGCAGCTCAGTGCGGCGATCTCGTCGAGAGTACCGCAGCGCTTCATCGGAATCTTATCGGTCATGTATTTGACCTGCGCAGGGTCTACGCCCTCGACCATTGGCGTGCGTATCACAGCGGGGGCAACCGCATTAACGGTGATGCCCGTCTCGGCGTATTCCTTGCCCGCAGATTTCACCAGCCCGATTACACCCGCCTTCGTAGCGGAATAGGGGCTCATTCCTGCATTCCCCTCTTTCCCGGCAATGGATGCGAAATTGAGAATGCGCCCGTAGTCATTTTTCTCCATCGCCAGAAGTGCGAACTTCGTCATCAGAAATGTGCCTCGCAGATTGATCGCTGTCTCCAGATCAAATTCCTCGGTCGTCACTTCCGTGATTTTCGTAGAAGTCGGCCCAACGATGGCGGCGCAGTTGATCATAATGTCGAGCTTCCCGTGCTGACCCGTGACTGACTCGATTCCCGAGTGGACCGCATTTTCATCTGCGATATCGACAATCTCGACTCCGACCCTAAGTCCAGCCTCCGCCAACTCACCCGCGGTTGCTTCTGCATTGGCAACACTGACGTCAAAGATGGTAACACGAGCTCCCTCCTCAGCGAGACGGCGAGTGATAGCTTTTCCGATTCCGTCGGCACCACCAGTAACGATGGCAACTTGATCTGCAAAACGAGCTTCTTCCATGACAATACACTATGCCGAGCCGGCTTCAGGGAAACAGAAAAATATGTGGCGGGATGCGGGGCCGCCCTAACCCTCTCGAGTCGATGACCTGACTTTGTTATGCCCTTCGTTCAACAGGGTCAGGTCCACACTTTTGCATCTAGAACGACGCTTGCAGGAGACGAAGATTTCTCTCATCCTTTTCCCATGTCAGCTATTTCTGTTTCCAAGTCGATAATGATCAACGCTTCGGCAAAGTATCGCCGCCGAGAAGCGCGATGACGATCACAATCAGGATCATTCCGAAACCTCCTCTCATGGCAACGTCTCGTCTACCACCGCGTTGCCCACGTCGAACCTCTACATTGGTGCTTTGTCTACGACCTCTCCATCAAATGCCGAGATTATGGCGTTGAGAGAATGAATCAGGCAAACGAAAAACCCCTGCCAGCACTCTATCCGACGCGCTGACCGGGAACTGCTCCCTCGTCAGGCGAAAGAATAAAGATGTCTTCGCCTCCGGGGCCTGCGGCAACAATCATGCCTTCGGAAACACCGAATTTCATTTTCCGCGGCGCCAGGTTCGCAACCATGACGACAAGTCGTCCCGTCAATTCTTCGAGCTCGTAGGCGGATTTGATTCCGGCAAATACGTTTCGGGTTTCATCACCGCCTAGGCTCAGGGTCAATTGAACTAGTTTTCGCGCTTCGGGAACCTCCTTCGCCTCGACGATGCGGGCCACGCGCAGATCGGTTTTGAAAAAGTCATCGATCGTGATTTCCTCGGCAATGGGGTCTGCGGCCAGTGCATCGCCGGAGTCGTCCCATTCGCCAACCGGCGCAGGAGCATCAGCTGCGGCAAGTTCTTTTGATTCTTCGATCATGGCTTCGATTTTCTTCGGGTCGACCCGTTGCATCATGTGCTTGAACTTGTCGATCTCACGACCAGAGATCGGTGCCTTCGACTTCTCCCATGAGGTAAGCTCTTCGCTGAAAAGTTCGCCAGCTTTCTGCGCGAGTTCAGGGAGGATCGGAGCGAGGTATATCGAGAGAGTGCGAAATAGGTTCAGGGCGACTGTGCAGACGTCCTGCAGTTCCTGCGCCTTCGACTCGTCTTTGCGAAGCTCCCACGGGGCATTGCTTTCCACGAAGGGATTGGCTTGATCGGCCAACTCCATAATCATGCGCGTCGCCTTGCCAAAGTCCCCGGCTTCATAGGCATCCGCAATTTCGTCTCCGCGTGCCGCGAAGGTTTCAAAAAGACCGCCGTCATCCGGATATTCGGCAGAAAGCCCTACTCCCTGGACGAATTTTGCGGTTCGGCTGGCGAGGTTTACGACCTTGCCAACGAGATCGCTATTGATCTTGCTGACGAATTCTTCCGGATTCAAATCGAGGTCTTCGACGCGGGAAGAAAGCCGAGTCGCGTAGTAGTAGCGAAGATAGGAAGGATCGAGATGTTTGAGGTAGGTCTCGGCCTGAATAAATGTGCCACGCGATTTTGACATCTTTTCTCCATCAACGGTGAGGAACCCGTGGATGTGGACTTTGGTCGGCAGAGAATACTTCGCGGTCTTCAGCATAGCTGGCCAGAAGAGGGTGTGGAAATACTGAATGTCTTTTCCAATAAAATGATGGATCTCGGTGGAGTCACTTCTCCACCAGTCATCGAGCTTTTCTCCGTTAGCGTCGCACCACTGCTGCGTGGACCCGATGTAGCCGATCGGAGCATCGAACCACACATACCAGTAGTTGCCGGGAGAATCGGGAATCTCGAATCCAAAATACGGTCCCGGGCGGGAAATGTCCCAATCACGAAGCGGTTCGTTCAGAAAGAAATTCTTGAGGTAGTTCGCGCTCTCGGATGGAAGAGTCCCTGACTGGGTCCACTCATCGAGAAACCCGTGCAGTTTTTCAACTTGAACAAAGAGGTGCTTCGCCGAGCGAATCTCAGGCTTCGTTCCGGAAAGCGTGCTGACAGGATCAACGAGCTCGGCCGGGGTATAGGTCGTACCACAGGATCCGCAGTTATCGCCAGGTTGATCTTTCGATCCGCAGTTCGGACAGGTTCCTCGAACAAAACGGTCAGCGAGGAAAGCGCCCTCCTCTGCATCAAAAAGCTGATCGATGTCCTCTTCGATCACCATGTCAGCGTCACGAAGAGCTTGCCAGACCTCGTGACAGACCATGCGATTTTCTTCGCTGTTGGTCGAGCCATATTGATCAAACTCGATTCCAAATCCCGCGAAGTCAGCTTGATGCGCTTCACTGACTTTGGCAATAAACTCCTCTTCAGAAATGCCTTCTTTCTGCGCACTAAGCATGATTGCAGTGCCATGGGTATCATCGGCGCAGATGTAGATGCAGCGATTGCCCATCATTTTCTGAAACCGGACCCAGATGTCGGTTTGCAAATATTCCACGAGATGGCCGATATGAATCGGGCCATTTGCGTAGGGAAGAGCTGATGTGACGAGGATTTGCCGCATGCTGGAGTGTAGTGGTCAAGCTTTCAGTTTCAAGTTTCAAGAACCAACATGTGGAGTATTCTTGAAGCTTCACACTTGAAACTATCCACCAGCCTTCTTTTTCTGCTCCCAAGTGTAACCGCCCGCGGCGCCCCCTTCGACTTCGATCCACTCTCCGGGGAAGGACACTCTCTGCCAGTGTTTCCACTGCTCAGCTCGGACCTGATCGAGAGATACCTTCTTTTCCTCGGCTTCCTTTTTCATCAAGGTGACTCGGTCAAGATTTTCGTCGGAAACGGTTTTTACGACGTAGTCGCCATATTCTCCAGCAGGCTTGGTCCGGACTGATAATTCGCCCTCATGATTTTCACCGACGAGACGGTTGTTTTTCAGTTCCTGAATTTCTTCCATCCGAGCGCGGCGGGCATCCATTGCAGAACGGAAAGCCTCCTGCTGCTCAGAGGTTTTCTTGTCTACCTTCCCGTGCTGATAGACATGTACATCCATATCGAGATCAACTTTGATCGGCTCTGGCGTTGCCACATTTACGTCGAATGGTTTGCACGATGTGATTAGCGTGAGCGCCACAAAAAGAAAAGGAATCTGTCGGAAGAGCGACATCGGTTACTGCCCGCGCGAAGCGATGGGACGTGCACTGGCTTCTGGAGTTGGTTGGTTGGCTGCTTGGGAAGGATCGGCGACGACTTCATCGCCGGGTTGTGTTTCTGTTTCGACTGCGGGGTCGGTCACCGCAAGGGCCGTGTTCGGCGCCCGATCGTCGTGAAGGTGAAAGGTCAGTTCGCGCGAACCGTATGGTCCGACAAAACGAAGGTCGAGTTCTCCATCACGTCCGACAAGATAAAGGCTACCGGAGCCTTTGTCATAATCAAATCGTTTCACGGCGACCAGACCCAGCTCGGCGAGGCTCTTTTTAATATTAGTCCAGTCCTCGGGAAGCTTGTCGAGAATGACGTCGAACTTCTTGATATCGAACCACCCGGGAGCGCTGGTCTGAAATTCGCCCGTGGTTTCGCCGAGGGCTTTTTTTCGTCCCTCAGAAATAATCTTGAGCGAAATCGGACCATCCATCTGGAAATTTTCGGGAGCGAGAGCGCTCGTGATCGGCATCGCCTCCATATCTGTACCCGCGACCCACGCGTCCCATTTTCCATCGTCATTGAGGTAGAAGTTGAACCCGCCTTCGGCATAGCCCCCGTAAGCATCGCCACCAAGCGCTCCGTATATTCCGTTTTCGTCGAAGGTCACGGTGAGGAACAGATTTTCCGCTTCGTATTTTTTCCAGATGAGCCTGTCGAGCTTGAATGTCTGGACAAGGTTGTTGTTCACGTCTTCCACCGGCACGTTGAATTCGACGTCTCCCGTAAGGCCGTAGAGATCCACTTTGTAATCGGGAAAGCGATACACGTAGTCCTCGTCGGGGATAGACAGCTTAAGTTCTGTTTTCCCTGCGGTCATGCTCGTGGTCGCATTAAATGGGAACGGGACTATGCCGATGGGAATCCCGGTTGGAGCGATCACAATTTTTCCCGCAGTCGCATTGATCGTCTTGATCACCCAATCGGGACTGGCGGCTGCCTCGTCGAACAAGGCGTCCTCTTCAAATCCGATACTGGCTCCTTCGTTCTGCTCCCGAAAATTCCGCTGGTAGTCGATCCACCAGAAGAGGCCCTGACCAACGTGAAGAGACGGTCCGATCAGATCAATTTTCTCAACTTCCTGGCTTGCCAGTCCTGCGAGAGAAAACTCCACAAAGATGGTCGGCAGCGTCGCCACTGTGATGAATGAATCGTAGGGGTCTTTGATCTCAATTCCCGCCAGTTCGATCTTCTGCATCTTATCCTGTGCCAGCAATTCATCAGGGGAAAGTGGCACATCCGTGAGAACGGTTTCGATGTCGAACTCCAACCCCTCAACCTGAGGCACCAGGGCTTCGAAAAAGACGCGACTTCTGGTAATTTGCACCTCTTCCAGCGTCCACGTTGGAAATTCGTTCACGGCGATCTGGCGAGGTTCCTCCGGTGTCTGCCGAGACGGCTCTTCCTCCGTTTTGCTCTTGTCGACAATTGCTTTCAATCCATCGCCAATCTTCATCTCAGCGCCATCAATTATGACAGTCTCGATACGCCGAGTCCTCTGCAATTGGTCTGCGGTTGCTGCGATCTCGATGCTCTTGATCGACATCACTTCCTCTTCCGCGACCGGAGAAGGCCCAAATTCGTTAACTGGCTGATCAGGAAAAAGCGTCGGATCACGGGGTGCAGGCGGCCCCTCGAACTCAATCAAGATAGGATGATTCCGTAGTTCAAAATTTTCCAACTCGATCTCGTAGGAAAACGGAGGGGCGCCCTCTTCATGATTCGTCCGAATCGTAAAATCTGAGTATACTTTCGGGACGCGTCCTTCCGCAAATTGCGAGTCAGCTTCGAATCTCCCATCAACAATATCGAGATTGGTCACCTTATAGACCGGTCGATTGACCGGGCCAACGATCTCTTTTTCCTTGGGGTTCATCCACGCGCCGAGCGCTTCGTCGGTGAAGGTGATTTTCGGCTCACGTAAGGTAAGCGAATCGATCCGGCTATCGAAATTAAAATCTGACCAGCGAAAACCGAGCTCCCCGGACTCGAACGATACGAGCGGATCATTTCCGACCTGCACATCTGGCCCACGAACGGTGGTGTGGCCAAGCGTGAGTTGCTGCATCCCACTGGAAGCGAATCCATCGTCTCCGCCAATCTGGATATCAGTAAAATTTCCCGAGAGAGAAGTTTCAACCCTCGGAGCCGGTTCACCGCCGAAGGTAGCGTTTTGCATGAGAAATGTCCCATCTTCGACCCGTAGTGATTCGAGAACCCAGACGGGAGAATCGGAAGTCTCACTGGGAGCCTCAGCTACTTCAGGTTTCTCGACACGGAATCGAGCGAGCGAATTGTCAGAAATGAGCACGTCAACTCCCTCGATTGAAATTTCCGAAACGGTTCGGTCATGAATGAGTTTACCCGGACTCTCCAGTTTCACGGAAATGGTATCAACAGATGCGAGCTGGGAAGTTGGCCGTCCAATCGCAACTTCGGAAAACTCGACCTGCAATGGCTCGGGGCTTTTCCATCTGCCATCGGTGTAGTTTACATCGAGGAATTCGACTTTTGTTTCGAATGACAGGTCTGGGAACGACAAACCGCCATTGCTCCCGTCGAATCCAGTGGCACGAAACTCCGACTGACCGATCCTAATTTTTCTCAAATGCATCTCCGGTAGGCTTGCGGATTCCGGGGATTCCTCTGGCTGCAATCTCGTATCAGTTTTCTCAGACGCATTGTCAGCAAACCAACTCGGAGTGATCTCCGCTTCGATTCCTGACAAATCCAGAAATGGTATATCGATTCGCGAAATATCTCGATAAATGAGAACCTCCGCTTTTGCCGATTCAATTTGTCCCTTCTTCTCTCCTTCCCCCACATTCAGGTTCTTCAGCGCAATCGTGATGGGTTTCTCAGGCGCGCCGGATTCATCGAATTCAAACGGACTTGCCGATACGCTCCATCCCGTCGAAATTTTCGGGATGCCTGGAAAGCGAATCGTCATGATGCCGTCTCGAACTTCGAGACTTTCCTTAAAATAGGAAAAGGCCGACAAGTCGATCAACTCGGGATCGGCTTCCCCCTCCGCATCGGATTTTGGCAGTGCCTCGAGAAATTCTTTTGTCAGGAGAATTTCCGGATTGTCCAACTCTACGGTTTTGACTTCGCCGTGTCGCCGCAGTCGATCAAAATCGTAGGTGAGGTTCAGCTCCGGAATTTGCACCATGGGAGCGATGCTATCTGTGCCGCGTGGGGAGAGGTGCAGATGCTCTACTTTCACTTTGCCGATCTCCCGAACATGGAGCGCCCCTACAGATACCTCGAAAGGCTCAACAAGGCGAGCAAGTGCCTCATTTACAACCCGTTCGCGATTCGCGTAGAGAACAACTGCGAAAATTGCAACCAGCACGACCGCGACAACAACCGCGACCAGCGACCAACCGAGGAAGCGGAGCAGCCATCGGAAGATACGTCGAGGTGTCCGGAGAAACCATCGTTCCCCAAGTGAATGTGTGGGTTTCGGCACGACGAAAGTATAGCCACGTGCCGGAGGATTGCCAGTCTCACTACGACAGCAAAACCTGCTCTCAGTTCGCTGCCAGCTCGTGGCTCGCGATTAGTTGCAGATTGGCAATCTCGACAGGAGAGCTGCTTCTGGACCGCTTCCACAGATGCAGTTCTCGGCTGATAGGCCGATCCAAACTCCTGCGTAAAATGCTGCCACTCGGGAGTGGCAAAATGAAATCCACGGCGCAGATAGATTTCATTTCGAGCCCTCCACAGTGCGTGTTGATGGAGCGTTCTCACTTCGTTGATGGAAAGAACGCAAGCGTGAGAATTAGGGAACACTCAGGGAACTCGTTGAGCGGCAGGAGAAATCGCAGCAATACGAGGCGAAGGGGCAGCACCCACGGCAGCAGCCCTTTGTTGAGCTAGCTGAACAGGCGCCTGACCGCGGTTAAGGCTATCGATCAGCAAAATCGATTGCAGCGCTCTCGTAATTTGCTTTTGCCGATCTTTTGTCTTCGAGACAAAACGGGGAGTTCGACTTCGCTACGGGAAAGCAAGGGAAGAACGAGCACCGTCTTCACAGCAAAATTGACCGACTGGGGAACGTAGCCACCCTTTTTCATTCTCTCGATCGAGTTCAGTCCAGAAGCGACCACACCAATGACTCGACCCGACTGCGAGATCACCGGACCTCTCGAGTTACCTGGCTGAACCGGAGCGGAGATTTGCAGGAGCCGTGGGTCATCACGGACTCCAGAGAGAGCATTGACGACTCCAGTAGAAATTTTCGGTAGCTTCCCTAATACCGTGGGGTCCGGAAAACCTGCTGCTATGACTGGCGAGCCATAGTGCGCTTCAGATGAAGGAGCGAGTCCAAGCGTGCGTCCGTTTCATTCTTCAATCTTCAAAATGGCGAGATCATTTGCCGGATCCAGCGCGACGATGATTGCAGGCATTTGTCCTTCAGGAGTGTGAACGACAACTCGGTCTGCGCCTCATATCACATCATGGCATGTGACGAGGTAGCCTTTCGGACTCACGGCAAAGCCGGTCTCGAACTGTCCCGCCTTCAGGCACGCTACAAAGAGCGAAACCGCAGCGAGAACGGCTGCAAAGAGCTTCATTTGAGTTTTCTTTCTCGGTTTCCTGAGCGTTCCCAGTTAAGGTCGAGAACCGCTTCAGATATGATTTTCGTCAGGATTGGGGCCTTCAGCTGGTGGAGTGGGTGTCAATCACCCTAATACTTTCTTTATGGAAATTATAACTCAAGCGAGAATATTGCGTGCCCATGAAACTATAATTTCTATAATTGAGGTTTATCCGCAATGAGGCTGACCCCAGATAGGACCTCACTGGAACCAAGTAATAAGGGCGACGAGAGAGCTTTTAACCTTGGCAATACCAGCAAAAATACCGGCTTGATTTCCGAAGATTCTCGTGGAATTTACCGGCCCAATCGCATTTGAGATTGGGGAAAATGGTCGAATCGGGACGTGGCGCAGTTTGGTAGCGCATCACACTGGGGGTGTGGGGGTCGCAGGTTCAAATCCTGTCGTCCCGACCATTTTTGCGAAACAACCCTACTCAACCTCCAGCTTTCCGAAGAGGCTCGGGAGGTAGTTTCCATACCAAAACGTCGGAGACCACTGATAAGATTTCCTCTCTCCGAGACGAGGTCGATTGCGGACCATTTGGAATCCCCACTCGCGATTCGCATCCAGATCCGCGTTGATCTCTTTTAGTGGAATAGCCAATTCCACGGTCCAGGCACCCTCCTCTTTCGCGGTAGCGACTACAGCGGTGCTATTCCATTTTTCGTTTTTCAAAAGTGCGTCGAAGAGCACACCACCTGAATTCACGGCAAGGTGATGAAACGACTTCTTGTCGTTGTTCGCATCAAGAAGGATTTCAATCGAATCGTCCTCTCTCACTTCCCCGTCCCTAGTTTTGGTTTCGCTGAGAATGTCGCGCAGCAGTGGCTCGTGACACCGGATCCCCACGTAGAGATTCGAATTATCGTGATATATCCAGGCCTGCGTTTCCACCGGAGAATATCCATCAACCTCACGCGGAATCAGGCGGGTCACGGTTGGCTCCCCTTCCCACAAACTCTCGAGCAATTGACCGTCGATTTTCGGCTCAACCTCGGTCGCCGATAGTCTCGACTGTTCAGGATATCTTTTCACGTGATCAGTTAAGTCCAAGGGCAGCGCAATCGTTCTCTCGAGATGGAATTGCTCCTCCTCTCCATGGAAATGAGAAAGCATGCGCGGGAGGGGAAAATAGTTGGAGAGGTCCCCGACATGACTCACAGTGAACTGCAACTCTCTCTTTTCCCCGGGTGCCAACTCGACGGAGAAACGGCGCGGGTTAACGGTCCAATTATCGGACACGGGGAGAATCCATGAAAACTGGCAGACAAGTGGCGTCTCGAGAGGATTCGAAAGAGGTAGCGTCAGAGTCTTGTTCCGGAACGGAAAGGTCTCCCGAAAATTTTCGCTGAACTTCAATCCCCGCCAGAATTTCTGATCCGCTTCTGTTGTGACATCTTCCGGGAGCATGCCGTCGAGAGTCAGGTTCATCATGCGTGGGCCCTCATCCGTCATCGTTATCCAGCTGGCGTGATCAAATTCTCCGAAAGGGCTACCTCGCAACGCGCTCCCACCACCCGTCGTTCCGAGCGTGTAGTAGTTAGCCTCGTTTCTTTCGTATTTGGCGTAGCGATGAACATGGCCCGCATAGACCGTGTGCTTTCGCCCTGACAAAGAAGCCTCCACCTCGGGCCACCCCGTTTTGGATTTCTTGAGAACACGCTCCCCATTCACATTTCGCATGATCCCCTCTTCAAATACCCAGAGGGGCTGATGAATGAATACCATTGTCCAGCGAACATCCGAGTAGTGAGCGAGTTCCTCTTTCACCCATTCAATCTGCTCGTTACCGATAAAAGGCAGGGAACCTTCTCCATCCTGTGTATTGAGACAGAGGAACAGAACATCTTTATAAACAAAAGAGTAGTAGCGCACACCGTATTTCTCATCCCAGATCCGATCCATCAGTCCATTGCTGACATCGTGGTTGCCGGGCAGATAAAAGAATGGCATCTCAAATCGATCAACGAAGCCGTTGAATTCTTTCCACTGGCGCCGAATTTCTTTCTCGTCCTTTTGCCAACCACCTCCTGGAATTAAGTCTCCGACGGTAATTACAAACTCAGGCTGCAGCTCGTTCACTTTCGTAACCGCGCGGGAAAATATTCCGGGTCGCATACCTCCTGTGCGGTCAGTCACAATCGCAAACTGAAAGTCCTTTGGATGGTTTCGAAATGCGCGTTTGGTCCAGGGCTTTTGCTGCGTCGTGACACGTGTGGAAAAGTTTTCGTCCGTCTCGGGCTCGGCCTCGGCATCTGCCTGCGCCAAAATAGATAGAGGGAGGCCGGAAAGCGCGAGGAGGATAACGAAAGAGTGATTCATGGAGTTAGGGGAGCGATTCAACAGGATTCACAGACAACAAACAAGTTACAAAAAGCGTCCCTGAATCAGATCACGAAAAGATAGACGCTCCCCGACCGAATGTCGTAATCATTCGATGCATGAAGGGATCACGTAACCACCTGCTTTCTGGACTACTTCTGTTGGCCCAGTCACTCGGCAGTTTAACTTCAGCCCAGGAAGAGAACACCCCGCTGCCCAAGGGCTACCGAGAAGTGGGACCCGACAAAGCCGCTGCTCTGAAAGAATTGTGTCAGGCGGCTGCCGATAACGGGCTCTTTTCCGGTGCCGTTCTGGTCGCTCACGAGGGAAAAGTCATTTTCAGCGAAGGCTTTGGTCTCGCAAATCGGGAATGGAATATCCCAAACACGGCAGATACGAAGTTCCGGCTCGCCTCCGTCAGCAAGCAATTCTGCACGATGGTCATCATGCAACTGGTTCAGGAGGGCAAGCTCGAGCTCGACGACACCATTGCCGATCACCTTTCTTACTACCGAAAAGATACCGGGGAACAAATCACGATTCATCATCTGATGGCGCATCAATCGGGGATACCTGATTTCACTTCGAGCTTCGATTACCGAGGAACCATTTCACGACTCCCGTTCGAAAAGGACGAATTCATAAAGCAATACTGCAGCGGTGACCTTGCCGATGAGCCAGGCACGATTTATTCCTACTGCAATGCGGGCTACGTCATTCTCGGTCGAATCATCGAAAAGATAACCCGCCGAACCTTTGAGCAGAGCATCCACGAGAGAATCTTTGAGCCTCTCGGCATGAAAAACAGCGGCTACGACCGGAATGAATACGTGCTCGAAAAAAGAGCCAGCGGATATGATCGCGGCCCCTTTGCCTACACCAAGGCGAGTTACATGGATATGGATTCCTCACCCGGAGCCGCTGGTGCTCTCTACTCGACCGTGGAAGATATGTTTCTCTGGGATCGAGCCCTCTACACCGACAAGTTGTTGAAACAGGACTTCCGCGAACTCATGTTCACTCCAAATCGCGATGTGCCGGAAGTGAAGGCCGCTGGAGGGAGAGCTCAGAGCCGGTATGGCTATGGGTGGCAGATCTACACCAGAACCCATCCCGTCACAAAACATCGTACCAAAGTGATCAACCACGGAGGAGCAATCAACGGCTTTCGAGCGATGGAAAACAGACTCGTCGACGACGATGCTTTCGTTATCGTTCTCTGCAATCAGGGAGATTCCTTCGGAAGCGGGGACGTCTGGAATGCGGTTATGAATTTGAGCGCAGAACTGATCCATGTCGTCACGGACCAACCCTTCCGAATGCCGGGTAAAGCCAGGCTCACTCAGGATCAACGTCTCTATGCGATGGTGAAAGAACAGGGCGTTGATACAGCGATCGAGTGGTTCAAGGAAAAGGGAAGAAAGGCTGCCTGGGGAGGTACGACGATGGCATTGGCGCAGCAACTCATCAAAGACGGGAATGTCGACGAAGGAATCCAATTCATGGAACTGGAAATCAAGCTGAGCCCGGGCAAAGTCTGGCTCCTTAGAAAAACCGCGGAAGCCTGCCTCGGAAATGGCCGTCCCGAAAAAGCTCTCGAATGGGCGGAAAATGGACTGGCATTGAAGCCGAAAGACGAAAAGCTGCTTGGTCTCAAATCAGAAGCGGAGCAGGACCTGAATCGCGGGGAGTGACGAAGGACGAAAGTGCCCCGAAGCATGAGGCCGCGAGCACAATTGCCATGATTTAGAGAAATCTGAATTTCATCACTCCAAGACTTCCGCCGGATGAAATCCTAACTCCGATTTCACATTCATTTCGCCACCGCCACATAAATCGTGCTCGCAGAGTCACGTCCCTGCAGCGGATTGTGAAAGGAAACGACATGCGACTCGCATGATGGAAATGCGGATTCCAGAGCTGCGAAAAACTTCTCCTCGGGCGGATCATCGGACCACATGGCGAAGACGCCCCCGGGATGAAGTTTGGCTGTGAGCTTTTGCAGTCCTTCCGAAGAATAGAAGTCGCCGTGTGCTTCGTTCAGCAACTTATCCGGCGAGTGATCGATATCGAGCAGGATTGCGTGGAACTTCTTCGTGGAGTCTTCTGGATCGAAACCAGTATCTGCTGGATCGGCCAAGGCAAGCTGGAAGAAGTCACCATGAACAAATTGGCAGCGCGGATCAGCAGTCAGCTCCGGCCCGAGCGGAACGAGACCTTCGCGGTGCCATTCGATGACCGGCTCCAAGTAATCTACGACGCGCAGCGATCCGAGACGATCGTCGGCGAGAGCGGCCTGCGCGGTGAAGCCCAGACCAAGACCACCCACAACGACATCGAGAGAGTCAGCGTCTGGAAACTGCTCCCGCGTTTTCGCTAGCCCAAGATCTGCCAGAGCTTCCTCGACTGCGGTGAATAGACTCGACATGAGATATTCCTCACCGAGTAGAATTTCGTAGACTTCACGATTGTTTAGCGAAAGGATTGTTCGGCAGCGAAGGCTGACAATTCCAAGTGGTGTCTCGCTATAGGCAAGCTCGGCGAAGCGGGGTTTGGGATGCATGAGAAGAAGTGCGCAGAAATTCACGCAGCAAAGATTCAGTGAATCAAGATCGGCGGAGGCACTTTGTCTACCTCAGCTTCCCACGCAGCCAGCTTTTCTCTTCCCTTTCCCGCCCTCACTCCCGCCCTCACTCCCGCCCTTACTTCCGCCTTTACTTCCGCCTTTACTTCCGCCTTTGCTTCCGCCTTTAGATCCACCGGACCCGCCACCACTGCCGTTCGCCGCGAGAACAGCCAATTTATCCGCAGCAGTCAAATTCGCACTGGTTGACACCTTACTCAGCACTACCGCGCTCAAAGGGGAA
>Ga0181574_10000098_pt1 | contig 75561 bp, 72 predicted proteins | sample 101ome_24_FD_145600 | JGI IMG/M metagenome (GOLD analysis project Ga0181574, IMG submission 145600) | Coastal salt marsh microbial communities from the Groves Creek Marsh, Skidaway Island, Georgia - 101410AT metaG (spades assembly) | ecosystem: Environmental > Aquatic > Marine > Intertidal zone... | reverse complement strand
AGCCTCTCCATCGCCTCGGCCGGAAGCGGGATCGGCGACCAAAAGGTTCAAATTGAAACGGCCCTGTAAATCTTCAATTTGACCAAGAAGCCAGCCGCCGCCCTCCAAGGGATAAGGCGTCGCCTCGGCAGCCCACAGCTCACTTAAGTCGTCCCTGGGTGTTTCCACCTGCTTATCCAGTTCAGCGTCTGCTCTAAGCGCAACAACGGCCAGGGCTTCGGCACCGCGTAAATAAGCCCAGCCCTGCTGTTCGGAAAATTGATTCGAGCCTCTCTGCATCGTGAGAGAAAAGTCCCGCTGGATGCCCACCATCAGGGCGGCCGCAAGGGCAAAAATCAATAGGGCTACAACCAGCGCAGCACCCCCCTGCCTCGGGGCCACGCTCCTATATCGGCGGCAGGACATACAGTCGCTCCAACTCGCCCCATTGAGGAACAAATAGACGCACCTCAACGGCAATTGGGGGCTCGGTCAACGCATCCGGTCGTGACACATCGGGAATCCAATTTTCCTGCCAGAAGCGCCGGTCTATCTGACTATCTCTGTTGACTTCGAGCTCGTCCAGCGCGCCTAAAAACCTAACTTCAAACGTGTCCACCTCACGAAGGAGAACCACCTCCACAGGCTCTAGGGCACCTGTTCGGTCGAGCACAGGCCAGCTCGCTCTGATTAACTTGTCCTCATCGACATAGTAGGCAACCCGTTGCAGGGAAGAACGGGGAAGGCCAACCGAGTTGTGCCAGCCCGCACGTGTAAAGGACAAGGATTGCGCCGCCAGCTCCCCCCCCTCCATCGAGGAAAGACGACTACCGAATTCGTCATAAACCGAACGATCAACGAACTGGTGAAAATCTCTGCCAAGAACTTGAAATGCTCGATTGAGCTCTTCGAGCTGCCTGGTTTCCTGTCTCAAGCTATCAACGCCAGTAATCACCGTTGTGAGACCTGTATAGCCGACAACCGCGACAAAAGCGGTTATCGCCATCGCTATCAACACCTCGACAAGGGTGAATCCAGCCTCACTGCGCATCTTTCACTCGCTCCGGTGCCAGAAATGCAACCAGGGTATGTAGTGGTGCTGCTTCCAGATCGGTGCCTTGTGCAACGTTAATTTCCACGCGAATAAATCCCGGAACCTCGGTGCCCTCCTGATCAATCCACCAGGACCACTCTTGATCGAGAACCTCTGTCTCTCCCGTGATCTCCCCCTCCGGTAACGCACCCTGCCGAGCGACTATGAGTCGAAGCTCCCCAAGTTTATCCTCAGCTATCCAGGATGCGACGCTCCGTTGGCGCAGGTACTCTGCTCCGTCAAGCTGCTGGAAGAGAAGAAATAACAGCGCTGGCAGCGCTATAGCGACAACAGCGAGAGCAACCATGACCTCGATCAGCGTAAATCCTCGGACCGACTTACCGTTGAGGGGCGAGCTACGGCGATGCAAGAAGTGATTCTCCTTCACCTGCTAGAAGTATTTCGATCCGGCCGAGCAAATCCCACTGAAATTGATAAAGCAGGCTCCCCGTTGAGGCCTCAACCCATTCAAGACCACCCTCAGACACCTCACCACTGGCATAGAAAACAATTTGCGGCTCCGGACGGAGATCGACTGGCCGAGCGGTAATCTCGACATCAGGATCACTGGACAGCGTGAGGAATATCTCGGTGCCCTCAGGAAAAATAATCGGCTCCACTAGGGCCATATTTCCCCGGGGCTCGGCCCACCCCTGATCATAGTGACGCAGCCAGTGAGCGCGGTAACTGATATTCCCCAGATCCCCCAGCTGCTCAAAATACAACCCATGATCAGCGCCGGAAAACTCTGCCTCCACCTGTGCATGAGCCATGAGACTGGCGAGCCGGCGAGCAGTTTGATCTCGCTCAATCACACTACCGCCCGATCCTACGTTCAAACTTACCACCGAGGTAAGCAAGACAATCACGAGCACCACCACGAGCATTTCGACCAGAGAAAAGCCCAAGGTTTTGACCAGTCTCTTCACAGCCTCGCACCCGGGGGCAGGCATTTCTTAATTAGTTGTCTCCCTGACTCCAATTGCCAAGATCCTGATTCTGGCCCTCGCCCCCGGGTAAGCCATCGGCACCATACGAGAACAAATCGACCTCATTATTTTCGCCGGGCGACATGTAGAGGTATTCCCTGCCCCAAGGGTCCACAGGAACCTCCTCCAAATAGCCACCCATCTTGAAGTTACGGGGCTCGGGCTCCAAGGTAGAGGGCTCTACGAGGGCAATCAAACCCTGTTCTGTCGAGGGATAGACATAATTATCGAGTCGATAGATTTTCAGGGCGGTCTCTATCGCCTTGAAGTCCGCCTGCACTTTTTGAATGCGTGCATCATCGGCGCTGTTGAGAACTGTGGGCGCCACGACGCTTATCAGCAACCCCATGATCACAAGAACAACCAGAATCTCAATTAAGGAAAAACCCGTCTGTCGCCGCATTTCTGTCACCTCACCATCGTATTCAGATCGAAAATCGGAAGTAGTATGGCCATTACAATTAAAAGTACCAGCCCACCCATAAAGACCACCATCAGTGGCTCAAAAAGACCCATCACGGTACCAAGGGTCATTTCGAGCTCTCTCTCCTGATTGAGCGCCGATCGGGACAACATCGTTTCAAGATCACCCGACGTTTCCCCTGACGCCACCATGTGAATCATCATGGGTGGAAATATTTTTTCTTCGGCCAGCGCCTTGTTCAGGCTGGAACCTTCCTGCACCCTGACCGCAACCCCCTGAGACGCTTTTCGAAGAACGACATTAGTCATGACCGCGCTGGCAATTCTCAAGGCTTCAAGAAGCGGAACACCACTCGCCATTAAAATACTCAGGGTCGAGGCAAACCTCGCAGAATCCATACTAATGAGCACCCGGCTCAATCCGGGCAAGCGCAGTAATAGAGAATGCCATCCCATTCGGATATTCGGTTTCTTGAGCAGCCACCGGCCGGTTACCACGAGAAGTAAGAGCCCAACCAACAGCGAGGCACCAAAGTCACGCAAAAAATCGCTGGTCGCGATCAGTCCCGTCGTCAGCGCAGGCAACTCTTTCTTGGTGTGGGCGAAGATGCCGACTAATTCAGGCACAACAAACACCATCAGTGCTGACACCACCGCAATAGCCACCGCGATCAACACGAAGGGATAAATCAGCGCCATTTGGAGTTTTTGCGCAGTGTGCTGCCTACTCTCAGTGTAGTCAGCGAGACGCTCGAGGACGGGGGCCAATTGCCCAGCCTGTTCCCCTGCGGTCACCATTGCGCGGTACATGTCTCCAAACGCGGCGGGAAACTGGCTCATAGCATGGGCCAGCGTATGACCCTCCGCTACCTTGGAACGAACTTGAAGCAGGATTGTCTTGGTCTTCGAATGACGGGTCTGCTCTGCGGCCGCCTGGAGACATTCATCGAGAGGTAATCCTGACGCCACGAGAGTTGCCAGCTGACGGGTGACCAATGCAAGCTCCCCTGCGCTCAATCCCCGCCGTACAAAACGAGATAAAAATCGGGGATCATTCGCCGCGCCGCGCCCTGCCTCAGCAACTTCCACCGGACGCAGCTGTTTTGCCCTCAGCTGTCCCCGAATCTGACGTTCTGAATCACCCTCAAGGACACCTTTTACAAGCTTTCCTTGAGGATTTAGAGCTTTGTATTTAAACGCTGTCATCTCAGGTGATTGACGTGACGCGAAGCACTTCTTCTAGACTTGTTTCACCGGCAAGAACTCGACGCTTTCCATCGGCATCAATGCCAGGGTAGCGAAGCCTCGCCTCCGCCAACATTTTTTGCTCTCCAGCACCCTCATGGATAAGGGTCCGCAGCATGTCATCTATTTCAATCAACTCATAAATCCCTGTCCGCCCCCGATAGCCCGAGTGGTTACAGGAATCACAGCCTTTGGCCCGGTGCAACACCACCGAACCCACATCCGATATGGCAAGCAGTTCCCTTTCTTTGTCACTCGCCTCATAAGATTCTCGGCAGGCACCGCAGAGAAGTCGAACGAGCCTCTGCGCCATAACACCCAGGAGAGAAGAAGAGAGTAGAAAGGGCTCAACTCCCATATCCTGCAATCGAGTCACGGCACCAATCGCCGTGTTGGTATGAAGGGTAGACAAAACCAGGTGCCCGGTAAGAGATGCCTGGACAGCGATTTCAGCGGTCTCGATATCACGAATTTCCCCTACCATGACGACGTCCGGATCCTGTCGCAGAATAGCGCGCAGCCCCCGGGCAAAGGTCATATCTACCTTGGTATTCACCTGGGTCTGTCCGACCCCGGGCAACATATATTCGACCGGGTCTTCAATCGTCAGAATGTTTCGAGAACTTTGATTAATACTTGATAAACCGGCATAGAGCGTGGTCGTTTTACCCGAACCAGTTGGTCCGGTAACCAGAATAATGCCGTGGGGACTACTCAAGCCCCGCCTGTAAGCAGCACTCACCTGTTCGTTCATATTGAGTTGCTGAAGCTCTAACTGACCCGCCTGCTTATCGAGCAATCGAAGAACCACTCGCTCACCATGGGCCGATGGAATAGTCGACATTCTGATATCGATAGCATGGCCGGCAATACGCACGGAAATCCGACCATCTTGCGGCACCCGCTTCTCAGCTATGTCGAGCTTTGCCATTACCTTCAGTCGAGAAACCAACAGTGGGGCGAGCATACGCTTAGGAGAGAGTACTTCGGTTAACACACCGTCGATTCGATAGCGCACACTTAAGTGATCTTCAAAGGTTTCTATATGGATATCAGACGCTTTTTCCTTCACCGCCTGAGACAGGATGGCGTTGATTAAACGGATAATAGGCGCGTCATCCTCGGCGTCCATCAAGTCACCCAAATCAGGTAATTGGTCAACCAAACGGGAAAGATCTACGTCAGCACTGATGTCCTCCGCCATCTGAGCGGCTTCATTATTGGTTCGCTGGTAGGCTTCAGTTAAGCGTCTCTGGAAAAAATCGGGAGCGACTGACTCGACCGCGAACTTCCCCCCCAGATAACGCCGAACTTCGAGGAGGACTTGGGTCGAGAGCGCACCGGTATGGATAAGCAACGGCGAGTCGTCACGAGAATCGAGCAGCACCTGATTGGCTTTCGCGTAAGCAAAGGGTAGCAATCCTTTGGGTGTAGCCGGATCTTCGACTGTGGTGACTGACTCTGCAGCGCTATCCATGGCCAAGCTATTGATCCTCAGCGGCCGCCGCTGGAGTTTCTTCGGGCACTTCGGGTAGCTGTTGAATTTGCTCTTCCCATGTGGGTAGCAGCGGTAAATTACCATCATCCAAGAACATCAAACCCCTGGCACGGCGCTCCATTTGCTGCTCTTGAATGTAACGATATTTTTCCGCGGTCGCTCCACGCAGTGCCGCTTGGTCCCTGACAATAGTTGGCCTGATAAACACAAGAAGATTGGACTTGGTCACGGATACCACATCGTTTCGGAACAGACGCCCCAGCAAAGGAATATCCTGAAGGATCGGTACACCCTGCTGGCTGTCTTGTACGTCCTCCTTTACCAAGCCCCCTAGCACAACAACATCTCCGTCCGAAGCAAGCACCTTGGTCTCGATTTTTCGCTCATTGGTGATCACATCGGCGGCAGACAGCAACTGCTGGCTAATGCTTGATACCTCCTGCACGATATCGAGTACCACCGAATCCCCCTCATTGACCTGAGGTGTCACCTTGAGGGTAATGCCCACATTTTCCCGCTCTATCGTCTGGAACGGGTTCTGCACAGTATTGGCACCCCCCGTATTTGAATAAGAGCCAGTGACAAAAGGCACATTTTGCCCAACGGTTATGTAGGCCTCCTCGTTATCAAGCGTTAGCAGACTGGGCGTCGATAAGATATTGGCATTGCCCTGGGTTTCCAGAGCATTGAGTATTACCGCCATGGATAGCTTGCTATCTACGACCCCCCAGCCCAGCGTGGTCCCGGGCACCTGACTCAGGGTGCCTGCCAACGTGCTCACGTTAATATCCTCGTTGGCGCCATTCTCCCCAAGGATAGAGCCCGCAATGGCAGCGTTCCGGCTCTGCTGGGCGGTGCTGGTACTGATATTGCTACCAAACGCCCCGCTGTCGTCGGCGAACAACCACTGAAGGCCAAGCTCCTGACCCTCGCTAAGCTCCATCTCAACGATAATCGCCTCGACCAACACCTGCGCGCGTCTGATATCAAGTCTTGCTATTACCGCCTCGAGTGCCGCCATCTCATCGGCGTCGGCGGTAATAATCAGGGCATTGGTACCCTCATCAGCCTCGATCGTTGAATTACTATTGGTGCTACGCTTGCGATCACCACTTTCATCGAGCCGCGTAATGTTCTGCATCACGCGGGTCAGCACCTCGGCGACTTCCTTCGCGTCGGCGTATTCAAGATAGATCACTTTCACGTTGCCACTCTGCTCTAGTGGCGTATCCAGATAACTAACGAGATCCTTAATCCGCTGTCCGTTAAGTTCATCCGCGGTCACAACAACGCTATTGGTGCGTTTATCGGCTACCAGAGTAACCTCTTCATCTGCCTCTGCACCCTCTCCTTTGTTCTTCTTATCCAAGGTCTGGAGCATTTGCACCACATCCTCAGCGACCGCATACCGAAGTTTGATCACCTCAGTGGTACGCACCGCTGATTGATCCATTCGATCAATAACCTCAAGAATCCGATTAATATTTGAGCGGATATCCGAGATGATGATCGCATTGCTGGGAGCATAAGCCGCCATATGTGCCTGCTGTGGCACCAGCGGTCGCAACACGGGAATTAATTTTGCTGCCGAGATATTCTCCAGTCGTATGACCTGAGTCACATACTCATCGTTGCTTGATCCATCGTCGTCCTCTATCACCTCAACAGGAGATGACCTCGCATCTTTGTTCTGAATGATGCGGATCACATTACCAGTGCGCACAGCCGTGTAACCATGAACATCAAGAATCGATAAGAAGAGGTCGTAAAGCTCGCTCTTTGAGACCGGCTTGGAAGAAATGACTTTAACTTTACCTTTGACACTGGGATCAACAACGATTGTTGTACCGGTTACATCGGCAACGAACTGAATGAACTCCTGAATTTCGGTGTCCTTGAGGTTTACCGTATATTCTTGGGCACCTACTGGCGAGGACATCAGCAATGCCATCGTCAGGAAGGCTGGCGCACCTCGCAAAAAGTACCGCTGGAAAAAACGCGTAAACATTGTCAGCAAACTAGGCAAACCCCGCTCCTATCGCAACTGGCTCAGACTGACCGACAACGTCAGGGACGACTCACCACGCTGTATGTCAAAAGTAGCCTCGGTTGCATCTCGCATTGTCTGATAAAGAGAAATCGTATTTGCCGGATCACCCAGATCAAGGCCGTTAACTGCGGTCACTATATCGCCCGACTTGAAGCCAAGCGTCTCGAAAGCCCGGACGTCAGTACCTGGCGCCACCCGGTAACCGTAAATACCGCTTTCGTTACTTACTGCATTTACCTTGACCGCCTTTGCTAAAGACTCGGGCTCTTCATACATTCGCTCTCTGTACTGGGCGGCCAACGCTGTCGCTTCGACAGAGTCTACAACCACTGCCTTACCCTGAGAAAATTCTCTTTCCTCGACAGCATCCTCGTTTCGCGGAATAAGTTGCTGACCACCTGTTTCCGTAGCGCTCGCGCGTATTTCCCCGGCCAGAGGATTCTCCTCAAAAAGGGTTAACAGCTCGAACTTACCGGCGTTATCCAGCACCACCTGCTTGGGTAGTACCTTCGCCAAAGTCACATCGGTACCAACGGGAAGCGCATCTCCCACAGCGTAGGTCATTTGATCCTTTTTCGATTCAATAACAGCGGTACCCAGACCGTCGCTTGACGTGACCAACGTGCCCACTAGGATCAGGTCAAGTCGTGTTTCACGGGCCCCTTGCTCGATGCCATCCCGCTCGGTTTTTTCGACCGTTTGCACCGCCACTTCTTCGTTAGACGCCACTGGGTCTCCAAACAACCCAAGGCCCAACATGGACTCCTGATTCACAGCCGCGGTTTGCTCAGCCTGTTGTATTTGTCCCGGGGGATTGATGATAACTGCCGGTTTCTCAGGAGCTGAGGGGCCCGACCAAAGAGACCACAACAAGGACGCAATACTGGCGGCAATCCAAACTGAGAGCAGCAGGAGTATCACCGTCTGAATCCGCTTTAAGGTGTCTCGTGCACCCAGTTTGATCATCAGCATCTCAAACTGATGACCAGCGTCCATATCCCGCAATTTTTCAATCACTGCTTGCATCTACTTATCCAGTCGCATCGGCACTAGTGTTTGGCCTTCAGCGCTGCTCTCTCGAGACCCCATTATGACAGAGACCATCAACCAAAGCCGCTATATATGCCAGAATTGGGAAAATGCCCTCGGCAAATCCTCTGCCCTCTGCCCACGAGATAACCTCACGGGACACATTGTCTGCAACTAGGGTAAATATTCAGCTGAAATATCACCGGATATGCCATTCTCAGATGCTCTGATCGCAAAACTGACCATGCGGGTAGCCAGCTCGGATGTCGGCACCTTCTCTTGCCTCGGCATGACGGAAAGCCACGCTATCTTAATGGCCACCTCGACAAACCCACCGGAACCGTTGTCGATGCGAAGACCTGATAAATCTTTCTCATAACGCCAACAGATGTCGGGCATAGCCGCCGATGGAGCATTAGGTAGCACCACTGCAAAAGCGGCATGGTCCAACCTCGCCGCGGAGTCAGTGACACGGAGAGACGCATTTATCTGCGTGGCCAACTTACTCAAAATCATCGATTCAACATGCCGACGGGCATGATTGTGATACGCAGCGAGCCCTTCGATCATGAGAATTGATAGGCTAAGTGGCTGATCCGCGCGATGGGTTCTCCCAATCTCACGCTCCAGATCGGCCAGCAAACCGTAACGATTTGACAATCGTGTTACAGGATCGATGTGAAGCAAATGGGATTGCTGCTGTATTTTTTCAACGCGCTGCAGACTGAGAGAGCTGCGGGCTATGAATCGGAACAGGAGCTCCAAATCGAGATCAGACTGCACTACTTCGATCGAAGGATGACCAAGACCCACCACCCCAACAAGAACGCCCGCCTCGATTACTGGAAACAGGTAGCCCTCTGACCATCCAGAGAAAACCTCCGAGGAGCTGCTAAGCGGGTGGGAGGCATCCACCCAGATCGGCCGCAGACCTTCGTTGAACAATTCGTATAACTCGCTGGCATCGCTTACGAACAAAAGCTCTTCCGGCGAGGAGATAGGCCGTTCGATACTGGCTTGCAACTGCCCGACGGGATCGTGCATGACCAAGACAGCCTCCGAGCAGCCCAACGCACTCTGCAAGCCGCGAATAAATTCATTTAGAAATTCACCCACATGATCGAGCTCGAGAAGCCCTCGCTCAACCTCGTCGAGTGCCTGTATCAAATAGCGGTTTGCATCTATCCGCTCATCGATTCCGGCCGGATCCGGCAACTCGGCACGAGGCAGCAGCACGATCGTCTCGTCATGCCCCGCTTTCTGTGGTGCAGCTCCCGGTTTTTTAGCCATGGTCTATCCCCAGCTACTGATCGTCTATACCAACAATCTGGCTTATACTGTACACGATCCTGCGGGGCGGCGATTGCCTGAGACATGCCAACACGGTGTGGACCCGTTGAACCTGAACCGGATAATGCCGGCGGAGGAACAGGTATACCCTTGCCAATGGGTACCGCGCCAATATGTTCTCCGCCCTTTTGGGGAACCTTATGGCCACAAATCAGCGACCCACCAAAACACGCTTGCCCATCAGTCTGCTTAGTGCCCTGTTGCTGGTGGTAACGAGTGCTTTTGCCCAAAATCCGTCGGAAAGCTCCAAGGAATTTGCACAACAAAAAAAGGCCATAGAAACCCTCGATTTAGAGGAAACCGTAGTCACTGCGGTACTCAGAGCGAATCACGGCAACCTCCAATCCGTCACCCTATTTACCGCTGAAGCTATGCGTGCCCGCGGCGCTCAACACTTGGAGGACTTGCTTTCTGCCGCTCCGAATGTGAACAGTAATGCGGGAGCCTCCAGAAACCGATTTATACAAGTACGCGGTATTGGTGAACGGAGCCAGTTTGTTGAGCCCGTTAATCCCTCGATTGCGCTACTCGTTGATGGCATAGACATGACCGGTCAGGTAACCGCTGCCACCCTGTGGGATATCAGCCAAGTTGAGATACTCCGCGGACCCCAAGGTACCCTAATGGGCGCCAACGCGCTGGCGGGCTTGGTTAACCTAAGAACATCGCCAGCGGATGAAAACCCGGGGCTGGTTTTATCTGCCGGTATTGAGAACTACAACGGCAGGCACCTTGCCATGTCTGCCGGCGAACAACTCTCCGAAGCCGCTGCCCTGCGCCTCTCGATTAATCAGTACAACAGCGACGGCTACAACAACAATACGTGGCTGGGTCGAAAAGACACCAACGCACGCGATGAACTCAGCACACGTTTATCGGGCTCATGGCAGCAGGGCCGACACCGGATTGACGCTACTTACTACTTTTTTGATGTCGACAACGGATATGACGGATTTTCCCTGGACAACACCCGCGACTCTCTCTCTGATGAGCCAGGACAGGACACGCTCAGAACCAATGCCGGTCGTTTGTATTGGCAGCGGGAGGGAGAAACCACTTTCACCGCTCAAGTCAGTCAGGCTAATACCGATACCCTCTACAGCTATGACGAAGACTGGGCTTATGTGGGTATCGCACCCGGATGGGAGTACAGCAGCTTTGATCGTTACCAGCGCGATAAAGAAATGCGCAGCGTTGAAGCTCGTCTAAACGGGGAAGGGTTGGCGGGCTTGTGGGTGGCAGGTCTTTATTGGCGACAGGAGCAAGAATGGCTGGAACGAACCTACACGTATTTGGAAAACCCCTTCAGCAGCGAGCTTAAAATTAATACAGCAGCGCTATTTGGGCAGTTGGACATACCAATCGGAGATCAAGTAACGGCTTATTTGGGCGGTCGCTTCGAGCAACGCCGCAGCAAGTACGCTGACAGCGCCCAGGTCGACGACAGTTTCGATGACAATTTGTGGAGCGGCCGTGGTGGCATTGAGTGGAGCATGACCTCCCAGCATCGGCTCAATATAGGTATCAGCCGAGGGGTTCGTGGCGGCGGTGTAAACGCATCCCTTCTGGCGTCGGTAGAAACCAATGAGAAGAGGGAACCCCAAGAGTGGAGCACTTTCTATCGATTTGACGCCGAGGCATTGGACAGTATTGAGTTGGGCTGGCGCTGGCAATCCACGAACGAGCTTTTTACCAGTTACTTGACCGTCTTCGCGATGGAGCGCTTTGATCAGCAGGTCAAGCAGTCCCTGACAATACCCAGGGCAGACGGAAGCACTGCGTTTATTGAGTACAACGACAATGCCGCCTCCGGAAAAAATAATGGCCTTGAATGGCAGGCGCAATGGCTGCCTCATCCCCGCCTGAAATTACAGGCCACCCTTGGCTACCTGAATGCGGATTACAAACGCTACACCACGGCCTCAGGAGAAAACCTGTCGGGGCGCGCCCAACCGCAGGCACCCGACTTGATGGGGAGTGTCAAGGCGGACTGGCAGCCCCTGCCACGACTGCGCGCCACACTGGAATTCACCCACATGGACAGCTTCTACTTTTCTGACAGGCACGAAACCGAATCCGGCTCGAGAGACCTGCTGAACGGCACGATAGAGTGGCGCAAGGATAGGTGGCGGGTTTCCTTATGGGGGCGTAATCTGTTCAATCAACAGTACGCGGTTCGCGGTTTTGGTAGCTTCGGCAATGACCCTCGAAAGGAATACGCAGTGGAGCCGTACTATCAGCTTGGTGAACCGCGAGTCTTCGGATTAACCCTACGATACGAATCTCGCTAAGTTTTCAGGAGCACATTATGCAAATGTCGGCTGAGCTCAGTCTTTACCCTCTGGCCTCAGAGGTTGATAGCACCGTGCTCGAATTCATTCAGGAACTACTCCGCGGCAACGACGTCTCCGCTGTAACGAACAGCATGAGTACGCAGGTAACAGGTCCAAGCGAGGCCGTTTTCAGGGCGGTTCAACAGGCGCTGGAAAAGAGTTATGAGCGCCATGGCAGACAGGTGCTGGTCGCCAAGTTCATTCCCGATCATCGCATGGAAATCGCTCCCAGCAGTTCCTCGTGAGCGCTCCAGAGACAATTGCGGTACTGCTTGCGCTAACCTACGTCGTGCTTGCGATTGTTGAGAACCGACTTTGCTGGCTCGCGGGGGGTGCTAGCGCCTTGCTGTACACTATTGTCTTTACAGATGCTCGACTGTACATGGAAGCCGCTCTGCAAGGAGTTTATGTCGCTATGGCTGCCTATGGCTGGGTGACCTGGGGAACACATTCGGCGGCAGAAGCCCTGCCCATTCGCCGCTGGTCACTCCGACATCATTCGCTGCTGGCCCTCGCGGTTGTTGCATCGAGCTTGGTGCTCGGCGGGGTCCTCGGTTACTTCACCGACGCCGCATGGCCTGTGGTCGACAGCTTTACAACCCTCGCCGCGCTGGTTGCGACCTACATGGTGGCCCAAAAGGTTCTGGAGAACTGGCTCTGGTGGATCGTCATTGACGTCATTTCAGTGGTTCTTTACCTGAGCAGGGATCTTCACCTCACTGCGATACTTTTCTGTGGCTACGTGATCCTCGCTATCGCCGGCTGGATAACTTGGCGCAAACAGTACAGACAGTGCGCGTCGTCATGACCGCGACCAGCATCAAACCCCATGCGCTACCTCACGGCCTGACAGAGGCACTTGCCAACGTATCTGACTGGGATCTTCCTTCACCGGCTCAACGAGCGCCCACAAAGATTCACTTGCTAAGCCAATCCGGAGCACATCAGGTATACCGGGCGGAGGTAGCAACTAGACAGGGTAATCAGAGGGTGGCGATACGGCTACCGATAGACCACGCTAATCAAGGGGGTCTATCCAGCCGCGTGGGTCTTGCGTTTTCAAACGAGGTCGATAACCAGCGACGGGCAGCTGGGCAATCTCTGGCCCCGGATATTTTTTGGTCCGACCCGAATCACCAACTTATCGTCATGGCCTATTTAGAGAAAAATCCGCCGTTCACCGAAGCAGATTTAGCATACTGTTTACGTGGAATTCATCAGCTGTCTCTCGAAGGTGAACGCCTTGATCTGACTCAAGTGCTCGAGCGATATCGTCAGATGGCTGACGCTCGGGGGATGTCACAGGAGGGTCTGATCGATCCATGTTTACCCGCGTTGCAGGAAGCTATCGGGATACTCGCGGAGGAACCAGCAGTTGGCTGTCATAACGATCTGAATGCAACCAACTTATTGTGGAGAGATGGGCCGATGGCTATCGACTGGGAATATGCTGCACCAGGGGACCGTTACTTTGATATTGCCGCCGCCTGTGCCGGAAATCCTCAGCTAGATAGCGATAGGTTGCTGGAGAAGGTGTTCGGCGGAGATTATCAACCCGATTTGTGGCAGATCGCGAAAGGAGTGTATCGAGCGATCGAACTAAATTGGGGTGCTGCGATGGGACAAAAAACCAACCCCGAAGCGGGGAGAGCGCTGATGGCCTATCTGAGTGAGGTCCTCAAATGATCTCTCTTCATGTTCTAGGCGCTGGCGCTCTCGGGTGTTTGTTTGCTCACCGCGCGACCCGCGCGGGTTATGAGGTTGTTCTACTCACTCGTAACGCAGAGCATCAGCGGGTTGTTACGCTGGAAATAGATCAAGAAAAGCTTATCCAGCAGTTCCCGACACAGCGCATCACGGATGCAAACACCATTACCAATCTCCTGATAACAACCAAATCCTATGACGTGCTCGATGCAGCGGAATCCGTGATAAACAACCTGAATCCCTCTAGTCAGGTGGCTGTCCTCAGCAACGGCATGGGCTACCATGACTCACTCAACACGCTCATCCCATCCCACAACTTAATTGCCGGTACTACAACGGCAGGGTGTACTTTATTGGGTTCTGCCTCGGTAAACGGCGCACTCAATCAGCGTTATAAGCAGTCCGGAGAGGGTGTGACTTTTTTCGGTCACTGGGCGCAGCATGGCAAAAGCATGCCTGACTGGCTTCGCCCCTTGCTGGAGTCATTTGAGCACTGTGGTTGGAGCGGGGACATCCAACCACTTCTGCTGCGGAAGTTGGTGATCAACGCTGCCATTAATCCCTGCACGGCCCTCAACGATATACCCAACGGCGCCCTCGCCGATGAACCCTGGCGGGAATTAGTGCAACAAGCTATTGGGGAGATCGATCAGGTTCTTGCTGCCTCCTATCGGGGAATGCCAATGAGCTCCGTAGAGGACTTGGTCAATCAAGTTATCACCGACACTGCAGACAACACCTCGTCTATGCTCGCCGATGTTCGAGCTGGCCGACAGACGGAACATGAGGCTATTTTGGGCTTTCTCCTCGAGCGGCAAGCGCATAAAAAAACAGCCACACCTCTGCTGACCTCATGGCTTGAGGCCTTACGAGACCGCGCGCGGCGACTGTGACTGCCGAGGCCTCAAGGCTTCATCGAGTAAAGGCTTGCGTAAACCGGCTTCGTCTCAATCGATTGTACGGAGGTAGTTGACTGTCGGTCGTTTACCGCTTTGCTAGCTACCAACACGGCCAAACTCTCCCTATCACCCAAGGGAACCTCCTGCTTTATTGCTGTAACCGCACGAATGGCCTCCGCCAAGGGGATGCGAACATGTGCTTCAAGACAGGTGAGACGGGCAGCCAGATCCAAAAGACTTTCTTTGACTGGACACAGCGGACCAGTTGCCTGCGGCGCGATCAGATCAACCACCACCCGCGTGTTGCGCAAGATTTCAGGCACTGACCCCGTGACCAGCCAGTAGAGGAGACAACCCACGCTAAACGCATCCGACTCCGCACAAGCGACCCCCTCACACTGCCGCTCGGGTGGGGTAAACCCCTGGGCTCCCCATGCCGAGGATCGACTGCCAAATCGTGCGGACTGCCCAAAATCAATAAGCGTCACGGTACCATCAAACCCGATCACCAGATTGGCCGGTGTTATGTCCCCGTGCATGACGTTCTGCTTGTGCAATGCATCGGTCTCAAGCAAGAGCTGGTAAATAATTTCGAGCACCATACCGAGCCCCAACACAGACCCGGACTCATGAGAGGAAAGTGCTTCGAGAGATATCCCTTCGATATAGGAGCATACTGACCAGCTCCCCTGAGCACTCGTGAACAGCTGAACCTTTGCTGCTGGATGCCCCCGACGAGCATCGCCTATTAGCGAATCCACTACATTTACACGGACAGAGGGTTCTTCCGCACCAGAGTCATCAGACGGTTCTGGCTGTCGCCTTTTTTTACACACCACAGTTTTATGAGTGCTTTTGTCAAATGCCAGCCAGCATTCGCCCTCCCCACCTGAGCCAATTTTTTCAAGGAACTGAAACCGCTGGGTCACCGCCAGCATGGAATCACCGAACACCCAATTGTCTGAGCCTTGGGCGCAAGGCATGCATCGACACTTTTAAGAACCGCGCCGCATCAGGTAGTGAGGCTTGGCTCTTCAAGGCGAATCTAATCTCCTCCTCACTAAGAGAGTCGGCGGCAACGAACCCAGGTAATTTTTGTAGTCGCCTGTAGAGGGATTGCCGAGACAGTCCCAATATCTCAGCCGCCCTCGTTACCTCATAATCACAGCCTGCGAAAATCTCGGCAATGTCGCTGTCATTCAGGGTTCGTTCCGAAGTCATTTCCCCCGTCTGCATCACAGACAGCGGGGCAGAGGTGACAGGCAGCAGCTCCTGCTCACCCATGACGTGGCGCAAGGCTGCATGACGCAGTTCTCTCGAGTTACCAGCCCAGTCAGATAGCAAAGCCTGATAAAAGAAACGAGCCCAGTGTGCAGCAACCTCTGGCCTTTCAGCGCTATCCTCGGGTGCGGCAGTGACAGTACCCGGAATTTTTTCGGAGAGAAAAAACATCACTTGCGGGCCAATATCTTCGGGTCGCTGACGAAGCGGCGGGATCTCGATCGTGTAACCAGAAAGTCGGTGACGCAGCGCTCGGCGAAAACCGTCTTCCGCCTCTATCGATCCATCAGTGGCGGCTACTGTTCTCACATTTACGCTACGATAATCCCCACCAACAGGCTGGATCTGCCCCTGCTCCAATGCGCGAAGCAACTGGATTTGATAAGTCAGAGGGGTATCTCCTACCTCATCGAGAAAAAGCACTCCCCTGTCAGCTTTCGTAAAAACCCCTGATCGTGCTTCTGCACCAGTAAACGCGCCTTTTACGACGCCAAACAACTCGGCTGCCACTAAAGTCTCGGGTATTGCCGCCATATTAATGGCGATGAAGGGTTGCTCCGCACGAGCGCTCAACTGATGGATAGCAGCAGCTATGACTTCCTTGCCAGACCCAGACTCTCCCAAGAGCATTACCGGCAGATCGCTGCGAGCTGCATGATAAACTTGGGATCTTAGCCGAAGCATTTCCGGCGATGCACCGATAAGCTGTTGCTCCAGCGCCGACACTCCGATCGAGGATGTTCTTGCGAGATCAACCAGTCGAAGATACAACACGACCGACTGGCCCAACCTGATGGGTTGCCCCTGCAACAACTCTGCTTCAGTCAGCAAAAGACTTTGTGCCTGAGAAGGTCCTAGCCTGACGTCACTGTGTTCATTTGCATCGATTCGAAGGACATGTTCGAGGGGCATCGATGCAGCCTGGAGACTGGTTATTGTCACCGCTTCACGGCTGACAAAAAGATCGTCGATAGCACGACCATCGCTAAACTCAGGCTGATTGCGCCCTATCGGAATACTGCCAGACTGACCGTCACTGCAAAACTTTCGCCACTCGTATAGATCCGCGTAATGGCCAATCCTTGCGAGATCGGCATGCCAAACAATGGTGACCCGCAGATACCGTTGGCCCTGATCCTTACCACTTTCAAGCGTTCTAAACGCGGGACGTGTAATGTGTTGCGTGACGTTCAGTGTTGACACCGGTGTCACCCTCCCAAAGACACAAACGGCCACCCACACTAGCGCGGATTATTCGTCAGGTACATCCCTGAGGTGGTGAAGCGCAAAGCTTCAGGACAAAATGACTAAAACAGACACGGAAATTAACCATAGAAAGAAGGCGCCTTTTATGCCGTCATAGACCCGCTCGATACGCTTGAGCGGATCTGGCGCGTTACTCTTATCAGGCTGACTTTCAACATCAAGCGCCAATTCGAGACCCTCAAGCAACAAGTCATCGGTATTGATCTCAGGGTCCATCATCCGCTCACTGATTGACCCTCTCAGGGCCGCGAGATTTCCAATAACCCCAAACGACAGCCATAGTAAGCGAGCAGGCAGCCAATCAACCAGGTATCGCAGACTACCCACCGGTACTTTAGAGTCGTGAGAAGCAAGCTGAATTAGGCGGTAAGCCACCGCGCCTACCGGCCCGATCAGCACGAAGTACAACGCCGGCGGAAACCATCGCTGGAAACCCTCGTACAAAAGAGCCCGTGACGCCACTCGCCCGAACTCTGCCAGATTCTCCACCTCGATAGGATCGCTACCGGCCTCCTCTAGTACCAGTGCCACGCCCTGATAATCCTCGACCGCGGCTCTCGCCTTGCAGCGTTCTACAAGGGCGACCCAATCGAGCCGGCCAAAACTGAAAAACAGAGCCGCCGTGCCGAGCAGCAGCATGGCTGCCGCACCGAAGATTTGCTCGACAAGTCCGTACAGCAGCGCAAAGCCAGCACTGGGGATGACCACCAGCAGGAAGAATCCCAACCAAAACTCAGGCTCCAAGGCTTCGACACGCCGCTGCAGCAGGCCAAACCAGCCATCACGATGTAGGGGGCCACCAGGTCCAAGAAACAGATAGCACAGAGTGGCCGCCAAAAACGCCAAGTAGGTCAACAGCAATCCTCTTTATGTTGTTGGCAAAAGCTGCTGTAGCTTTTGCCAATCAAAAGCTGAGCCGGGATCAGTTTTTCTGCCCGGTGCGATATCCGAGTGGCCCACCATAGCATCCCGAGCCAAGCTAGGATAATACCCCCACAAGGCGCTGATCAGTCGACCAAGAGCGATGTATTGTCGATCGGCATAAGGCAGGTCATCTACCCCTTCAACCTCGATTCCTACCGAAAAATCATTGCAATTACTGCGATCACACCATACCGACTCCCCTGCATGCCATGCTCGCTCATCCGTCGACACGAACTGGACCACCTCGCCATCCCGACGCACTAAAAAATGCGCCGATACGGTAAGATGCGCGATCTCGGCAAAGTAAGGGTGAGCAGCTGGGTCGAGAGTATTGGTAAAGAGCGCCTCGATGTGATCGCCGCCAAATTCGCCCGGGGGTAGGGAAATATTGTGAATGACAAGCAAGTCTACGGTGGTATGAGCAGGCCGCTCATTGGCGTTGGGAGAGTCCACGCGACGGGCTTCAGTCAACCAGCCGCTGTCGATATTCCAGGAGTTCATGGTCTGTCGTTGTCGCCTCTGTTTTCCACGTCTGATCGCTTGATAGCTGCCATCTGGCATACGCTGTGCCCTGAGGAATAACATGATAAACCCCGCATATGTGGAAGCAATGGTTAAACAGGCGCTGGCCGAGGATGTAGGGTCCGGTGATGTCACAGCAAACCTCATCCCCGCCGGGACTCAGGCCTCTGCTCGTGTGATTTCCAGAGATGCTGGCGTGTTGTGTGGTGCAGCCTTTGTTGACAAGGTGTTTGTGCAGCTCGATCCCGCCCTCGTGGTTGACTGGCTCGTCAAAGATGGGGATGCCATTAAGGAAAGGGACTTGCTTTTTACTATTTCCGGTGACGCGCGAGCCATTCTAACCGGAGAGCGCACCGCTCTAAATTTTTTGCAGCTTTTGTCGGGTACCGCGACCCGAGCACATCAGTTCGCGCAGCGCGTTAAAGGCACTGGGGTTCGTTTGCTGGATACGCGGAAGACCATACCTGGGTTGCGGCTCGCTCAGAAGTACGCCGTGCACTGCGGCGGGTGCCATAACCACCGCATTGGCCTGTATGACGCCTACCTGATTAAGGAAAACCATATTGAAGCATCCGGCGGTATTGCCCACGCCATAAGTGCAGCGCGGGAGGCCAAGCCAGACATCCCTGTCGAAGTCGAAGTTGAAACATTGGACGAATTGCGTCTTGCCCTTGAGGCAGGAGCAGATCGCATCATGCTCGATAACTTTGATCTGGATAGTCTTAGGGAGGCCGTTACCATCACCGAGGGTAACGCAGAACTGGAGGCCTCAGGCAATGTGTCGGAGGCAACTCTCGAAGCCATTGCGGGCACCGGAGTGGACTACATTTCTATCGGTGCGCTCACCAAAAGCGTGACGCCACTTGATCTTTCGATGCGCTTCGACCCAGCCTAGTCAAGCAATTATTCTTGGATCAACTTTTCGGGACTCACCAGCACGCCGTTGCGATCGGCATAAAGCCAATATCCGGGCCGAACGGTCACTTGTCTGAGCAGAAGCTCTATGTGGCGATCCCCACGATTCTGCTTTTCAGTTTTGACAGGGATTACGCCGAGCGCTTTGACGCCGATATCAATGCTATCGATGATCTCAACGTCACGGATCGCGCCGATAATGACCAGCCCGGCCCAGCCGTTGTCCGACGCTTTTTTCGCCAGATTATCGCCCAGCAAGGACCGCTCGAGAGAGCCTTGCCCGTCGACAACCAGAACCCGCCCTTCGCCGGGTTCAGCCACTGACTCAGCAACCCTGGAGTTATCCTCAAAACAGGCGATGGTTTCAACCCGACCAAGGAAACGCTCCCGAAGACCATAGCTCTGAAACTGGTAACTCAGCGCCCTCGCCTCGGGTGTGCCGTCCGATAAATCCGGAGTTGTGAAATCCTGGGGTACCATTGCGCCCTTAGAGCCAGTCCAGAGAATAGTCGGCGAGTGTGCTATCGGACTCACTAATAGCACCCGCATGAGCATCACAGCGGGGAAGTATCCGTGCACCATAAAAAGCAGCGGTTGCAATTTTTCGCTCGCAGAATGCGGTCTTGCCCCCTGCCGCAAGCAGATCGGCGGCAACGAGCGCCGAGCGGCCCAACTGCCATCCGCCAAAGAGATAACCAGTCTGCATCATGTAATCAAAGGCCCCGCCAAGGGCATTGAAGCGATCACCGTCCGCCATCGCGAGGACAGACTGCGTAGTCCGTACATGACCTGCCAATGCATTCGAGAGCGCAGAGCCAAGCCGCTTCAGCGCACTGTTATCACTGGATGAAAGCGTATCTGCGGTCGCCTTGATCTCGGCCTGTATCGCCTCCATCATAGCGCCGCCGTCTCGGGCCACTTTTCGATTGACCAGATCAGCTGCCTGAATGCCGTTGGTGCCTTCATAGATTGGCGTAATACGAACATCTCGCAAAAACTGTGCGGCACCGGTTTCCTCGACATAGCCCATTCCCCCATGGACCTGAACACCGAGTGACGTAACTTCGACACCGACTTCGGTACACCACCCTTTGATAACGGGGATCATCAAATCAATACGGCGCTGCTGTTCACTGCGTTCATCAGCATTTCCGTAATGGGCAAGATCCATAGTGACCGCTTCGGTATATGCCAGAGCGCGCATGCCCTCGATTAAGGCGCGCATGGTTGTGAGCATCCTCTTTACATCGGCATGTTCGATGATGGGCACACCTCCCTGCACACGCTCCCGGGCGTAAGCCACGGCTTTTTGGTAGGCACCCTCTGAGGCTCCGACGCCTTGTAATCCGACCTTAAGGCGGGCTTCATTCATCATGGTGAACATGCAGGCCAAGCCATTGTGCTCCTCACCCACCAAATAGCCGACTGCGCCACCATTGTCTCCATAGGCCATCACGCAGGTAGGGCTGCCGTGAATACCGAGCTTGTGCTCGGTGCTGACTGGAAATGCGTCGTTGCGCTCTCCTAGCGAACCGTCGTCGGTGACCAGAAACTTGGGCACTAGAAACAGGGAAATACCCTTACTGCCCGCCGGCGCATCGGGAAGACGGGCAAGGACAAGGTGGATAATGTTGTCGGTCGCGTCGTGATCGCCCCAGGTAATATAGATCTTCTGGCCGAAAATCTTATAGTGGTCCCCATGGCGCTCGGCACGGGTTTTCATTGGGCCTAGGTCAGAACCTGCACCGGATTCGGTGAGATTCATGGTGCCGGACCATTCACCGGAGTTAATTTTTTCCAGATAGCGCTCCTTCAGCTCATCACTGGCATGAGCCTTTATGGCAAGTGCCGCGCCAGAGCTCAAAAAGGGCTCAAGGGCAAACGCCATATCAGCGCCGTTCCAAATTTCACAGGCGGCAGTTCCGTAAATCTCAGGTAGCCCCTGGCCCCCGGCTTCAACATCGGCACAGATACCCACCCAGCCCCCGGCGCCCAGGGCTTGAATTGCCTCGGCGTAGCCCGGCGAGATGCTGACTTTGCCGTTGGTACAGGTTGCGGGGTGACTATCCCCAACCCGACGTAAAGGCGAGACCACATCCGCACCCAACTTCGCCGCCTCATCGAGGAGCGCGGTGGTGAGATCCCCTCCCACGCCCATCTCGGCAAAACGCGGCAGCGCCCCCAGACGCTGGTCGACGCTGAGTACGTCATCTATAAGGAACTGCATATCATCGGTAGGGGCGGAGTACATAGTTCAACCTTTCCATCATGTTATTGCTGAGTGAAGAAATCAGGCGCCGGCAACAGGATCCTTACTGGCGATCCGCGAGTGTTCAAGGCAGGACGTCGCGGAACCCTATCAATTGACGCTAAAATTCACCACCATGATAACCGGAATGTTTTGTATTCGCAGGGAGAATGGCTGTGAAAGCGCTTCATCGGATTGATCTCAACCTGCTGGTTTACCTGGATGTCCTCCTGCGAGAATGCAATGTAACTCAGGCGGCTAACCAGCTTGGACTGTCACAGCCTGCGATGAGCAATGGCTTGCGTCGACTGCGGGACCTTTTCAACGACCCACTACTAGTCAGAACCTCAGATGGTATGACACCGACCGCCAGGGCTTTGGAGCTTGAGCCGCTGGTCCGTGACATTCTCTCTGGGGTTGAACGCGCCATTCAACCCACCGCCGAGTTTGATCCAACCGATGCCAAACAAGTGATTCGGGTCATGGCCTCGGACTATGCGGAATCGACCTTGTTTCCAGCGGTCATGCAGACCCTGCGGGAACAGGCCCCCGGCCTGACTCTGGACGTTATGACGCCCTCAGACGTAAGTTTTCTCGATGTTGAGCGGGGCAAGATCGACTTGGTCATCAATCGCTTTGATCAGATGCCCCAGTCCTTTCATCAAATCACTTTATGGACCGACACCTTCACCTGTCTGATGAATAAGGATAATCCGATACTAGAGCACTTTGATTTAGACAGTTATTTGGCCGCCAGTCACATCTGGGTCAGCAAGACCGGCATGGGGGTGGGGGTTGGTGTGGATCCCGATGATGTACAACGTCTCGGATGGGTAGACCACGCCCTGGATGCAATGGGGAAAAAGAGAAACATCCGGGTGTTCACCCGGCACTATCAGGCTGCCATGACGCTGGCCGAGCAAAACGATTTGATCGTTACCCTCCCGACCCGTGCCACGTGGTTGAAAAAGGACAACCCTCGCGTGGTGGTGAGGGATTGCCCCTTCGATGTCCCCCCTCTCGAGCTGAAGATGGCCTGGAGCCCCTTGCTGCAGCACAATCCGGCTCATCGCTGGATTCGCCAACTCATTACCCAGATTGCACGGGACCTTGATGAGTGACTCTTATGGATGAGTGACCTTTATTAGTGAGGTGAATAGGCTTTATTAAGACCATTTGTTTTGCTGATGCCAATAAGCACTCACAATATCGACCCTTGAACTGTGCCGTTTCCCCACAAGCACGCAGGGCTGGCTAGTTTCACCTCGCTTTGGAGACCACCATGAGTGAACGCATTAACTGTGCAGGGCTGCAAGTCGACTCCGCCTTACATCAATTGCTAGTCGAGGAGATTGCCCCTGGCACAGGGGTGAGTCCCGACGTTTTCTGGCAGGCCATGGCTGATGTGCTCAAGGACTTCATGCCCAGAAACGCTGCCCTGCTGGCAACGCGCGATGCCTTGCAATCAAAGCTAGACGGATGGCACCGGGAGCACCCTGGTGATCCCAACGATCCCGACGCCTACCGGAAGTTTTTGGAAGAGATCGATTACCTGCTTCCCCAACCCGATTCTGTTGCAGTGACCACGGAAAATGTGGACGAAGAAATTGCAGACATTGCTGGGCCCCAGCTTGTTGTGCCCGTCATGAACGCCAGGTTCGCTCTAAACGCAGTTAACGCACGATGGGGCAGCTTGTACGATGCGCTTTATGGCACTGACGTGATCTCAGAGGGAAATGGCGCAGAGCGTGCGGGTGCCTACAACCCTGTTCGCGGTGCGAAGGTTATTGCCTGGGCCCGACACTTTCTCGATAGCTACTTCCCGCTTCGTGCCGGGAGCCACGCCCAGGCAGCTGGCTACAGCATCCGTGAAGGCGCGCTCATAGTCGCCTTGGACTCAAAAGAACTAACAACTCTGGCTGACGCCGCTCAGCTTAAGGGCTATTCGGGCCCCGTAGAGGAACCCAGCGCAATTTTGCTTTGTCACCACGGTCTCCATGTTGAGATCCAGATCGATCGATCTCACGCCGTTGGCGCCACCGACCCAGCAGGAGTCAAAGATCTTTGTTTGGAGTCTGCACTGACCACGATTCAGGATTGCGAGGACTCGGTTGCGGCAGTCGATGCGGAAGACAAGGTCATTGTCTATCGTAACTGGCTCGGTCTGATGAAAGGCAACCTGGCAGAAAGCTTTGCCAAAGGGGGTAAGACTGTTACCCGGTGCATGAACCCTGATCGAGAATTTACCGGTATTGATGGTACCCCTTTGGTCTTACCGGGGCGCAGTCTGCTTTTCGTCCGAAACGTCGGCCACCTGATGACCAACGACGCAATTCTCACCGCCGAGGGTAAAGAGGTGCCAGAAGGCATCATGGATGCCATGTTCACAGTGCTGTGCGCTGTCCATGACTTAAAAAGCACTGGACCCATAAAGAACTCTCGATGCGGAAGCATCTATATCGTCAAACCCAAAATGCACGGTCCCGATGAGGTCACCTTCACCGTTGATCTCTTTGGTCGGATTGAGCAGGCCTTCGGCCTTGCCAAAAACACCATCAAGGTCGGCATCATGGATGAAGAGCGCCGGACTACTATCAACCTCGCCGAATGTATCAATCGAGCAAGGGAGCGAGTGGTATTCATTAACACGGGCTTTCTTGACCGAACCGGCGACGAAATCCACACCAGCATGGAAGCAGGTGCCTTCACCCCCAAGACCGCGATGAAGTCCGAGCGCTGGATTACCGCCTACGAGGATTGGAATGTCGATGTGGGTCTCGCCTGTGGCTTACAGGGCAAGGCACAAATCGGTAAAGGCATGTGGGCGATGCCTGATCGCATGGCCGATATGCTCGACCAAAAAATAGGCCATCCAAAATCCGGGGCGAACTGTGCCTGGGTACCCTCCCCCACCGCTGCAACATTACATGCAAGCCACTATCATGCAATTGATGTTCACGCCGTGCAGGCAGGCCTTAAGGGTCACGCCCGTCGCAGTATCGACGACATTCTCACCCTACCCCTAAAAGGGGCCGCCGAGCTGGACCCGACGGGGATTCAGCGGGAACTCGACAATAACGCACAGGGTATTCTGGGCTATGTGGTGCGCTGGATTGATCAAGGGGTGGGGTGCTCGAAGGTGCCTGATGTCAATGATGTAGGTCTCATGGAAGATCGCGCGACCCTGCGTATTTCGAGTCAGCATTTGGCTAACTGGATTCGCCATGGTGTTGTTACTCGGGAGCAAGTGTTGGCGACCCTGAAGCGCATGGCCGCGGTTGTGGACGGGCAGAATGAATCCGATCCCAACTATCGACCCATGGCAGGCCACTTTGATTCGAACATCGCTTTCAAAGCAGCCTGTGATCTGGTCTTTCTGGGCACGGAGCAGCCCAGTGGCTATACCGAGCCGCTGCTGCACCAGCGCCGCCGGGAATTTAAAGCGAGTCAGGCTTCATAAAATCAGCCAATCATCAGCTGACCAATAACAAATGTCATCGGCCGTGACATTAGTGGTGCCTTCACAGAGCGAGATCCCTGTGGTGCTTGGACGCTCGGGTACACAAGGCCCTCCCAGAAGCATGGGACAGCCGTTCTGTAGCTAGGCGCTTTGTTTGAGCGGTGTCAGCGCCTGCTCCGGACTGAGGTATGGCAGATTCAGTGCTTGAGCCACTGCCTCGTAAGTCACATGACCCTCATGGACGTTAAGCCCATTGCACAGGTGAGGATCGTCTCTGAGCGCCTGCAAACCCTTATCAGCCAGCGCCAACGTGAAGGGCAGCGTTGCGTTGGTCAGTGCCATGGTGGCCGTACGCGCCACGCCACCGGGCATATTGGCGACGCAGTAATGGACAACGTCGTCGACCACATAGGTAGGGTCTTGGTGAGTCGTTGCCTTTGACGTTTCGAAGCAACCCCCCTGATCAATCGCGACATCCACCACCACCGCACCGGGCTTCATTCGCTCGATGTGGTGTCGAGTGATCAACTTTGGCGCCGAGGCACCGGGAATCAGCACTGCACCAATAACAAGATCCGCCTCCAGTGCAAAGCGCTCGACCGCATCCTGTGTTGAGTAGAGACACACTACCCTTCCTTGGAAAAGCTCATCCAGCTGATTCAGGCGCTCCAGTGAACGATCAAGAAGCGTCACGCGGGCACCCAGTCCAACAGCCATCCGCGCTGCGTTAGTACCGACTACACCACCACCCAAAATCAATACATGGGCAGGTTCAACACCGGGCACGCCCCCGAGAAGCATGCCGTTACCACCCTGGGCCTTCTCTAAATGGTGCGCTCCCGCCTGTATGGACATGCGCCCAGCGACCTCGCTCATTGGAGCCAGAAGCGGCAATCCACCCTTTGGACTGGTCACCGTCTCGTAGGCAATGGCCGTTGAACCCGATGCAAGAAGTAACTGAGCCTGCTCTGGGTCGGGGGCAAGGTGCAGATAGGTAAAGAGCAGCTGGCCGGGGCGCAACATGCGACATTCATTGGGCTGCGGCTCTTTGACCTTTACCACCATGTCGGCGTTCGCGAAGATCTCTTCGGGGCTGGCGACAATATGGGCACCTGCGGCTTCATAATCGGGGTTGCCAAAGCCAATAGCCGCTCCACCGTTGTTTTCGACCCACACCTGATGACCGTGACTAACCAGCTCCCGAACGCCTGCAGGGGTCATACCAATGCGATATTCGTGGTTCTTGATCTCTTTGGGGATGCCTACCAACATGAGACGGTCTCCTACAAATCTATCCTGTTTGCGATAAGACAATATTACGGCGAATAAATAGGCTTTATCTCTATATTTTTAGATAAAATGCAGGCATTCCATCTATTAAAACAAGATTAAACAGGCTTATAATCTATCCATAGGCGCCAAGGCAATGAGGGAGCGGGGTTAATATTCCATTGCGTTCCTAAGAACGACCCCAAGACGCCGTAAGCGCAAGCGAACAGGCCCACCGCATTCGCCGAAAAAAACCACAGAAGGGAACACAGGCATGGCAATCGATCAACTGAGTCGCATAGACCGACATATTTTGCGGCTGTTACAGCAAGACGGGCGAATGAGCCTAGCAGAACTGGCAAGGCAAGTTGGGCTAACCACCACCCCCTGCGGCGAACGCGTCAAACGACTGGAGCGTGAGGGCTACATTCGCGGCTATCACGCGTCACTGGACCCCGGCAAGCTGGGGCGGGGTCTCGTGGTGTTTGTCCAAATCACCCTGCAACGAACAGCGGGCGACTCATTTCAGGAATTCACCGACGCCATCAGTGACATCCCCGAGGTAGAGGAATGTCACCTGGTGGCTGGTAACTTTGACTACCTCATCAAAGCGCGAGTTCGTGACATGAGCGACTATCGTGAGTTTCTTGGGGGCAGCCTGATGCAATTGCCCGGGGTACAGGAGAGCACGAGCTACCCGGTAATGGAGGTGGTGGCTGAAGAGCGTGTTACGGGAATAGAAACGGAAATTCGCCAAAGGTGACTATATTTGTCACCTGCCGATCCTATTTGCGCCGCTGCGATTAAGTTATCTATACCGTCAGCTCCCACTGCGAATGAGAGAAACACGAGTTAAAACAGTGTCATAGGCTCAATTCTAGTGGACACTCATCCGCTTATGCAAAATCTGGCACGCATAGTGCTTAGTGATGTGTGGTGATGCCCGTTGGGGGCTTGCGCACCAAAGGCCCGTCGGGCGATTTTCATTCCAAGGAGAGAAAACATGAAAACACAAAAGGGATTTACCTTAATCGAACTCATGATCGTTATCGCGATCATCGGTATTCTGGCGGCTGTGGCATTGCCGGCTTATCAAACTTATACAAAGAAAGCTAAGTTCGCTGAAGTCGTTGCAGCCGTCGCACCCTATAAAACTGCCATTGATTTGACAGTTCAAAAAGGACTGTGCGGAAGCACTGCTCTAACAGCCCTAACTCAGCTGGACGGTGGAGCTTGCGGCATACCACCAAATGCCGGCGCATCTGGAGTAATCACGTCTGTTACCGTAGTGGATGGCCTGATCACGGCTACGGGAACAGCCGTGGTGGACTCTAGAACCTACACTATGGTGCCAGCGGCTCTAACGGCTCCGGTACAGTGGACGATAGGCGGTGATTGCTTGGCAAATGGCCTTTGTTAAATCGTTGCAGCAATCCTGTAACGTAAGGTTGAGGGGGCAGACCAAGGTCTGCCCTTTCCTTGTTAGAAGTGGGATAAAAAGGGAACAAAAGACTGTTGACTGCGGCTTTCGCTTAAAATGTATAAAGGCCAAAACCATGTGATCAAGCAGAAATCTCGCGTAAGATATAGAGGTCGCGGGCGAGAGGCTGACGCTTCATAATGAACATCAGCGCATCCAACCAAATAGAAAGCAAGCTATCCGGACTCGCGGGCAGGCTAGTCGGTAACGGCGTGCTCAGTGAAGAGCAGGCCACGGAAGCCACGCACGAAGCCAGCAAACTCAAGATGTCCTTGGTTCGCTATCTGGTCGAATCCCTCGACGTGGATAGTCATGAGCTTGCGGAACTGGCCTCTCAAGAGTTCGGAGTACCTCTTTTTGATGTAGCGGCTTTCGATAAAGCCTCGCTTCCCGAGAAGATCATTGCGCCCGAACTGATGGCGAAACATCACGCGATCCCGCTGTATCGTCGTGGCAACCGCCTCTTTGTTGCGGTCTCGGATCCCACCAATCTTGCAGCCCTAGATGAATTCAAGTTTGCCACGGGGATTAGCACAGACGCAGTCTTGGTGGATGAAAAAGCCCTGGCCCGATTACTGGGCGAGGTGTTGGATGAACAGGATTCTCTTGGTTCAAGCATGGGAGATCTTGGCGAAGAGGGCGAGTACGATCTCACCGTAACCGAGGGTGATGAACCGGACGCCGATGATGATGCTCCCAGCGCCGCGGATGACACGCCTATCGTCCGCTTCATCAATAAAGTGCTGCTAGACGCGATAAAACAAGGCGCCTCCGATATTCACTTCGAACCTTATGAAAAAGACTATCGCATTCGCTTTCGGACCGACGGCATGTTGCGAGAAGTCGTAACTCCCCCACGTAATCTGGCGCCACGCTTGTCTGCGCGTCTAAAAGTGATGTCACAAATGGATATCTCGGAGCGACGGATTCCCCAGGACGGGCGAATTCAAATGAAGCTATCCAAAAATCGGGCTATCGATTTTCGTGTAAACACCCTGCCCACCATGTTCGGGGAAAAGATCGTGCTGCGTATCCTCGATCCCACCTCGGCACAAATGGGTATCGACGCGCTTGGATATGAAGAAGATCAAAAAGCACTGTTTATGGATGCCCTCTCCAAACCGCAAGGGATGATACTAGTCACCGGTCCCACAGGGTCAGGAAAAACCGTTTCTTTATACACAGGCCTGGGTATCCTCAACACCGCAGAGCGCAATATTTCCACCGCGGAAGATCCCGTGGAAATCAATATGCACGGCATCAATCAGGTACTCGTCAACAACAAGGTAGGGCTTAACTTTGCCGAAGCACTACGCTCGTTTCTGCGTCAGGACCCCGACGTCATCATGGTGGGTGAGATCCGGGATTTAGAGACAGCGGAGATTGCCATCAAAGCTGCACAAACGGGTCACCTCGTGCTGTCGACACTGCATACCAACAGCGCCGCAGAAACCATCACTCGTCTGATGAATATGGGGGTCCCTGCCTTCAACATTGCGTCCTCTGTATCGTTAATTATCGCTCAGCGTCTGGCGCGGCGTCTGTGCAAACAGTGCAGTATTCCCGAGACCGAGGTGCCCATAGAAGCGTTACTCGAACTTGGTTTTACCCAGGAGATGCTTGAAACTGCCACAATAAAGCGGGCCGTCGGCTGCTCTGCATGCAAGGATGGCTTCAAGGGGCGCGTCGGTATCTATGAGGTCGTGAAGATTACCAAGGACCTTGCTAATCTGATTATGGATGGCGGAAACTCTCTTGAGCTGAGTCGGCAGGCTCGAGAAGACGGCTTCCATGACCTCAGAAGTTCGGCGATACGAAAGGCGGCAGCCGGTCTTATCAGCTTGGAAGAGATAAACCGCGTAACCACGGATTAAGAGTCGGAGACCAGGGAAGGGATGGCGGCACAAAATACGTTTGTATGGACTGGCCTCGACAAGAACGGTCGAAAAAATCAGGGCGAAATTGTCGCGGCCTCGCAGGCACTTGCCAAGGCTCAACTTCGTAAACAGGGCATCAGCGCGAAAACCGTCAAGCGTAAGGCGAAGCCCCTGTTCTCCGTTGGCAGCAAAAAGATAAAATCGTCGGACATCGCGATTTTCACACGCCAGATGGCTACCATGATGAAGGCCGGTGTCCCGCTGGTTCAAAGCTTCGACATCGTGGCAGAGGGCCTCGAGAACGAAGGTATGCGTGATCTGGTAACCGGAATAAAGACTGATGTCGCTGCCGGTGGTGGACTGGCAGCGTCCCTCGCAAAACATCCAAAATATTTCGATGATCTTTTTTGCTCGCTCGTAGGCTCAGGGGAGAACTCGGGGACTTTGGAAGTCATGCTTGATCGCGTTGCGACCTACAAGGAAAAGACTGAAGCACTTCGAGCAAAAATCAAAAAAGCCATGACGTATCCAATCGCCGTAATTGTGGTTGCAATCGTGGTTACAGCTATTCTCCTTGTCAAAGTCGTTCCTACCTTCGCAGAGACCTTTAGGGGATTTGGCGCTGACCTGCCAGGATTTACCCTGTTCGTTCTGCGCATATCGGACTTTATGCAGGAGTGGTGGTTCATCATGCTGCTGGGCGTGATGGCGGCCGGATGGTCCTACTCACAGGCAATGCTTCGCTCCAAAAATTTCCGAGATCGCGTAGACGCTCTGTCGCTAAAATTACCTATCATAGGTGGCATTGTTCACGACTCGGTGGTGGCACGATTTTCACGCACCCTTTCGACGACCTTCGCCGCTGGGGTACCCCTAGTCGAAGCACTGGAGTCGACCGCTGGTGCCGCGGGCAATGCGATTTATTCTGCGGCCATTTTTCAAATTCGGGATGACGTGACCGCGGGCACCTCTCTATACCAATCCATCAGGGCTACCGGTTTATTCCCTACCATGCTGTTGCAAATGACCTCGATTGGGGAGGAGTCGGGATCTCTGGACGAAATGCTTGGGAAGGTTGCAGATCAGTATGAAACTCAGGTTGATGATGCGGTAGATAATCTCAGTTCTCTCATGGAGCCTCTGATTATGTCCATCCTCGGTGTGCTCATCGGCGGACTGATGATCGCCATGTACCTGCCTATCTTCATGCTCGGCTCGGTCATTTAACGGACAATCCTTGGATTTTCTCACCGCATTTGAAACACCTTGGTTTCTAAACACAAGCGCTCTCGCCCTTGGCCTTGTGCTGGGAAGTTTTTTTAATGTGGTGATTATCCGGCTGCCGAAAATGATGGAACAGGCGTGGCGCGCCGAATGCTGTGAGCTCTTGGAACTGGGCGCCCCCGAGCAATTCAGGGTCTCCTTAGCGCATCCACCTTCTAGCTGCCCTGCTTGCGAAGCTCCAATTCGACCCTGGCAAAATATTCCCGTCATTAGCTTTCTGCTCTTGAGGGGACAGTGCCACAAGTGTAAGTCAGCGATCAGCTGGCGATATCCGCTTACAGAACTCTTTACTGGGCTACTCTTTTTTGCGGCCGCGCTCACATTCGGCCCAACGACAAGCTTGATCGCTGCGGTGCTCCTCATTAGCTTTTTGATTGTGCTGACCGGTATCGATCTAGATACCTGCCTTCTTCCCGACAATCTTACGCTGCCGCTGCTGTGGCTGGGTCTTCTCGCAAATCTCGGCGGATTATTTTGCTCCCTCGAAAGCGCGGTGATAGGCGCGATGGCCGGATATTTAACACTCTGGAGCATTTACTGGCTGTTCAAACTTACTACCAGAAAAGAGGGCATGGGCTATGGCGACTTCAAGCTTCTCGCTGCTCTGGGTGCCTGGTTTGGCTGGGAGGCCCTGCCACTGATTATCATTCTGTCTTCTTTTGTCGGAGCGTTTGTCGGCATCAGTCTGATCTTGATACGCCGTCAGGAGCGCGACACACCCATGCCCTTTGGCCCTTATCTCGCGGGTGCTGGCTTGCTGACTCTGTTTTATGGTGACTTGCTGACAACCACTTACTACACCGTGCTCGGCCTGTAGAGGTCTGCTGATGGCGCTGGTTGTTGGAATTACGGGTGGTATAGGCAGTGGTAAATCCGCGGTCACCGATCGTCTTGCGCAACTGGGTATCACCATTGTCGATGCGGATGTGGCTGCGCGTATCGTTGTGGAGCCGGGTCAGCCGGCCTTAGAGGCAATCGCGGATCACTTTGGGACGGGGATCATCCAACACGATGGCAGTCTCGATCGTGTGGCACTGCGTAAAATAGTGTTCGAAAATCCAGATGAGCGGCAATGGCTTGAGAGTGTTACCCATCCAGCAATTCGGAAAGAAATAACGCGCCAACTGGACTCCGCGGACTCCGCGGACTCCCCCTATGTCGTCCTAAGCTCGCCGCTGCTCCTCGAAACATCACAAAATAACTTTGTCGATCTGGTTGTCGTTGTCGACGTGCCCGAGTCAGTGCAACTGGAACGTACGATGACACGTGACGACAACAACGCCGAACTTGTCCATCAAATTATGGCAGCGCAACTCAGCCGGGATGACCGCCTGGGCGCCGCAGATATGGTTATCGATAACAGTGGCAGCCTGGAAAACCTATATCAACGTGTTGATCTACTTCACGAACAGCTAGTTGCCAAAGCTTCCGCTCTGGAGGCGTGACACGATTGCCTGGTTCGCTTCAGGAAACTGGTAGTCATCAAGACTGGAGGGCATGACCCACGCAAGAGGCTGCCCCTCACAACCCCGAGGTTCCTCTAACCACTCGATAACTTGATAGACGTCGAGTAGCACCGCCTTTTCCTGATACACATGGTTTACCTGCAGCAAGGGCGCCGTGCTTAACACCCTAACGCCAAGCTCTTCAGCTAATTCCCTTACTAAGGCGTCTGTTACCGTTTCATGGGCCTCAACTTTGCCGCCTGGAAACTCCCACAACCCCCCCTGATGACTGGAGGGGGCGCGTCGAGCAATCAGTACCCGACCCTTGGAATCGGCTAAGACACCCACAGCGACATGCACGACCTTACTCATTCAGGTGCGATATTCGGCGTTTATCTTGACATAGTCGTAGGAGAAATCAGTGGTCCAGACAACTGAGGAAGAATTACCCCGACCTAGATCAATCTGTACCAGCAACTCTGCGGGCGCCATGGCTGCAACACCCTGTTCCTCAGTATAAGAAGCCGCCCGGGATCCTTGCTCCGCAATAAGCACACCGTTAATACTGACGGTAACTCCATCAACGTCGAGATCAACCAGACCCGCTCGGCCAATCGCTGCGAGAACCCGACCCCAATTGGGGTCGCTGGCAAACAATGCGGTCTTCACCAATGGAGAGTGCGCAATGGTGTAGGCAACCTGATCACACTCGTCACAAGTTCCACCCCCTGCCACCTGGATCTCCACAAACTTGGTGGCACCCTCCCCGTCGCGAATAATCGCCTGGGCAAGTTCCAAGCAAAGATCTTTCAGGGCGGCCTCGAACTGGGCGATTCGGGCCGGCTCTTCCTCGGCGATTACGATATTCGACGCCCCGGTCGCTCCAAGTATCACGGCATCATTAGTAGACGTATCGCCGTCAACCGTGATGCGGTTAAAGCTTGCCTGGACCGCTGATTGAGTCAAGTGTTGTAGCAGCGGAGCTGCAACCACCGCATCAGTGACTAAGTAGCCGAGCATGGTGGCCATGTTGGGGCAAATCATACCCGCGCCCTTTGCCATGCCCGCGAGAGTTACCACTGTGCCATCAATCTCGACCTTTCGTGACGCCAATTTAGGGCGAGTGTCTGTGGTCAGAATGGCGCTGGCGGCTCTCTCCCATCCGTGTTCACTGAGGTCCTTCACAGCCGCGGGCAATGCCGCGCACAGGACGTCTACAGGCAGCGGCTCACCGATGACTCCTGTGGAAAATGGCATGATGGCTTGCTCGGGAACACCTACTTGCCGCGCGAGATCGGCGCAGCTGCGCTGCGCTGCCCGCATTCCCTGCTCACCCGTGCCTGCATTGGCATTACCGGTATTGATAAGCCAGTACCTGATGGCACCACCGCTCTGCTGTAAATGATGGCGTGCAACCAGAACCGGCGCAGCGCAAAAAGCGTTTTGTGTAAACACCCCCGCCACTGTCGACTCAGGCGCAAGCTCAATGAGAGTTAGATCATCTCTTTGCGGCTTCTTGAAACCGGCCTGAGCCACACCGAGACGCACACCCGGGACATGAATCGACATCACGCCAATGCCCCATGACACTGCTTGTATTTTTTGCCGCTGCCGCAGGGACATGGATCGTTGCGGCCAACCTTTGGTGTGTTGCGAACGATAGTCTGTGGCTTGTCAGGCACAGAACCACTGGCATTTTCGCCGCCCTCGGCACTCTGAGGCACACCAGACGCCTGCGCATGCTCAAACGCCATCTGTTGTTTGGCGGCAGCCTCTCGTCGTCGACGTTCAATCTCCTGCGCTTCATCCTGTCGCTGCACCTGAACATGACTCAAAAACCGAATTACTTCATATTTAAGACGGTCTAAAAGGGTTTCAAACAAGGCAAAGGACTCGCGCTTGTACTCCTGCTTGGGATTCTTATTAGCGTAAGCTCGGAGATGAATGCCTTGCCGCAACTGATCCATGGTCGCCAGATGTTCCTTCCACAAGGTATCAAGCACCTGCAACATAATTTGTTTCTCTAGCTGGCGGATGTTGTCCCCCACCACGTTCACTTTGGCGTCGTAGGCCGCCTGTACTTCCTCGACAATTCTTTCTCGAAGAGATTCCTCGTGGAGCGTATTGTCCTCCTCCAACCACGCCTGAAGCGGCAGCGTGACAGCGAATTCAGCCTCTAGCTGCTTTTCAAGTCCGGGGACATCCCACTGCTCCTCCACACTCATCGGCGGAATGAAGGCGTCAATAGCACCATTGACCACATCAGATCGAATCTGGGTGATCATGTCTGCGACTTCATCCTCACCCAACAGCTGATCCCGCTGGCGATAAATTATGCGTCGCTGATCGTTCGCGACGTCATCGTATTCCAGAAGTTGCTTACGGATGTCGAAGTTGCGACCCTCAACCTTACGCTGAGCTTTCTCGATGGCATTGGTGACCATCTTGTGCTCTATAGCCTCACCTTTTTCCATGCCAAGAGCCTGCATAAATCCCTTGACCCTATCTGACGCAAAAATACGCATCAGATTGTCCTCAAGTGATAAATAGAAGCGGGAAACACCCGGATCCCCCTGTCGGCCCGCTCGACCACGAAGCTGGTTGTCGATTCGCCGGGATTCATGGCGCTCGGTACCCAGAATATGCAGCCCGCCTGCCTCAAGAACGCCGTTGTGGCGCTCTTCCCACTCCGCGCGAATGCCGGCTCGAGCCTCATCATCAATCTCGCCTGCGGCGGCAAGCTCAGCTTCCAGATTACCCCCCAGCACAATGTCGGTGCCGCGACCTGCCATATTGGTCGCAATCGTAACCACTCCTGGTCGCCCCGCCTGCGCGATAATCTCCGCCTCCTGAGCGTGATATTTTGCATTGAGCACCTTGTGTTCGATGCCCGACTTTTTAAATCGCTCAGATAGCTCTTCCGAGGTTTCCACCGACGCGGTCCCCACCAGCACTGGCGCGTTGTTTTCAATACAAGACTTCACATCCTCCACGATGGCATCAAATTTCTCTTCGCGAGTGAGATAGACAAGGTCATTCAAATCCTTACGAGTCATCGGCTTGTTGGTGGGGATGACAAGCACCTCTAAGCCATAGATTTGACGAAACTCAAAGGCCTCGGTATCAGCCGTTCCGGTCATGCCCGCCAGCTTGTCGTACAAACGAAAGTAGTTTTGGAAGGTCGTTGAAGCAAGGGTCTGGCTCTCGCTCTGGATATTAACGCCTTCTTTCGCTTCGATCGCCTGATGAAGACCCTCGGACAGGCGCCGGCCCGGCATAGTTCTGCCAGTATGTTCGTCGATCAACACCACCTGACCATCTTGCACGATATACTCAACATCACGCTGAAATAGCACGTGGGCCCGCAAGCCGGAATGCACGTGATGAAGCAGTCCCAGATTGGTCGCGGCGTACAGGCTATCGTCATCAGCGAGCAGTTTAGCGCCGATCAGCATCTCTTCTATTTTTTCGTGGCCCGCCTCGGTCAATTCAATCTGCCGCTGCTTTTCATCAACCGTGAAATCCCCCTCCTGACCCTCAAGTTCGGGGGAAAGTTTTGGAATGAGTTTATTGATGCTGCGATACAGTTCCGAACTGTCTTCTGCAGCGCCTGAAATAATGAGCGGTGTCCGCGCCTCGTCAATCAAAATGGAGTCAACTTCGTCGACCACCGCAAAGGACAACTTGCCCTGTGCTTTGTCGCCCATGCTGAAGGCCATGTTGTCACGGAGATAGTCAAAGCCGAACTCGTTGTTTGTGCCATATACGATGTCACTGGCATAGGCAGCGCGTTTCTCCACCGGATTTTGACGAGACTGAATGACGCCAACGGTCATTCCCAAGAACTCATAAATTGGGGCCATCCACGCCGCATCACGACCCGCCAGATAGTCGTTAACAGTAACCAGGTGAACCGCGTTTCCGGGCAGCGCATTGAGATAGGCGGGCAGGGTCGCAACAAGAGTTTTACCCTCGCCCGTTCTCATTTCGGCAATCTTGCCCTCGTGTAAGGCAATACCGCCGATCAGCTGCACGTCAAAGTGACGCATGCCCAATGTTCGCTTGCCCGCCTCGCGAACTGCAGCAAAGGCTTCGGGCAAGAGTTGATCCAGTGTCGCGCCCGCGGTGAGCCGGCCGCGAAATTCTTCGGTTTTTAGCCTGAGCTCTTCGTCACTCAAAGCCTCAAAACTGGTCTCGAGCTCGTTGATGCTCTTCACCATTTTTCCGATGCGTTTTAATTCGCGGTCATTGCGACTACCAAAAATCTTCTTAAGTGCTGTAGCTATCATGTGAATTAACTTTTTGTCATGGATATCCAGCCGGCACCCCCTCAGGACGCGGCACGCTTTATCAAGAAAATGGGGCGTTCAGCGCAGAGTGCGCTGGATATAACTGGCGGGGTCTACTGGCCGGCCGTGCTTGTAAACCTCAAAATGCACGTGGGGCCCGGTGGAGCGGCCCGTATTACCAAGCAGGGCGATGGGCTGACCTTTGCGAACAAGGTCGCCCACCTCAACAAGATTTTCTTCGTTATGGCCGTAGCGGGTGACCATGCCGTCCCCATGAGCCACTTCAATCATGGTGCCATAGCCAGCTTTTTCGCCACTCCAGCTCACGACGCCGCTGGCAACAGCGATAACCTCGCCACCCTCTTTGCCGGCGAAGTCGACACCCTGATGCCACGCCCGCTGCCCTGTGAAGGGATCCTTGCGGTACCCATAGCGAGAACTTAGCCAGCCTGATGTAATCGGACGACCCGACGGGATAGCCTCAGCCTGAGCCTCAACATCAAACAGGAGACCGGCGAGCACATCAAGCTGTGCATCCCGGTCGTCGAGTGTCGTGCTAAAAAGCTCCATCTCGCCCATCAGATCATTGGGTTGAGCCGGCGGAATGGGGAGGGCCATTAGGGGACCCCCGAGCGCTGGATCTTCGCTGAAGTCGAACTCGCCTCCGTCCAGCCCCGCCAGCGCCGTAATGTGGGTACCAAGCGCATCAAGTCGAGTGACACGGGCTTGAAGTTCAGCCAGTTTACGCGTCATGGCTTCCAGTGTCCGACGCGCATCTGACGAAAGCTGGGCTAATTCTTTGGCACGCTGGCTCACTACCTGCTCTGCCGCACTGAGGCGCTCAGCCTGCGCCTCATGAGCACCCTGACGCTGGCCCAACTCATAACCCAACGCCATCAGTCCGAGTGGAAGTCCAAGACACAGGACAGAGAGCACAGCCACCGACCAACAGCCGACAGCAATGCTCCGAGAAGCTGCAGTTTTGTGGACAAGAATGACTTTCAAAGGAAACAAACGCTCAATACTAAGGACGGGCACTATGCCATGCTGGGGCAATTTGGCAAAGCCTGAAAATCTACCAAATGGCGCCTATATCGACCGCTTCGGCCAATCCTAGGCGATGGCGACCGCCGGAGCCGTAACGTAGGAAATTGGCGCTACCGAGGCATCCTCAAAGGTGACCATTTCCCAAGCGTCCTCCTGGGCGAGAAGGGCTCTTAGGACCGCGTTGTTAAGCGCATGCCCCGATTTGTGGGCGCGAAACTCTCCGATGAGCGAATGGCCGAGGAGATACAGATCACCAATTGCATCAAGCACCTTGTGCTTCACAAACTCATCCTCGTATCTAAGACCATCCTGATTCAGAATCCGAAACTCATCCACCACAATAGCGTTATCGACACTACCCCCGCGGGCAAGTCCCCGCGCCCGCAGGTACTCGATTTCATGCATGAAACCAAAGGTACGAGCTCGGCTCACTTCCTTGACAAAAGACGTGGCAGAAAAATCAATTTCTGCATGGGCAGATCGGTCGTGGAATACCGGATGATCAAAATCGATCGAAAAGGAGACCTTGAAGCCCTCAAAGGGCAGCAGGCTTGCTTCTTTATCGCCGTCGGTCACCGTAACGGGACGTTTAATACGAATAAACTTTTTGGGGGCAGGCTGCTCTTCTATGCCCGCCGATTGGAGCAGGAACACAAAGGGTCCGGCACTGCCATCCATAATGGGGACTTCGGGGGCGGTGACATCGACAAAGGCATTGTCGATGCCTAATCCTGCCATGGCCGACAATAGATGCTCGACCGTAGAAACCTTCGCGTTACCAAGTCCAAGACTGGTAGAGAGGGTTGTGTCACCGACGTTCTGAGCGCAGGCGGGGATGTCCTGCGCTGGGGAGAGATCGGTGCGCCGAAATACGATGCCGTTGTCGATAGGAGCCGGGCTCAGGGTGAGAAAAACCTTTTCTCCCGTATGCAAACCGATGCCTGTCGCCTTGATCGGATTTCGCAACGTCCTCTGTCTGATCATTGTCTCACCCTCACCTAAAATGAGGCGGACAATGATCCCCGATCAGTCCGCCTGTCGACGCAAAAACGCCGGAATATCGAAATATTCCTCGCCGCCGCTCTCTACCTGCGCCGCTCCCTGCCCTGCCGCCCCAGCACGTGCTACACGCGCTCGGGTTGCCGGAGGCAAATCATATTGTTCGCCGTAAGCTGGCGCCGGGCTACCGGTCTGCACAGGCTTACTATCCACTACCGCCAGCGAGGGACGAGCCTCGCCAGACGCCGCCAATCCAGTAGCGACCACGGTGACTTTTAACGTGTCAGTCAACTCTGGGTCGATCACCGTCCCGACCACTACCGTCGCGTCTTCAGACGCGTATTCCTCGATGGTGTCTCCCACCTCGGAGAATTCACCAAGCGACAAATCCAATCCGGCAGTGATATTGACCAAAACGCCACGGGCACCGCTCAGGTTGATATCGTCAAGTAGCGGGCTGTTAATCGCTCGCTCCGCTGCTTCCCGCGCTCGATTCTCACCGGAAGCTTGGCCTGTGCCCATCATCGCGGACCCCATCTCCGACATCACCGTACGCACGTCCGCAAAGTCGACGTTGATCATGCCTGGGCGAATAATGAGATCGGCGATCCCCTGAACTGCTCCCAAAAGTACATCATTGGCTTCCCGGAAGGCATCCAAGAGACTGGTATTTTTGCCCAACACCTCCAGCAATTTTTCATTGGGTATCGTAATTAGAGAGTCACAATGCTGCTGAAGTTCCCTAAGACCCTCATCTGCTATTTTGGATCGCTTTTTGCCTTCGAAACTGAAAGGCCGAGTGACTACCGCGACGGTCAAAATACCCATTTCCCGTGCCACTTCGGCGACAATCGGCGCGCCGCCAGTGCCCGTCCCCCCGCCCATACCGGCGGTAACGAACACCATATCCGCTCCATGGAGAGCATCGGCGATACGGTCCCTATCCTCCATGGCTGCCGCTCGTCCGATATCGGGATTTGCGCCCGCTCCAAGGCCCTTGGTAATGCCTGTTCCGAGCTGAAGCACGGTTTTTGCCTCGATATCAGACAAAGCCTGGCTATCAGTATTAGCGCAGATAAAGTCAACGCCATCCACCTGATTGTCGATCATGTGTCGGACCGCATTGCCGCCACCGCCACCGACTCCGACGACCTTGATCACAGCACTTTGTGGTGCACTATCAACGAGTTCAAACATGGTTACTCCCCTTTTTTAACATCTGCCGGTCGAAACCGGCGTCTCCCCAAACAACGTGAAAAATGCTCCGTCTGCCCTTCAGAAGTGCCGACTGAACCACTCTTTCACGCTATCTAAAAAACCTGCCGCGCTGCGACGCCCCTCCTTGAAGTGGGCGTCCGCCTGCTCATCTCTCGCGCCAAAAATCAGTAACCCCACTGCCGTCGCGTAGATCGGATTGCGGATAATGTCGCTGAGGCCTTGTGCGTACTGAGGCGCACCCACCCGCACGGGCATATGAAAAATCTCTTCAGCGAGCTCCATTGCTCCTTCCATTTTTGAAGTCCCTCCGGTCAGCACTACCCCCGCGGGGATCAGTTCTTCGTATCCCGAGCGTCTAATTTCTGCCTGAATCAGCGTGAACAGTTCGTCGTAGCGAGGCTCAACTACCTCTGCTAGGGACTGCCTCGATAAATCTCTGGGTGGGCGGTCGCCTACACTGGGGACCTTGATGGTTTCATCGGCTCCCGCAAGCTGAGTCAGAGCGCAGGCGTACCGAATCTTGATTTCCTCGGCATGCTGGGTGGGCGTTCTGAGCGCCATCGCGATATCGTTCGTGACCTGGTCACCCGCGATTGGAATCACTCCTGTGTGACGAATGGCGCCATCAGTGAAGATTGCGATATCAGAAGTGCCCCCACCAATATCAACAATGCAGACCCCTAGATCGCGCTCGTCAGCAGTAATTACCGAGAAGCTTGAGGCCAGCTGCTCCAGAATTATTCCGTCGACCTCAAGTCCGCAACGCTGAATACATTTCTCTATATTCTGCGCCGCGTTTACCGCGCAAGTAACCAGGTGAACCTTCGCTTCCAGCCTGACGCCAGACATACCAAGGGGTTCTTTTATCCCCCCTTGGTTATCAATCAGATACTCCTGTGGAAGCACATGTAAGACTTTTTGGTCTGCAGGAATCGCCACCGCTTGAGCGGCATCGAGTACTCGCTCAACGTCGGCCTGAACAACCTCGCCCTCTTTAATAGCCACGATGCCATGTGAATTCATCGACCGAATGTGGCTTCCGGCGATACCAACGTAGACTGAGTGAATTTGGCAGCCAGCCATAAGTTCTGCTTCCTCGACTGCCCGCTGGATGGCATTTACGGTGGATTCGATATCGACCACCACCCCTTTCTTCATTCCTCGTGAGGGATGAGAACCGATCCCGACGACCTCGATAACGCCGTCGACGTCGACCTCACCGACGACAGCGACCACTTTTGAGGTGCCGATATCCAACCCAACAATCATGCGTTTATCTGCTATTCCAGCCATTAGCGTACTTCCTCTCCAGAAAGTTCATTCACAGCCGTTAAGGCCAACTGAGATTGATGACGAAAGGTCACCGCCGCGCCATTGGAGTAGCGCATATCAATTCGTGCGACCTGCTCGCCATTTAGGTATCGCTCCCACAGCACAATGAATCGCCGCACACGCTGCAGAAAATGATCGGCACCGAAAGCAATATCAATTCCGTTGTCGAGGACCAGATCGATCTGCCCAATCTCATCCTGCTCCAGACTGACCACCTCCAAGCCCGTGTACTGCAACAGGCTCTCTACTTGCTGGTAGTGGCGCATCATCTCGCCGGCCGAAGAATCCGGTCCTCCAAGCTGTGGGAGAGGTTCGAACATGGTCTCTTGGTCACCTGCGAAATAAACGCCTTCATGATTCAGAAAGCCCTGGTTACCCCACCGCGCAATCGGGCGCTGCTCCTCCACAGTCACCACTACTGTATCGGGCCATTGCCGTCGAACGGCTGCCCGATACACCCAAGGAATGCGCTCCAGATCGTCACGAATGGCGTCCAGATCGGCCGCAAAAAAACCGCCGGCCAAGGTGGGGGCTACCAGAGTCTCTATAAGATCAGTCGGTACATGTTCTGTTGTGCCACTGATCACCAGTTGTTCAATCGGCAGTGTGTACAGATGCCTGCCGCCGTAGGCACTCACGCCGACAACAATGACGAAGCCTGCGATAACCGATATCTGAAGGGAAATTCGTTGAGCCTGCTGCCACCAACTTACCGGCTTTTTGGCCTGGGATTTGCGAACTGCCTGTCGTCTAGTTCTGGTTTCACGCACCATGGCGAACCTCCAGACTACGTTGCCAGATCTCGCTCAACAGCCCCTCCATCGACAGTTCCGCTGCCTGCGCCGCCATCGGGACGAGGCTATGACTGGTCATACCCGGAATCGTATTCACCTCGAGTAGCTGCCATTCACCGGTCTGCTCACGCATGAAATCGACCCGTCCCCAAACCTGAGCGCCAACCGCCGAGAAGGCCTCCAAGGAAAGAGTCGCCAGCGCCACCTCTTCCTGTGGGCTGAGACCTGACGGACAGAAAAATTGGGTCTCATCTGACACGTATTTGGCGTTGAAATCGTAAAAACCGGCTGCAGGTTGAATTCGGATCGCAGGCAGTGCGCGGTCACCAAGTATGGCCACCGTATACTCAGTCCCTTGAACGTATTGCTCGGCGAGCACCTGTGCACCGAAACGCCGAGCCTCCTCGTAGGCGGCTTTGAGCTGCTCCGGCGTAGTCGCTCGGCTCATGCCAATAGAGGACCCCTCAAGTGCGGGCTTCACAAACACGTCGCCCAGCTCATCCATAACACCGGACCAATCAGTGGAATCGGAGAGAACAACGAACATTGGCGTTGGCAAACCAAGTCCCTGCCAGACCAGCTTGGTCTTCACTTTATCCATGGTAAGTGCCGACCCCAATACGCCGGACCCGCTATAAGGCAGCTTCATCATCTCGAACAGACCCTGTAACGTGCCGTCCTCGCCACCGGGGCCATGAAGCAAGTTAAAAACAAACTCGACTCCTTGAAGCTGCTCAGGCCACCCCTCCTCCGCCGGATCAACAAAGGCGACTCGCGCGCCCGCCGCCTCAAGACTTCGGCCAACATTGCCGCCACTCTCGAGCGATATTTCGCGCTCTGCAGCCGTGCCACCAAGAAGAACACCGAAATAATGATCACGAAGGGCTATGCTGTTCATGCCATGCCCTCCAGACTGCCTGATTCACTCAGAGCCGAAGCGAGTCGAGCAATGTTTCCTGCACCTTGAGTCAGCACCAAATCGCCGTCCTTGAGGAGTCTGGCCAATACGGCTGGCACTTGGTGGACTGCATCGACCACAACGGGATCGACGAAACCCCGCTGCCTAATTGATCGCGCGAGAGAGCGGCTATCCGCACCCGGAATCAGTGTTTCACCAGCGGGATACACATCGACTAAAACCAGCACCTCACAGCGCGATAGTACGGCGACAAAATCGTCATAGTGATCCCGGGTACGGGTGTACCGGTGCGGCTGGTAGACCATTACAAGTCGACGATCAGGGAACGCTGAACCAGCCGCATCCAAAGTCGCCGCGACCTCGGTTGGATGATGGCCATAATCATCGACCAAGAGGGCCGTACCCGCAGGCAAGACAATATCCCCCATCACCGTGAATCGTCGCCCCACGCCTTCAAATGCGGCAACACCTGCGCAGATGGATTCATCGGGCAGACCGAGCTCAGAGGCTACCGCGATCGCAGCCGCCGTATTCAGCACATTGTGAAGACCAGGCATTGCGATAGTGACCGTCAGGTCAGGCCGCTCATTGGGCCGGCCTAACCTGAAAGTGGTTTGCAAGCCGCCAGACGAGATCGCGCCAACGCGATAATCAGCGTGTTCGTGTTCTCCATAACTCACGACTCGACGAGTCATGTGGGGTATCACTGCCCGCACACCTGGATCATCGGTGCACATAACAGCAAACCCATAAAACGGAAGGTTGTGCAGGAAGCCTACAAACGCATTTTCATAATTATTGTAGTCACCACCGTAATGATCCATGTGATCGGCTTCGATGTTGGTGACAACACTCACCATAGGCAGTAGGTGCAAGAATGATGCATCACTCTCGTCTGCCTCTACGATCAGGTAACGACCCTCGCCCAAGCCCGCATTACTGCCCACTCGGTTTAGGACTCCGCCCACAACAAAGGTCGGGTCTTCCCCCGCCTCTGCAAAGATAGAAGCGAGTAGACTAGTCGTCGTGGTTTTTCCGTGCGTCCCTGCAACAGCGATCCCGTATCGATGGCGCATGAGCTCTGCGAGCATTTCCGCACGGGGCACCACGGGGATTCGGGCTGCTTTGGCGGCCACCAGCTCGGGGTTGTCTGGGCGGATCGCTCCCGATGTCACCAGCACATCGACCCCATCCACATGGGATTCGCTGTGTCCGATGTGCACGGCGACCCCAAGTCCTCTGAGCCGCTCCACGACTGGGCTCTCCTGCAGGTCTGATCCACTGACTTCATAGCCCTGACGGGCTAGGACTTCAGCAATACCGCTCATACCCGAACCGCCAATACCCACCATGAAGATGCGTCGAATTCGATCCATCATAGGCATACCGGGTGAGGCCTTAGCGCCGCTCATTGGCGACCTCCTCCAGAATATCAGCGACCTTGCAGGTCGCGCTGCTCGAACCCAATGCGGCAGCCGCAGAGGACATCGCAGCCAGTCGCCCCGGAGAATCTAAATAACCCACTAGGAACCGTTCTAATTCACCAGCAGCTAATCTGGACTGCGGTATCAGCTGTGCTGCGCCGATGGCTGCTAAGGTTCTTGCATTCGCGGTCTGATGATCATCGATGGCGTGAGGAAGCGGTATTAGGATTGCCGGACGCCTTTGACTGGCCAATTCGCTCACCGTGAGCGCTCCAGAGCGACAGATGACCAGATCGGCACCTGCGTAGGCAGCAGCCATTGCCTCAATGAATGGACGAACATCAGCGTTGGTAATTCTATTGTCGCGATAGGCTTGTCGCGTGATCGCAAGGTGCTGCTCACCGCACTGGTGTATCACGGTGATGCGGGAGCGCTGCCCATCGTTCAACGTACCCAGTGCCGCTGGGACTCCACGATTAAGAGGCAAGCTACCTAGGCTCCCCCCCAGAACCAGTAGCCGCAGGGGGCGCTCCACCGTGAATTCAGCAGGAACATCAAGTGCTTCAGCTTTCTCAAGGTCTCGACGCAGGGGATTCCCAATTAATTCTGCATGTCGCTCATCAACAAACGACCCTGGCAGTCCGCTCAATAGACGTTTCGCCAAGGGCGCGAGTAGTCGATTGGTAGTACCTGCTATCGCGTTTTGCTCGTGGATAACCAGCGGCCGACGCAAAAGGTAAGCGGCGAGCCCGCCAGGCCCTGCCGCATACCCACCCATTCCGAGCACCACTTGGGGCCGCAGGGCATTCATCATACGAAGAGCTGTGAACAGCGCCGACAGCAAACGCAGTAGCCCCTGCAGTCTTGCGATAATGCTTTTGCCTCGAAGGCCACTTACAGGAAGTGCATGCAAAGTAAATCGATGTGACGGAACAATGCGTGCTTCGAGGCCGCGATTGGTGCCCATCCAGTCAACCAACCATCCCCTGTTCCGCAGCTCCTCAGCCACCGCCAGTGCAGGATAGACGTGGCCGCCGGTTCCGCCCGCCATGATAAGCGCCCTAGGAGACGTCATAAGGAGGCCCCCTTTCCAGCGGACGCGCCACGGATTACTTGCCCTATGCGCAACACAACTGCCAGCATGGTAAAGCTGACAATTAAACTAGAACCACCGAAACTGATGAACGGCAGCGTGAGTCCCTTGGTGGGCAGCAAGCCTGAACTCACGCCCATATTTACGAAGGCTTGCCCCGAGAAAATAAGTGCCACGCCGTAGCAGACATACCCGGCAAAAGGCTGTCCCCGCTGCTCTGACCGCCAACCAATCTGGAGAATCCGTCCGACAAGTAGGCAATACAGGAGAATAAGACTCACCGAACCAAGAAGTCCTGTTTCCTCCGCCCAAATGGAAAACACAAAGTCGGTGTGTGCCATGGGCAGGTAAAAAAGTTTTTGAATACTGTTACCTAACCCAACACCAACCCACTCACCGCGACCAAACGCTATAAGAGATTGAATCAGTTGAAACCCCGAGCCATAGGGGTCCTGCCAGGGATCGGTATAGGCGGTCAAGCGCGCAAGGCGATAAGGCGCACTGAACACCATCAATGCCAGCGCCCCCGCCGCACCGGCGATCAATATCAGCATGTAATGTAAACGGGCACCCGCAAGAAACAACATCCCGAATACGGTGCCAGCACAGATCACCGTAGCGCCGAAATCAGGCTCGAGAAGCAGTAAAAAAGCGACCAAGCAAAGTATGAAGACAGGCTTTGCTAAACCCTGCCAGTGGGTTCTCACCAACTCGGTGTGGCGTACGAGAAATCCTGATACGTACAAGACGAGTGCAAACTTGGCAAACTCAGAGGGCTGCAGTGTCAATGGCCCTATAGGTAACCAGCGCTGACTGCCATTTACCTCGCGCCCAATACCGGGCACCAGCACCAGTAGCAGCAGCACAAGGGCCAACAACAGCCAGACTCCAGATGTCCGCTGCCATACGTCGATAGGCACACGATAAACAACCAGTGCCGTCACAGTAGCAAGCAGTAGGTATATGCCATGGCGCATCGAGTGGTGCCAGGGGTTACTGAAATGCCAGTCACCGTATTCTATGGATGCTGATGCGATTGCAACCAAACCGATACAAATCAAAGCGAGTGCCGACCCTATCAGCAATGGGTCCATACCCGTTGCCTTATAAGCCGCGACGGAGCTCATGCTGCGACCCCAGTGAGGCTGGTCACCGCGGCGCGAAACGCGTCACCGCGGGCTTGGTAGTTGTCGAACATATCGAAGCTGGCACAGGCGGGAGACAGCAACACAATATCTCCCTCTTCTGCTGCAGAAGCCGCCCGATCAACCGCGGCCTCTAGCGATTGCACACGATTAACCGGCACCACGTGACCGAGAGCAACTTCCAGATCTCGCGCCGCTTCGCCCATGGTGATAACTCGACGACAGTGGGCCTGTACAGGTTCTAAAAGAGGCTCAAAGCTTTGCTGCTTGCCTTGTCCACCCACAATCAAAATAATATTTTGCGAACCACCAAGACCATTTAAAGCCGCTATGCAGGCCGCGACATTGGTTCCCTTGCTGTCATTTATCCACTGCACGCCTGCTTCTTCGGCAACCAGCTCACACCGATGGGGCAAGCCTCGAAAAGTTAGGAGTCCCTCAACAGCGGTCTCCAGCGGCAGCTTTAACGCCGTGCAAATGGCGAGTGCCACCAAGGCGTTATTGACGTTGTGAGCCCCCTTGATAGAGAGCTCCGTCACCTTAACGACAGCGTCAAACCCTCTGCATATCATCGATTCGCCATCATGGACACGAACGCCCCACTCCTTCAGGTCAGGCTCCTCTGGGCGCCAGATAATCAGGTCAACCGGAGTATCCACCAAGGGCTGAGTTAATGGATCGCTGCGATTGACAACTACGGCTTTTGCCCCGCGGAAAATTCGATGCTTGGCGAGATGATATTTTGGCATCGACCCGTGCCGGTCGAGATGATCGGCGGTCACATTAAGTACCGTGGCGACATCAAGGTTGAGGGGCTCACTCCGCTCTAATTGGAAACTGGAAAGCTCTAGAACATAAAAATCTGTCGTCTGATCAAGAACACTGAGAGCGGGCATACCGATGTTTCCGCCCAGACCCACCTTTTTACCGCAGGTCTCAATCATATGGGCGACTAAAGCAGCAACTGTGGACTTGCCGTTAGATCCGGTAATACCGATTACAGGTGCGGCGGCCTCGACGATGAAAAGATCAATATCGCCAATGATGCGCGCGCCAGTTGTTTGAGCCTCTTCTACCCAGGGATGCTCAAGAGGGATACCCGGGCTCACGATGAGCTCATTAACTCGCTTCAATGCCGCAGGCACATCCTCAGCGGCAACGAGCCGGCGATCGCTCCCCACAGCGTCACGAACTGGAGCAGAGGTGAGCACCTCCGGCCTTGTGTCCGTGGCTAGAAACTCGATACCTTGTGAAACAAACCAGCGCGCCACCGATGTCCCCGTCTCCCCAAGTCCGAGAATCATGCGTGTTGTGCTACTGGCAAGAACGGAAGCCATCATCACCTCATCGCAGCTTGAGGGTGGCGAGGCCAAACAGCACCAGCATCACGGTGATGATCCAAAAACGGACAATCACCCGTGGCTCGGGCCACCCTTTCAGTTCAAAGTGGTGATGAATAGGCGCCATTCGGAAAACCCGCTTACCCCGGGTTTTGAATGACGCCACCTGAATAATTACTGAAACAGTTTCAATGACAAAAATACCGCCCATGATGAATAAGACGATTTCATGGCGTATCACTACGGCTACCAGACCCAACGCCGCACCGAGAGCAAGCGCACCCACATCGCCCATAAACACCATTGCCGGGTACGTGTTAAACCAGAGAAAACCAAGACCGGCACCTGCTATCGCACCACAAAAAATGACAAGCTCTCCCGCACCCGCAAGGTAAGGGATGTGCAAGTATTCGGCGAAGTTTGTGTTACCCGTCAGATAGGCAATCGTACCCAGGCCGGTAGCAACCATGACCGTTGGCAGGATCGCAAGTCCGTCTAGACCATCAGTCAAATTGACCGCGTTGCTCGAGCCCACGATGACCAGGTAACTGAAAGGAATGAATAGCAGGCCGAGTGGTAGCGCTACATCCTTGAAGAATGGTACATATAAGGCGGTCTCGGCGGGCTGCTGAGCTGTCACAAAAAGCACCGTCGCAGCAGAAAATCCCACCAGAGACTGCCAGAAGTATTTCCACCTCGCCGGCAGACCACGAGGGTTTTTTTCCACCACTTTTCGGTAGTCATCTACCCAGCCAATAGCGCCAAAAGCCACTGTGGTCACCACGGCTATCCAAAGATATCGGCTATCCAACCGACCCCACAAAAGACTACCGGTGACGATCGCGACGATGATCAGTGCGCCACCCATCGTCGGTGTGCCAGACTTCACCAAATGGGTTTCCGGACCGTCTGTTCGCACTGCCTGTCCAATTTGCAGGGAATTCAGATAGCGAATCATCCGTGGGCCAATCAGAAGTGAGATCAGCAACGCAGTGACAGCCGATAAAATGCCTCTGAGTGTGATGTACTGGAAAACAGTAAAGCCCGAGTCGAGCACTTCTAGCTGCGCCATTAACCACGTCAGCATAACTAGACCCCCACCCTATTCACGATGCCCTCTACCAGCACATCCAGTCGAGCACCACGGGAACCCTTGACGAGCACTGTCGCGCCTCGCTCAATGGCCGGGCGCTCTGCCAGAAACGCCTCATTACCTCCAAAGGCAAGTCCCCCCTTGCCGAAGGTACCCAGTGCGGGTCGAGGTATGTCACCTACCACCCACAGAGCGTCTATCCCCTTCTCCGCGGCGTAGCGACCAATCTCTGCGTGAAATCGGGGGCTCTCGGAACCGAGCTCTAGCATGGCGCCCAGAATGAGATAGCGCGGACCCTCGCAGGACGCCAGGACATCGATTGCCGCCTTAACCGACAGCGGGTTGGCGTTGTAGCAGTCATCAACCAGCGTGACTTCCTCGGCGAGAAGGAACTGCTGACCGCGACCGGCAGCCGGCCGTACCTTCGCCAATCCGCGAGCCACTGCGCTTTGACTGATACCGAGAGCCACAGAGACCGAGATCGCAGCCAATGCATTCATCACTCCCTGACGCCCAGGGATATTCAGCGTGACCTCCCACTCCCCAACCGGCGTCCTCACCTTGAGACGACTACCGGAAAAACCGTGGTAGACGACCTCTATAACACCGACGTCTACCTGATCTGAAAAGCCGAAGGTGATAACCCGAGCGTTCTCGGCGCGAGCGCGCCAGGTGTCACACCAACGCTCGTCACCATTAAAAATAGCGACGCCGTGATCTGGCAACATGGAGAGGATCGCGCTCTTGGTGTCTGCAATCTCATCCACACTGGCATAGTGCTCGAGATGGGCTGCTGTCACATTGAGCAATACGCCTATCGAAGGACGCACCATTTTTTGAAGCCAGTCGATGTCACCCGGCTTGCCTGCGCCCATTTCAATGACGGCAAATTCTATTTCCTGATTCAATCGGGATAAGGTCAGGGGGACGCCCAACTCGTTATTCTGATTTCCCTCGGTGGCCATCACCTCACCAGCTTCAGCCAATACCGCTGCAATCAAATTTTTCGCGGTGGTTTTTCCTGCACTTCCCGTAATACCGATGACGTTGCCATCGAACCCGTCTCTCGCGAGAGCACCAAAATCGGCCAGCGCGGATTGGATGTTTTCGTGAATAATCTGTGGCAGCTCGTGTTCCACTTGGTGACTAACGAGGGCTGCAACCGCGCCTACATTAGCCGCTGATTCAATGAAGTCGTGACCATCCGCCCGCTCGCCCTGAATAGCCACGAACAAGTCGCCAGGCTTTACCTGCCGGCTATCTATTGCAATACCCGTCAGCATCACATCGGTGTTTGCGCCCGATATAAATTGACCACCGCAGCGCTCTGCAAACTGCTTGGCTGATGTCGCGGCAATCATCGCTGAAGCCCTCTAGCATCGCACCAGGCCTCAACGACCTCACGGTCACAAAAAGGTACGCGGCAGCCATCGATCTCCTGATATCGCTCGTGACCTTTACCCGCAACCAAAACCGTATCTTCTGCGGCAGCCATATCCAGTGCCGCCCCGATGGCCTCTGCCCTATCACTTAAACGAATGCAATCCCCATTGATGCCCGCAATCACCTCATCAATAATTGCCTCGGGTTGCTCTCCTCGCGGGTTATCGGAGGTGACGACGACAATATCGGCCAGTCGCTGTGCGATAGCACCCATGACCGGACGCTTGGTCCTATCCCGATCGCCCCCACACCCAAAAACGGCAATCAATCTACCCGTCGCAGTTGGCCGCAAGGCAGCAAGGGCTCGCTCAAGGGCATCTGGTGTATGAGCGTAATCAAGGAAAACACGAGGACCATGCGCGGGGCCGATAGACTCAATTCGGCCCGTCACGGCAGATACCTGCTCCGCCGCCTCTATTACCTCGCGAGCAGCGAAATCAAGACCCTGCACGACCGCAACAGCAACCCCGAGGTTGAAGGCATTGAAATCGCCATTTAGCTGACTGACAAGCCGCCCTTCGCCGAAAGGCGTTTTGACAGTAAAGGTGAGGGGACTCCGCGCGATGATGTCAATGAAAACATCCGCACTGGGATCTTCCAGAGAAGCACCTATGGCGACATCAGGTAACAGGCTCCTCACACGGCGCGCTATCGGATCATCTTGGTTATAGATAGCGTGATCGGGCAGGAAGTCGGAAAACAATCTCAACTTTGCCGCTGCGTACTCTCCTTCTGAACCGTGATAGTCGAGATGATCGTGGGACAAGTTGCTAAACACGGCGGTGTTCAGTGACAACCCTTGCAATCGGCCCTGATCTAGTGCGTGAGAAGATGCTTCCATCGAAACAAATCGAATTCCGGCCGACACCCATAGCGCGAGCTGCCGGTTTATTGAAATGAGGTCTGGCGTCGTATTGGTGGCCGGGGACACCTGACTGTCGGTGCGGACACCGAGCGTGCCGATGCTGCCTGCCTGATGTCCAAGCAAACGTAAAATCTGGCACGTGAAATCAACTATTGAGGTCTTGCCGTTGGTTCCTGTGACAGCAATGAGCGAAAGCTTCTTGCTGGGGTGATTATAAAAATCCTGCACCAGTGTTGGCAGATGTTCAGCTAGATCGGGAAGTGCGATAACCCGCGAATCCTGACAATCCAAACCGCTGGCCTCAGCAAGAACCGCGGACGCCCCGCGGCCCAGCACGTCACCAATAAAGCGCCGGCCATCCGATGCCGCTCCCGGTAACGCGACAAACAGCTCGCCAGATACAAGCTGTCGACTATCGAGTGCCATGTCGGTGGGAATGACCTCTCGCAGATGGGCTGGGCAGTTCGGGACAAACGCGCCCAAACTCGGTCGGTTTGGCGTCAACTCGGTCACGCGCCACCTCCGAGCCCGACAAATTGGGGAGGGTCATCTTCTCTGGCGGGAAGTGCATTATGGAGTCGCAGGACACCATCAGTGATAGCCGAGTAAATGGGCGCCGCCGCCGCGCCGCCGCCATAGTTATCGCCTTTGGGTTGATCTACGACGATAGCGGTGACGAAGCGAGGATCCTCAATCGGCGCCACGCCGACAAACAGGGCTACATATTGGTCATCGAGATAGCCGGCCTCGCCAACCTTATGCACGGTTCCTGTTTTGCCACCTACCTGAAAACCCTCAACCCGCGCTTTCTGTGCGGTACCTTCGGAACCGGTTACCCTGTTTAGAACCTTCAGGACCTGTTCCGCTATTTCCCCGCTAATCACCTGACGGCCTGGCACCAACTCACTATCCGACCGCTTTAACAGGGTGAGCGGAACCTGACTTCCTTTATTGGCGAACACGGCATAAGCGTGGGCTATCTGTAGGGGCGTCGCAGTCAGCCCATAACCAAACGCGAGCGTAACTTTTTCGATGTCACTCCACCGTTGGCGGTTGGGTAGCACCCCAGATCGCTCCCCGGGGAAACCAATGCTAGATGGCTCCCCGAGTCCAAATCGCTGAAAGACGTCGAGGATTGATTCGTGGCCCAGCTGCTGTGCAATTTTGGTCACACCGACCTGGCTTGATTTTTCGATAACTCGCGACACCGTAATCTCGCCATAATTTCTAGGGTCGGGTAACACCTTGCGACCGACCCTAATTCTTCCTGGCGAGGTATCAACGAGGGAATCGATCGTGAATTCACCCGACTCCAGCGCGGCCACCAGAGTGAGGGGCTTCATGGTGGATCCTGGCTCAAACACATCGGTCACCACCCGATTGCGCGTTGCCGCATAGTCAAAACCACCGCGACTATTGGGATTGAAGACGGGGTGGTTTGTCATGGCTAGGATTTCGCCGGTGCGTGCATCCAGCGTTACCGCAGCACCCGCTGTAGCACCCGTTTCAACCATGGCCCGCTGCAGCACGCGATGCTGTAAGTACTGAAGTCGCAGATCAATGGACAAAGCGAGCGCCTTACCCGATCGCGGCTGCTTGATTACGCCAATATTACGAATGGCGTCTCCATGAAGGTCTTTGAGGTAACGTTTTTTACCAGTCTGTCCGCGCAACCACTCGTTGAATGCGAGCTCGATTCCTGCAATTCCCTCTCCATCTACATTAGTGAGACCGACTAACTGGGAGACCACCTCCCCTGCCGGATAAAACCGCCGGTATTCCCGCTCACCCCTTACGCCAGGCAACTCCAAGTCAAGAATGGATCGCGCCTGATCTGGGGTTTGGTGGCGAGCGAGATACATAAATTGCTTGTCTGAGTACAGGTTGATTCGCTCAGACAGAGCCTCGGGGGTTTGCCCCAGCGTCATCGCCAACCCCGCTATTTGTGCGGGATCTTTGAGCTGCTGGGGATTTGCCCAAATGGAAACCACTGGCGTGCTGACTGCGAGGGGCTGCCCGCGACGGTCAGTTACCAGCCCTCGGTAAGCTGGAATCTCGGCGGTCCTGACCGACCGCATAGCGCCCTGCTGCTGGAGAAAACGCGCGCCTCGATCCTGATCTACTACCTGCAATATCACGAGACGGGAAACCAGCAGACCAAACAAGACGAACAGACAGGATGCGACAAACACAAGACGCCACAGCGCTGGCTTGGCTACTGTCTTTTTAGACCTACTCATCGTTGCCGCCTGCTCTGGGGTTGCACTACTCTGTGAATAGAAAGCTGTGGAGACACCATCGCAAGATCATCTTGCGCGATGCTGACTACCCGATGGGGGCTAGCCAAGGTACTGTGCTCCAAAAGCAGTCGACTGTAGTCCTCCTGTAATTCCCACTGGCGGTATTCGACAGATTGTTGTTTGGAATAGAGTCCTCTGACCACGTGGGAGGAGTAGACAACAGCCAAGGCAGAGACCAAGGCAGCGATAAGCAAACCGGTCGGGAGGATCCGCAGACTCATGCGATGCGCTCCGCGACTCTCATGATGGCCGAGCGCGCTCTGGGATTGACCGCCAATTCAGCCTCTCCGGCCTTAACAGGCTTCCCGACTAAGCGGAGCCGCTGACCTCGATCCGCATCTAGCACCGGCACACCCCGCGGCACCTGCTTGCCTCTGGCCTCATTGCGCATGAACTGCTTGACCAGGCGGTCTTCGAGGGAATGAAAACTTATGACCACAAGGCGACCACCCACCGCAAGCAGATCGATAACCTTTCCCAACAGACACTCAAGGTCTAACAACTCTTGATTGACATGGATCCTGATAGCTTGAAAAACCCGGGTAGCTGGGTGTTTATGTTTCTCCCACGATGGATTCGCATCGGACACGATTCGGGCAAGTTGCGCCGTTGTAGTGAGAGGCTCGCTCGCTCTCGCCGCGACGATTGCTGAGGCGATACGTTTCGCATATCGCTCTTCCCCATAGTCACGAAATATAGAAATCATTTCGTGCTGAGAAGCGGTGTTAACGAAGTCTGCCGCCGACATCCCGCCGTCTGGATCCATCCGCATATCCAGTGGGCCGTCCAACTGGAAGCTAAACCCTCGCGCGCGATCATCGAGCTGGGGACTGGAAACCCCAAGATCGAGAAATACCCCCGACAGGTCAGCTCCCGCGCGTTCCAGCTCGGCGAAGCTTCCGCGAAGAAAGCTAAAACGGGAGTCCGCAGCGACCATTTCTTGCGCGACCCGAGCCGCCTCGGGATCTTTGTCAAATGCGATCAACCTGTCACCGAGCGATATGCGTTCCAGAATTCGAGCGGAGTGCCCCCCCCGGCCAAACGTGCCGTCAACAAATACCTGATCTGCCAACTCCGTTGTTGCCGCCATCAGTGCGTCAACAGCCTCCTCCAAAAGAACCGCCTGATGAGCCAATGCCATCAGAGGGTCAAAGACATCAATTCTGCTGGTACTTCATCGTTGTCAGCCGCAAGAGCGGCATCACGTTCTGCGAGCCACTGGCTCTCGGACCACAACTCCAACTTGTTTCCCTGCCCAACCAGCACCAGTTTTTTCTCGAGCTTGGCGTAGTCCCGCAATGACTGAGGGAGGAGCACTCGACCACTGCCATCAAGATCAAGCTCTGTCGCATAGCCAAGTACGAGTCGCTGAAATCGCTTGACCGCCGGATTGAGGGTAGGCAGGGCCTGAATGTCAGCCTCTATTCGCTCCCATTCCGGCAAGGGGTAGATCACCAGGCAGGAAGCCTGGGTATCAATCGTAATGACAACCTGCCCGGCACACTGGATGAGCAACGACTCCCGCTGCCGGGTTGGCACCGCTAGCCGCCCCTTGGCATCCATGTTGATATGCTGGACTCCACGAAACACGTCGTCTTCCCCACTCTCCGCCGGCTAATCCCACAAAAAGGATTAAAAACCCACTTTGCACCACTTTCCGCCACTATACGGGTGACATCGGTCGTCAGTCAACGAGCACGAGAAAAAAATCGTGCAATTTCATGGGCTTAGGCGGGTCGTCCACGGCAGTTTGAGGCCCGACACAGCATATTTAAGGCGAGCAAAAACCTTCACACAAACAGACCATTATGGGTAAGCTAAGAGAGCAGACTTTAAGCTATACAACTATTTATTATAATAAATATATTTTGTATTCTAATTTGTTTTATTTTTTTGATCGAGGAAGCCCCCCGTTGCCGGGGGGCACAAAATGAGTCGATCGATAAGCCGGGTTCTGTCGAGGGCGACCATTCATCTGCGACGGATGTCGCCATCCGCCTGAAGCGACCTACCCGGATCCGCCGGAGATCACGGCATAAGGATCCCTATTTGGTCTTGCTCCGAGTGGGGTTTACCATCGCCACGTCTGTTGCCAGCCGCGCGGTGCGCTCTTACCGCACCTTTTCACCCTTACCTGAGACGAGCTCAGGCGGTTTCCTTTCTGTTGCACTTTCCGTGGGCTCACACCCCCCAGGCGTTACCTGGCACTCTGATCTCTGGAGCCCGGACTTTCCTCTGCCAAATAAGTTGGCAGCGGCCGCCTAATCGACTCGCTCGCGACTGTACCTTGTCCAGACGTCTTCGTACATGGTTGCTATTCCCGTTTTTCGAGAATCAGTAGATTATAGAGGTCTCGAGCTCGAGCGCCGGTGATTTCGGCGGTGAGCGCTGATGCTTTCCGCGGCGGCAACTCTTCGGAAAGCAAGCGCAGTATCCTAAGGGCCCCTTCTGTAACCGTGGTGGCAGACTGTTTAGCTGGCGGGCCCAACAAAAGCACTAATTCGCCTCGCTGTTGGTTGACGTCATCAGTAACCCACGACCACATTTTCTCAAGCGGCAAACGACGGATGGTTTCAAAAGACTTGGTCAACTCTCTGGCAAGCGTCACCTCCCGCTCCGAACCAAAAATCGCGAGCATGTCCTGTAACGTCTCCGCCACCCGATGCGGTGCCTCGAGAAAGATTAGTGTCACCTCCAGCTCCGCGAGCGCCTCGAGACGACGACGCCTTTGCACCGACTTGGCAGGAAGAAAGCCTTCAAAATAAAACCGATTGGTCGGCAGACCGGAGGCACACAGCGCCGTAATTAACGAACAGGGGCCGGGAATCGGCACCACCGGCAGCCCGGCATCCTGCACTTCTCTCACCAACCGGTAGCCCGGATCAGAAACGAGGGGCGTTCCAGCATCGCTGATGAGGGCAACACTCTCACCCTGACGAAGACGGTCAAGCAGTTTAGAAAGTGCCCCGGCTGTCGAGTGCTCATGATGTGCCACCATAGGCGTTGAGATCCCCAAATGAGACAGTAGAACCTGACTGTGACGTGTGTCCTCGGCAGCGATGAGGGTAGCCTGCCTCAGGACGTCTATCGCTCTTTGGGAAATATCAGAAAGATTTCCTATCGGTGTCGGTACAATGTACAAAGCAGCTTCCACGGGACTAACTCCGTTTTATACTTTCAATATGATCGCAAAATCCGTGTCTCTTCGCTTTAGCTTTTTCATGCAGTCAACCTGCTGGGAGCCAGCGACCCGCCTGGCAAAAGCACTTGGTCTAATCATTCTTATTAGCGCCTGCAGCTCAACTGGAAATCGAGAGGGAGCAGTCACGCAAGCAGTCAGCATCAGTGGGATCTCATTACCCGGGGAGCAAGCGGAATATAAAGCCCTAGACGCCCAGTTAATCAGTATCATTAAGGAGTCGGCCGCTACCAGCGGGCCGCGAGTTGCGGCTAGCGTATATCGCACCCTCACTGCTGAAGCAGTCACGGATCCAGCAACAGCCGCAGTCATTGAGTCACATCTTGCATGGCTCGAGGGGGACATAGTTCTTTCCGAGGAGCGCCTGAAAATAGCCTCAGGGCTTTTGGGTGAGGAGCATCGAGCGATCGTCAATGAGCGAATCCGCCGGTTGGTAATTCAGGGGGATTGGCTTGACGCCAGCAGGCTCATTTTCCGGTATCAACCGACCACAGAGGGGGGGGGTCAGCCCAATGCAGATGTCCTCTGGGCAAGCCTGCTTCACGTTGACAATGCGCAACTGAACATCGCGATTCAAAAAGCAGAGGATGAAACCTGGCGCGGCTGGCTTGAGCTCAATTACGCCTATCGCATAGACAAGGCCGCCGTCTCTACCTGGTTTGAAGCGAATCAACAGCATCCAGCTGTCTTGTCGCCACCATCCAATATAGTAGCTTGGCTTGATTTACCACCACCAAGTCGGGTAGCGGTCCTACTTCCACTGAGTGGTCGCCTTGAGGCAGCAGGATCCGCGGTCTATCAAGGAATCCTGGAATCACTCTTCGAGACCTATCCTGATGGTGAGGACAGGCCTCACTTATTCGCGGTGGATAGTCAGGCCTTTCCAGACACGGGTGCAGCTTACCGATACATCGAGCAGCGCCAACCCGATATCGTGATAGGACCTCTCACCAAAACTGGCGCCGCCCTGTTGCGGGACGACCCCTCACGAACCCTGCCCATCATTAGCCTCAATCGTCCTGAGTCTCCCTCGACTGACAGACCCGAGAACTGGCTATCCTTGAGCCTCGCCCCGGAAGACGAAGCTCGACAGTTGGCACAGCTGGCCTTTGGTAAAGGCCAGCGGCGCGCTGTCATCATCCAGCCAAATTCTGATTGGGGTAAGCGCATGGGCGCCGCCTTCAGCCGTCGCTGGTTGGATCTCGGGGGCACTATTGTCACGCAACTTACACTGCAGGATGAACCCAGTGAATCTGAGCAAATTAGCGCGATCGTAGGCGCTCTGAAATCTGAAGACAGGATTGGCAGTGTCGAAGCTGCCTTCGACGCCCCCGTCGAATCAAGACCAAGACGACGCCAAGACTTTGATGGGATTTTCCTGCTGGCACCAGACCCGGACACCGCCCGGAGACTCAGACCCCTGCTTATTTACCACTACGCAGGAGATATTCCCGTCTATGCCTCCTCGGCGGTCGTGAATGATCAGGGCCAGACACAGAATAGGGATCTGAATGAACTTATCGTTCTAGAAATTCCGGCCCACTTTACCCAGGCCTCAATCTCCCAAACACAGCGGCTGAATGCGCTGGGCAAGGACGCGATGCAGCTACTGGACCGTTGGCAGCAAATTAGATCGGCCGATACAACCTTTATTCGCGCCCAAACAGGCATCCTGAGTGGGACAAATTCAGGCAACATCGAGCGAGAATTGATACCCGCCATATTCGATGGCGGCTCTCTGGTACCTCTGACCCTACCCTAAAGCATTTGAATAAATGCCAGGGAATTGCGCATGAACCGGGAGGGCGCGGCTGCCGAATTGGCCGCCCTGTACTTTTTACAGCGTCAAGGCATGACCCCCTTAACCAGCAATTTCAGATCCAAGCTGGGCGAAATTGATATCATCATGCTGGATGGACAGATCCTTGTTTTTGTTGAAGTCCGCCGTCGCAGCTCAGATCGCTATGGAGGCGCAGCTGCCTCGATTAGCGCGGCCAAGAAAAAAAAGCTGTGGCGCACCGCCCAACTATTTTTACAACAACATCCGGCTTATCAGCGCCTGCCCTGCCGATTCGATGTTGTAGCCTATGACGGCAGAGATTTAAGGACGGAGCCAAGCTGGCTCATGGGTGTATTGTGATGGGATCACAGTATGTTCGAGGCTATACTGCGCCGATGACAAATTTCGATCGCATTGCCAGCTTTTACCAGAGCTACATCGAGCAAATCAGTATCTCGGTGGATTCCATCGTTAGTGCCACGTCGGAAGCAGCCGACGCCGCAACTACCGCAATTTTTGAAGAGCGCAAACTCATCGTCTGCGGACTAGGTGTCGATTCAGCTCCTGCAACACTTCTATCAGAACTGCTGCGAAACGGACTGCGAGCAGACAGGCCAGCGCTCCCAACTATCGAGCTGATAAGTCGCTTCGCCACCCCACGAGAAGGCAGCGTCAACTGGTTGAGCCAGCAATTAACGGTGCTTGGCCAACCTCAAGACATGGCAATTGTTTTCGCAAGCGAGCTTGATCCCGCCGACGTCGACTTAATCCTCAATGCCATCAACAAGCGGTCAATGAATATTTTTTGGATTGGAGCGGCGGGACCTCATGGTCATCTCTGTTTTGATCGCTGTGATCCTAAAGTCTCGCTCAGTCTCTACCATTCTGCTGCCATATGCCTGGCAGACCTAATCGAGGTAGCAATGTTCGGACCCATGGAGGAATACCCTTGAACCCACGCATTCGCCAAATCATGCTCTGCCTGTCCCTAATCGCGCTTTCGGGCTGCGGATCTATGATGGCTACTTTCGAGTCTGACACCATTGAGGAAGATCCCGGAGAGCGAAGTTTTTCCCAGCAAGTGGAAGATGAAAGTATTGAGACAAAAGCCATTGTTAACATCCACGCCGCCAACGAGGCTTTCGACGACGCCGACTTTCTCGTGGTGTCTTACAACGGCTATGTGCTCATCGCTGGCGAGGTAGCTAATCAAGTTCTCAAAGATCAGGCCTCCGACGTGGTCAAAGAAATCCCTGGTGTGCGCCGTATTTACAACGAGATGGAAATAGGTCGCCCCTCTGATGCCAGAACAGAAGCAAGTGATGTCTGGATAACAGCGCAGGTTAAGTCAGTGCTGTTATTTGGTTCCGATACGCCATCCATGAGGGTCAAGGTCGTCACAGAAAACAGCGTTGTCTATCTGATGGGACTGCTAACACCTGAGGAGGCAAAACGTGTGGCTGAGGAGGCTGCGGAAGTGAAAGGTGTCACCCGGGTGGTCCAGCTCTTCGAGGTTATTTGACGATCTTGAGTGCTGGCCTTTTCGCCTTGGAGTCTTTTGGCGGATCAGCGTCCGGCGGATCCGGCTCGGGGGATGATCCATTCTCGAATACCATGCCTTGACCATTTTCTCGCGCGTAGATGCCTAACACTGCGGCTATAGGCACCTCAACATCTCGCGGCTGCCCACCAAATCGCCCATTAAAGCTGACGCGTTCATTATCTATCTGTAATCCAACCACAGCAGCGGAGGATATGTTAAGAACGATCTGGCCGTCTTTCACGAAAGTTTCTGGCACGATCACACCATGACAAGTCGCATCGACGAGCAAGTGCGGCGTGCAATCATTGTCTACGATCCACTCGTAAATGGCTCGAACGATGTAGGGTCTGCTGGGGGTCACGAAGCTGGGACGCTAGTTTCGCATCTCTTGTTCTTGCACTGACAGACTCTCTACAAAGGACTCACGCTGAAACAGTCTATCCATGTAAGCCATCAGAGGCTTAGACTGTTTGCTTGGGCGTATATCGACGCCGAGATCTGGCAAACGCCACAGAATTGGTGCGATGCAACAGTCCACAAGAGTGAACTCGTCGCTCATGAAAAATGGCTTTTCGACAAAGATGGGTGCGATCGCGAGCAATCCTTCCCGCAACTCCTTGGCGGACTTTGCGACCACATTATCCGAACGAGACGATTGAATAGCATCGACCAAAGAGCACCAATCTCGTTCGATGCGATACATTAGAAGACGGCTCTCTGCTCTGGCCACAGGATATACAGGCAGCAACGGTGGATGAGGAAATCTCTCGTCAAGATATTCCATCATGACCTTGGACTCGTACAACACGAGTTCTCTATCCAACAACGTTGGCATGCTGTTGTAGGGGTTCACGTCTGCGAGTTCCGCTGGTGCCGCACCAGACTCTGACTCAATCAGGTCCACAGTAACACCCTTCTCTGCCAACACTATTCGCACACGATGGCTGTAGTGGCTTGTGTTGTCAGAAAAAAGCGTCATCGACGAGCGCTTTGATACGATGGCTGATGCATCATCTGTCATAGTTATTCTCGCTCTCTCAGGCGGTCACCGCGAACACAACAGACGCTCCTGTCGTTAGAAGCCCCCCGGCTTTAGTGTACGTCTTTCCAATACTCTCGGCTAAGCAACCAAGCGAAAACGAAAAAGATCGCTAAAAACAGCATGACCCGAATTCCGATTCTCTGGCGCTCTAGCTTCATGGGTTCGGCAGTATACGCTAGAAAGTTGACCAGGTCGTAGATCGCTGCATCGTACTCCTCACCGGTCATCGCTCCTGCAGTGGCGATTTCCAGCGTGGCGCAAGGCTTGTCCATACCCGCGTCGCCAGAAGTAGCGCCCGGGGCACACTCGGCCATCCCTTGAAGCTCCATGAGCACGTGGGGCATGCCCACTTCCGGGAACACCTTGTTGTTAACGCCATATGGACGAGAATCGTCGCGGTAAAAAGTGCGCAAATAGGTGTATAGCCACTCGGGCTGGCGAGCTCGTGATACCAGAGTCAAGTCCGGCGGCGTGGCGCCAAACCAAACCTTTGCATTTGCCTTATCCATGGCGTTATCCATCAGGGCGCCAATTTTAATCGAGGGATCAAACATCAAGTTAGCCTGGTACAGATCCTCAGGAATCCCTAAATCTCTGGCTACACGGTTATACCGGGAGTACTGAAGAGAATGACAGCCCATGCAGTAATTCGTATATAACGCTGCGCCCCGCTGCAGCGACGGCTGATTTGACGGGTCGGTGTCAATCTCATCACAGACCATGGTGCCGCAGTTGTAGGCCGACTCTGCACCGACCACTTGCAAGGGAATCACGGTGAGGGCACCGATAATGCCGATCGTGGCAGCGCTCTTGAAGAAGCCCATACCCCCATTCATGGTCACTCGCTCGGGTACCGGCTTCGTCTTGTCCATCGTCGACCATATCGGCATGCCCAAGAAGAAGACGAAGTAGAAAATCGTACATATCTGAGCCAGCACTGTGCGCTCTGGAGTCGGGCTTTTCACACCGAGCACACCCAATATCAGGAAGCTGGCAACAAACGTAATCAGCATGACTCGGTTGATCATTCCCCGGTACCGCCAGGACTTGACCTCGCAACGATCCAGCCACGGCAGCGCGAAGGGTATGGCCACCGACGCTGCGAAGAATACGAAGCCCCAGAACTTATCTGGCACTGCTCGCAAGACCGAATAGAACGGTGTGAAATACCACACGGGCGCGATGTGCTCCGGGGTTTTCAGCGCATTAGCCTGCTCGAAGTTGGCAAACTCGAGGAAGTAGCCATTCATCTCCGGCATAAAAAATATGATGCCGCAGAAGAAGAAGAGAAAGACGGCTATTCCCTGAACGTCATGCACTGAGTAGTAAGGGTGAAATTTAATACCGTCCAGTGGCACGCCGTTGGCGTCTTTCTTCTTCTTGATTTCAACCCCATCGGGGTTATTTGAACCGACTTCGTGTAGCGCAAGAATGTGCAGTACGACGAGCGCGAGCAATACGATAGGCAGCGCTACGACGTGAAGCGCGAAGAACCGATTCAAGGTGATACCAGAGAGAAGGTAATCCCCGCGGATCCAGGTCACGATGTCCTCACCAACAACTGGAATAGCGCCAAAGAGCGAGATGATCACCTGCGCGCCCCAGTAGGACATCTGGCCCCAGGGCAGCACGTAACCAACAAAGGCTTCAGCCATCAAGACCACAAAAATAAGCATTCCGAAAATCCAGATCAGCTCTCGCGGCTTCTTATACGATCCATAAAGTAGCGCGCGCATCATGTGCATGTAGACCACAATGAAAAACGCCGAGGCACCCGTTGAATGCATGTAGCGAAGTAGCCAGCCGTAATCCACATCGCGCATGATGTATTCGACGGAGGCAAAGGCCTCTTCCGCCGAAGGGGTGTAATTCATGGTGAGCCAGATCCCGGTCAGCAGCTGATTAACCAGCACGAGAAGCGAGAACACGCCAAAGAAATACCACATGTTGAAGTTCTTGGGCGCGTAGTATTCACCCATGTGAGTGTTCCAGGCTCGGGTCAGTGGCAGACGCGCGTCAATCCATCCCACGAAAGAAGTAAGTGCTTTTTCCATTACGCTGCCTCCGCGTCTACGCCAATCACAAGTACGTTATCGCCTTCGAAACTGTAGGGCGGAATGATCAAATTGGCTGATGCAGGCACGCCTTGGTAGACACGGCCCGCCAGATCGAATTTAGAACCGTGGCAGGGACAGAAAAACCCTCCCAACCAAGAATCACCACCGAGGTCTGCAGCACCGACTTCCGGGCGGAATTTAGGTGCGCAGCCGAGGTGAGTACACAGCCCCACCGCTACAAATAATTCAGGGCGTATTGAACGCCCCTCAGCCGCCACATAGGCTGGCTGTTCAGAGGCTGCCGAGGACGGATCCTTCAAGCTGTCATCAAGCTTGGTTAGGTCGGCCACCTGCGATTCGCTTCGATGTAACACGTACACTGGCTTGCCTCGCCACTCCACAACCACCATTTGTCCGGGTTCAAGTTTGCCAATGTCGGCTTTCACCGGAGCACCCGCCGCTTTTGCCTTTTCTGAGGGGTTCCACGACCCCATGAACGGCACTGCCACGCCCACGACTCCAGCGGCACCCACGGCCGAGGTAGCCGCGGTGAGAAACTTGCGGCGGGTGTGCTGGGTATCCTGCTCTGCCTCGGGCGTCGTATCGGTGTCAGTCATCTGAAGCTTCTCCGGAAAAAATTCACCACAAAATGTCGTCTGGGCGCGACTGCACTACGAACTGTAGCGCCCAACCTAAGATGGACGGATTTCAAGGCGCTGAATAGTAATGGTCTCGCGCGCCAGCGGCAAGCCAAGGAGCAAAAAACCTGCGCAAAGCGCTGTTTTTTATGGACAAAAAATGCGCGGTGTTGCCTGACCAATGGTCGCAAAAAAGCCGGCTGGAGCCGGCTTCTCGTATCCTCAGCGGGTTTTATCGCTTGCTGAACTGAGGTCGACGTCGCGCTTTACGCAATCCTACTTTCTTTCGCTCTACTTCGCGCGCATCTCGGGTCACAAATCCTTCGGCACGGAGTGCGGGGCGGAGAGACTCATCGTAGTCCATCAGAGCGCGCGTCAAACCGTGGCGAATGGCTCCCGCCTGACCAAAGCTACCGCCGCCCTTAACGGTCACCTGCGCGTCAAACTTTTCAGCCAGCTCGGTTAGCTCAAGAGGCTGGCGCACAATCATCCGAGCCACCTCGCGTCCAAAGTACTCGTCAATCGATCTGCCGTTAATTGTGATGTTACCGCTGCCTGACCGCAGGAAAACCCTCGCTGTAGAGGTTTTTCTGCGGCCCGTTCCGTAGTAATGCGCCGTTGCCATTAATATCTCCTTAAAAACTCAGCGGTTGAGGTTGCTGAGCGGCGTGAGGATGCTCGGGACCAGCATATACCTTCAGTTTCTTGAACATCGCTCTGCCCAACGGATTTCGAGGCAGCATTCCCTTTACAGCTCGCTGAATGACCCGCTCGGGAGCACGGTCGATCAGCTTGTCAAAGCTGTATGACTTGATGCCGCCCGGGTATCCGGTGTGGTGGTGATACATCTTGTCGGTTTGCTTTTTGCCCGTCACACGGACCTTCTCGCAGTTTACCACGACGATGTAGTCTCCCATGTCCATATGGGGGGTGTACTCGGGCTTGTGCTTACCTCGAAGGCGGTGAGCAATCTCTGTGGCCAACCGGCCAAGGGTCTTGTCTTCCGCATCAACCACGAACCAGTCGTGATGAACGTCAGCTGCCTTCGCGCTGTATGTTTTCATTGGGCTAGCCTCTGGGGCCTGCTAAAAGGAGCGCGGATGTTACTGGAACCGGGGGGCAGTTTCAACAGTGAATAACAGGCTTTCCGGTACAATTTCGCCATCAGGGACGGTGCTCCTGAGCCAAATATTCGCGGGATTGCATCTCTAGCAGCCTCGAGAGGGTGCGCTGATATTCAAATTGTAATCTTGCTCCCTGATAAAGACCCTCAGGCGAGGCCTCTGCGGTGGCCACAAGCTTGACATTGCGATCGTAAAATTCGTCTATCAAGTTGATGAATCTTCTTGCCACATCCTCCTCATCAGCCCCCATGACTCGAATCCCGTCGAGCAATACTGTCTGGTAAATTCGTCCCAATTCCACGAAATCACTGGCGCTACGTGGCTTTTGGCACAGTTCTTCAAACGTTACCCAGAGAATACTCTCCACCGCACTCACCACCTCTATGGTCCTGTGATTAATCTCAATGGCTCCCGCCAGCGGTGCGACCTCGTTAGCAAGGGCGCTGAAATTCGACGCCAGCACCCCACTTGCCTCCGGATCCAGCGGGCAATGCCACAACTCAGCCTTCTCAAGGGTCCGCAGGCGGTAATCGGTACCCGAATCGACATTTACCACCTGTGTGTACTGCTCTATCAGCGCAATCGCGGGCAAAAATCGACCCCTCTGCAGTCCATCCTTGTACAGCTCAGAAGGCTGGATATTAGACGTCGCCACCAAGGTAACACCTCGATGAAACAGGGCTTCCATGAGCCCGCCGAGGAGCATGGCATCTGCTATGTCACTGACGAAGAATTCGTCGAAGCAAATAACCAGCGCCTCCTTGCTGATGTTATCGGCAATTTTCTCGAGCGGATTTTTTTCGCCCGCGAGACCGGTCAAATCATCGTGGACCCTCTGCATAAAGCGATGAAAGTGCACCCGCATTTTTGCCTGAAAAGGTAGCGCCTCAAAGAAGGTGTCGACCAGATAGGTCTTGCCGCGGCCGACACCCCCCCAAAAATACAGCCCCTGCTCGGGGCGCCTGCGCTTGGACCCAAGTACTTTTCCAAGGAGGGCGGAGCCAAATCCCGCAAAAGGATGGCTCTGCTTATCTGCGCGGGCTACCAGCCGATGAAATAAATCTTCCAGCAGATCGACTGCATTGGCTTGTGCGGCGTCTGCGACAAAACCAGCACGATCGAGATCGGCCGAATAACGCTGTTTTGGCGACAAACTTACCTCCGACATACCCAGAATCCTCGTTATAGGGTTACACTCAAGGCTCTATTATGAGCGTCAAAAGCCTGAGGGAATACCATGTTCACCACCGCCACATTGATTGCCACTACGCTGCTGGCCTTGTGCACCGGGCTAGCCGTCGGCTGGGCGATGGGCCTGCGCCGCAAAAGCAAACGCGACGTCATCATTGATCTTGAAACCCGGTTGGAACGAGCGCTCGAAAGCCGCGCTGACTACGAGGCGGAAGTCGCCGAACACTTTGCACGTACCGCCGAACTGCTAAATCGTATGACCGAAGACTACCAGCAGGTATATAGCCATTTGGCCTCTGGGGCCGACAAACTGTGTGAGGGAAGCGTGGATATTCCCTCCTCCGCCAGCTTACTGGCGGACCGAAGTGATGATGAAGCCCTGTCAACTGACGTCATCGACACCCTCCAGCCCCTCGATTACGCGCCGCGCAAGAGTCCGGATGAGCAGGGGCAATTATCCGAAACTTTCGGCCTCGATAAAACCCGGAAGGATCCCGCTGAAAATCCTGTACCCAGAGCGGTCTGATCGGGTCGGCGACGGTGGGCAGTCAGACAACACCACCGTTTGGATTTCAGGCGGGATTATCGATATCCACGAAGGTGTGCTTGATTCCCATCTCAGTGGCGAGAAATTCCCCAACAGCCTGGACGCCAAAGCGCTCCGTCGCATGGTGCCCAGCTGCAATGAAGGCGAGACCCCGCTCCCTGGCCACGTGAATGGTCTGCTCGGACACTTCACCGGTCACGAACAGATCAGCACCAGCGTCAGCCGCATCACCAATATAGCCCTGACCTCCTCCCGTGCACCAGGCCACGCTGGAAATCATCCTATCGCCCTCAAGCAGCACCTCCCGGCCGAGGGCCTCTGTCAGCCGTGCCGCAATGGCGGCCACCGGGGAAGGTGTGGACAGTGCTGCAAAAAAAACCGGGAGGGTTAGGTCATTGGGTCGTAATAGGCCGAAATTATTGAGTCCCATGGCTCTCCCTAAACCGGCGTTATTGCCAACCCTTGGATGGCAATCCAGCGGCAGGTGATAAGCGAACAAACTGAGATCTGCGGCTGCCAAGGATTTTATGCGCCTCGCCTTCATTCCAGTGATGCATGGATCCTCGTTACGCCAGAAATAGCCATGATGCACCAGGATGGCATCGGCGCGCTGAGCCACTGCTGCATCAATCAAGGCCTGACAGGCGGTGACACCGGTCACTAAATGGCTAATCTGGTCCTTGCCTTCAACCTGAAGTCCATTAGGACAATAGTCGCTGAATAGCTCCGGTTTAAGCAGCCCCGTTAGTGCCGCGTCAATATCATCTCGATGAACCATCGTACCCGTCCTGAAAAACAGCGTCGCGCCCTGAGTAGAGATTAACGCGACCCATCTGTTTTACAATGGCTAATTACGTAAGGGAGGCGCCATTGAGAGAGTATTTACAAAGTTTGTTTTGGCCCATTATCACTGGAGTCTTGGGAGCCTATATCTTCCTTGACCTCTGGGTTCTTGATCCGTCAGCGACGTCCCGAGAGGAGGCGGCAACAAGCTCTTATCACCAAGCAGTCGCAAGGGCGACTCCGTCAGTGGTTAACATTTATACCGCCAAGCTCGTGAACACTCGCCGGAATCCAGCCCTCAACGATCCTCTTCTGCGCCGATTCCTAGGCCCAGCCGCGGGCAGACAGCGAATCGAGAGATCCTTGGGTTCAGGTGTCATTCTGAGTGACGAGGGTCACATCATCACCAACAACCACGTTATCGCCGATGCTGACGCTATTCAGGTACTGCTTCACGACGGACGCTCTGCGGCTGCGCTGGTGGTTGGTTCGGACCCCGCCACCGATCTAGCAGTACTGAAAATTGATCTACCGCAACTAAGCCCGGCCACTCTCGGCAACTCGGATGAAGCACGCGTGGGGGATATAGTCCTTGCCATTGGTAATCCCTATGGCTTTGGTCACTCCGTCAGTCAGGGAATCATCTCGGGGCTAGGTCGCTCCGGGCTGCAGCTGTCAGACTACGAGGACTATATCCAGACCGATGCGAGCATCTACCTAGGCAATTCTGGGGGCGCGCTAATCGACACCCGAGGACAACTGGTGGGTATCAACACCTTGATCTACACCGCTGGTGGTGACCGCTCGGGCACCAGCGGAATAGGCATCAATCTGGCCACACCAATCAACCTCGCCCAATTTGTCATGCAGGATCTGATCGACTTCGGCACCGTTGTTCGCGGATGGCTGGGCGTGAGTGTTGAGCTGTTACAAACCAACGGCGACATGGGGGAGATTGATCAGGCGCTTGTTGTATCTGGACTGGCTGAAAACGGCCCCGCGGCTCGTGCCGGCCTACAAAGCGGGGATATCATCACAGCAATCAACGGGACCAAGGTAAATGACGGTCGCTTGACCATGCACCAGATCGCCCGACTACGTCCCGGAGAGCAAATCGATATTGAAGTTTTGCGTGAGGAAAACCTTGCCCAGCTATCGGCGATCGTCGGTTCCCGTCCTTAATCCTGGCGGGGCCATCAGCTTATTTTTTAACCCGCAATTCGGCGCTTCGCGCATGAGCCGTGAGGGACTCCGCTCTCGCAAGCACTGAGGCTACATCGCCCAGCGCCGAGGCACCGGATGCAGAGCAGTGAACAACGGAGGTTCTCTTTTGAAAATCGTATACGCCCAAAGGGGATGAAAAACGAGCGGTTGATGATGTGGGCAGCACATGATTAGGCCCTGCACAGTAATCCCCCAAACTTTCACAGGTATCGCCACCGACAAAAACAGCGCCAGCCACTTTAACGCGATCAAGATAATTACCGGCATTTTCAATAGCCAGTTCAAGATGCTCGGGACCAATTTGATTGCTCAACGCAAAAGCCTCCTCCAAGGTCTCGACCTGTATGAAGGCACCACGATTCTCAAGGGATGCCTGAATAATTTGCGCACGATCCATGTTCGGCAGTTCTGCTTTTAAGGCTTTCTCGACGGCGTCCAGATAATCTGCATCAGTCGCAATCAACAGCGCTTGCGCCTGTTCATCGTGTTCAGCCTGTGAAAACAGATCTACAGCGACCCACTCGGGACTGACGCTTCCATCCGCAATAACGAGCACCTCAGAAGGGCCAGCCACCATGTCGATACCGACAAGACCAAACACCTGGCGCTTGGCTTCGGCGACGAAGCGATTTCCCGGCCCCACTATCTTGTCCACTCTGGGGATACTTGGCGTTCCATACGCAAGGGCGGCAATTGCCTGAGCTCCCCCAATGGTAAATACCCGTGTCACGCCAGCCAGAGCGGCAGCTGCCAGAACGACCTCGCTTAGCTCTCCTTCAGGGGCGGGGACCACCATAATAATTTCTTCTACCCCTGCGACCTTAGCGGGAATTCCATTCATCAGTACCGATGATGGGTAGCTTGCTTTACCGCCCGGGACGTAGAGCCCAACTCGCGACATTGCAAGAATACGTTGCCCAAGGTGGTTGCCATATTCATCCTCGTAACCCCAATCTGATACAAGCTGATGCTGGTGATACTGCTCAATTCGACTCGCGGCAGTCTTCAAGGCCTTAGCCAGCGCCGGATCGAGCGTATTCAGCGCGGCCTCGAGGGTATCGCGTTCAATCGTTAGGTCACTGATGGTTTCTGCCGTGTGTCGGTCAAGGGATCGGGTATAGCGCAGGACCGCTTCATCACCCTCGTGACGAACCGTCTCAATGATGTCGGCAACGGTCGAAGACAACGCACCATCGCGCTCCTCCGGACGCTCGAGCAGGGATTTGAGCTGCGACTCAAAGTCTGCATCCTGCCTATTTAATCGTCTTATATGATTTACCATTTCTAGGATGACTCGCTGACAGCACCGAGCGAGCCAATGATGTCGGTAAGCAGAGCATGCCGAGTCCGCATGGCGGCCTTGTTAACAACAAACCGCGTGCTGATGTCCGCGATATGCTCAAAGGGCACCAGACCATTGGCCCGGAGCGTATTGCCGGTATCCACAATGTCGACTATCTCATCCACTAGGCCGAGCATCGGGGCCAACTCCATTGCGCCGTAGAGCTTGATAATGTCAGCCTGCACCCCCTTAGCGGCGTAAAACGACCGAGCCACGTTGACAAATTTACTTGCCACTCGGAGCCGAGTGCCGCCCTTTCTACCCGCGGCAAAGCCAGCCGTTTGCAGGGAACACCTCGCCAATCCCAGATCCAGCGGTTCATAAAGTCCAGCCGCACCGTATTCGAGGAGCATATCCTTGCCTACAACCCCCGCATCGGCTGCCCCTTGTCGCACATAGGTCACGACATCAGCGCCCCGAAGCAAAACGAAACGAATCCCAGGCCGTTTGGATTCGAAAATGAGTCGCCGGCTCTTCTCCGGATCCTCGACGGGATTGAGGCCGCAGCGAGCCAAAAGAGGGAGGGTATCCTGCAGGATTCTCCCCTTGGTTAACGCGATGGTTAATGGCTGATCGTCAGACTGTGTATTCATAAGATAAGTCTAGCTCGGAAGGCGTCGAATATCGGCCCCCAACTGCTGCAATTTTTCCTCTATGCACTCATAACCCCGGTCGATGTGATAGATCCGATCCACCAAGGTTTCTCCACCAGCCACCAGGCCCGCAATGACCAGGCTCGCTGATGCGCGCAAATCTGAAGCCATTACCGGCGCCCCGGTCAGCTTGTCACGACCTGTCACAATCGCGGTATTACCCTCGATAAGGATGTCGGCCCCCATACGATTCATCTCGTGGGTCTGGATGAGTCGGTTCTCAAACACAGTCTCGGTGACGCGCCCTACCCCCTCGGCCACGGTGTTAAGCGCCGTAAACTGTGCCTGCATGTCGGTGGGAAAACCGGGGTACGGCGCCGTGGTGATGCCAACGGCCCTGGGTCGCCTCCCCTCCATATCCAGCTCGATCCAGTTAGCTCCGGTCGTTATGGATGCACCGGACTCCTTCAGCTTGTCGAGAACAATATCGAGATGATGAGGAACGGCGCCCTCAAGTCTTAACTTTCCGCCAGTTGCCGCAACAGCGACAAGGTAGGTGCCCGCTTCAATCCGATCTGGCATAACGGTGTAATCGGCACCAGACAGAGCTGGAACACCGTCGATTTCGATAGTGGACGTACCTGCACCGGAAATTTTCGCTCCCATTGCTATCAGACATTGCGCAAGATCAACGACTTCAGGCTCTCTGGCTGCATTTCGAATGGTGGTTCTTCCGCTCGCCAGCGTCGCGGCCATCAACAAATTTTCGGTGCCACCCACGGTCACTGTCTCCATGGTGATCTCGGCACCCCGGAGTCCCCCCGGGCAAGTGGCTTTAATGAAGCCCCCCTCGATCGCAATACTCGCTCCCATCGCCTCCAGACCCTTCAGGTGCAAATCAACCGGCCGAGAACCAATCGCGCAACCACCGGGAAAAGAAACCTCGGCGGCTCCGAAGCGTGCAAGTAAGGGACCCAAAACCAGAATCGATGCACGCATTGTCTTCACTAGCTCATAAGGAGCAACCAATTTGGTAACCGATGAGCCATCGATTTCTATGGATAGCCGCTCGTCGACGGTCAGGCCCGCGCCAAGACATCCAAGCAGTTCCATCATCGTTGTAATGTCATGCAGATGGGGCAAATTATGAATATTGGTCTTTTCGCCGGTCAGTAGTGTCGCTGCAAGGATCGGTAAGGCGGCATTCTTCGCACCCGACACCCTGAGCACCCCCCCCAGAGTTTGACCGCCCCGGATATGTAGCTTATCCACGGAGAGCTCGACTAAGCCTGCACTTCAGCGGGGGTCTTCGCTGTAATGTTGACCGCATGCAGCGCTCCCGAGGCAATGACTTCCGTGAGTGGTGCGTAGACTCGCTGCTGCCTGGCCACCGCGCGCAGGCCTTCAAAAGAGGTGCTGACCACCACAAGATCGCAGTGGCCGCCAGACAGCTCAACTGACACAGTCGCATCAGGGAAAGCTGCCGTAATCAGCGACTTGATAGTCTCAGAATCCATATCACCTACCCTCCTCAGCCTTTGTCCTGATCTGGCTGTCATCCCAGGTATTTATCACCACATCTAAATCACCCCCAGCCGCAGCCGCAGCGGCTTCAAACTGACCGCGGTAGATCTCTCCCAAGTTGATATTCTCGATGATCATGTTTCGCAACCTCCAGGTGCCGTCTTTGTACTGCCCCATTTGGTACTTAACCGTGTAGGTCTTACCGTCCTCTGCAGAGACATATTGGTTAACCGATGCTACGCGGGTGCTGCCCGGCGAAACCTCGGTTTCGCCCAGTTCAACCCGGGAGCCGCCAAAAGCCAGCAATCCTCTGCTGTATGTGCTTACAATCCCGTCACGCAGTACCTCCGTAAAACGATTGAGCTGGTCTCGAAGACGCTCACGTTGCTCTTCGGTCATGGCCCGATAGCGGCTACTACTGGCGTAATCTCCCATGACTCCCCGGGCAAATCCGCGGAAATCGACCACCTGATCAAGCTCCGCTCCCACTGCGTTGATGTAACGGTCCGGATCCTCATCAAAATAATTGGGTGCCTCGCGCACGAGGGCCAAAATATTGGTGGTGGCCCTCTCAACTACACTCCTAGGCCCCACTGGAGATGCTGCTTCAGCACCCCATGAGAGCGCAGCGCCAACAACAAAGGCAATCGGTACTGCCCAAAGCGCGGTATTTTTCAGGGCAGATTTATTACAGAAATAGAAGCTCATGAATGGCTCCGGACACGATATGCTACGTTACACTTAACCGGCGAGCTCGCTGTTGCAAGCTCTTCGATAATCACCCAAGGGTAGATGATACCCGATCTTAGGGTGCCCCGCCGTGGACGCCCACTTTAGGGATAAGAGACCGCTCAACTGACTGCCGAGACTTCATGCTTCTTGATATCGCTATCATCGTAATAGGTCTCGCGGTCCTCGCATGGAGCGCCGATCTGTTTATTGACGGCGCTGCCGGTATCGCTACCCGAATGGGATTATCGCCACTCATTATCGGGATGACGATTGTGTCTGTGGGTACGTCTGCGCCTGAAATCCTAGTTTCCCTGATGTCAGCCTCAACCGGCTCGGGTTCACTGGCTGTGGGTAATGCTTTTGGCTCAAACATTGCAAATGTCGGACTAGTACTCGGCGTCACCGTTCTGATTACCCCTATTGCAGTAGGCCGCACCACTGCCTTCACCGATATTCCAATCCTGCTGTTTATTGTTGCGCTGTGCTGGTTGTTGCTTGCAGACAATATATTATCGTCATCGGACGCGGTCGCCTTAACGGTGGCGCTACTGCTCTACCTGATCAGGATGACTCGTCATCAATCGGCGCCGGATAACAGTGATCTAACCGAACAGATGGGCGCCACCTCTATTACCAAAGCGAGTGGCTGTTTTTTTGTCGGCCTGATATTGCTTCTTATCAGCTCACGAGCACTGGTGTTCGGGGCAGTCAATATTGCAACGGCGCTTGAGGTGCCTGAATTGGTTATAGGACTGACCGTTGTAGCACTGGGCACTAGCCTCCCTGAACTGGCAGCATCACTCACCAGTGCTCTCAAAAAGCAGGCGGACATCGCTATCGGAGCAGTGGTCGGTTCTAATATGTTCAACTTGCTAATAGTCCTGGCCATACCCGGATTCTTTGAGTCCGTTGAGCTGTCGAGGCAAGACCTGTATCGCGACCTGGGCACTGTCAGCGTCAGCACCCTGCTAATGGGCTTATTTGTCTGGTTAAGCTGGAATCGAGAGACAGCAACGGGTTACCTGAAACGCGTCGCTGGCGGATCTTTTCTCATGATTTATATGCTTTACTACCTGTGGTTGTATGTGAGAACAGGGTCAGCGTGACAAACAATGATCGATAAACAAGCGATTCAGGCATCGGTACGAAGAACCATTGAGATGGAGAGAGATGCTATCGGGGCTCTTTCAGATGCTATTGATGATCAGGTGGTTGCCGCCTGTGAATGCATTCTGGGCATAACAGGGCGAGTGATTGTCACAGGCATGGGAAAATCCGGCCACATCGCTGGCAAAATAGCCGCGACGCTGGCCAGCACGGGGACTCCAGCATTTTTTGTTCACCCCGGAGAGGCGTCCCATGGAGACATGGGGATGATCACCCAAACAGATGTCGTTCTCGCCCTGTCTAACAGCGGCAACACCGACGAAATCCTGGCCCTTCTGCCACTACTAAAGCGCCTTGCAGTGCCAGTGATCGCCATGACGGGAAACGTTTCTTCGACTCTTGCGACAACGGCCAATATTCATATTTTTGCAGGCACGGCTCATGAAGCCTGCCCCCTTGATCTTGCTCCCACATCGAGCACAACTGCAGCGATGGTGATGGGCGATGCACTCGCCATTGCTCTACTTGAAGCTCGTGATTTTACTGCTGAAGATTTCGCTTTTTCACATCCCGGAGGCTCTCTGGGCAGGCGCCTTTTACTCACAGTCGATGACGTGATGGCTTCTGGCGAGGCGGTGCCCCAAATAACTCCCACGGCGACGTTGGCTGAAGCCTTGATGGAAATAACGGCAAAGGGACTTGGTATGACGACAGTCCAGATCGACGGAGGGTTGGAAGGCATTTTTACCGATGGTGATTTGCGGCGCGCACTTGAAACCCAACCCGACATACACGCCGCGAAAATAGATTCGTTGATGTCCCGAGACGTTAAAACAGTAGCGAGTGGTCATCTGGCCGCCGAGGCGCTCGAGCAAATGGAGAAAAATAGAATTTCATCTCTGGTTGTGACCGATGCAAATAACCAGGTACTTGGCGTTGTACACTTGATGGCCTTACTAAAGGCGGGAATCGCATGAACAGTGTCAGCACAACCCTCGCCTCAAAAGTCACGCTTGTCGCTTTCGACGTCGATGGCGTAATGACCGACGGAAAAATTACTTATACAAGCTCTGGTGAAGAAACAAAAAGCTTTGATATTCGTGATGGTCTGGGTATCAAGCTGTTAAGCCAAGCGGGTATAAAGGTCGCAATCATCACTGGTCGCCACAGTCCGATGGTAAAACAACGTGCGCTGGACTTGGGTGTTGATGAGGTCATTCAGGGTCGCGAAGACAAGCTTTGCGCATTGCGTGAACTGGCTGACCAAC
>Ga0181574_10000095_pt1 | contig 76409 bp, 64 predicted proteins | sample 101ome_24_FD_145600 | JGI IMG/M metagenome (GOLD analysis project Ga0181574, IMG submission 145600) | Coastal salt marsh microbial communities from the Groves Creek Marsh, Skidaway Island, Georgia - 101410AT metaG (spades assembly) | ecosystem: Environmental > Aquatic > Marine > Intertidal zone... | reverse complement strand
TCGTATCATGGTTTGATCATTTCGGGATCGTCCAATCAATTTCTGCTTTTCATGATTTTTTTAAAAAGTCAGAAGAACTCAGACACAAAAATGAGTAATGAGGGTTTTATATTCAATTTTTCATACAAGTCTCTGGTCGAGTCATGCTAACATATGTTAGTCTGGGTGGGATTGTATTGGGTAAGGGGGGAGGAAGGGGTGAAAGAGTTTCATCTCACCAAACGTGAACGAAGAAGTCTACTGCCGTCAAGCTATTGGAGCGGATATGAGCGAGGGCGCACTGCGCCGTGTTCTCTCTGACATTCGTACAAAGTTTCGAACTAAGCATTGCCATGCAATGATTGCTTTTCTACCGCGGAGAGGACACTTTGCTCTCGACTCACCTGCCGGAAACGTGCAAATCAGTGATTAGCGGTAGTATACCTGCCACCCCTTTTTCTCCGCTCCACCACCAGCGACACAAGGTGATCGAGTCACGATAAAACAGAATCACACTGCCTTTTTGAGTCTTACGCGAGTTATAGGCCGTCCACCTTTTGCTGAAGCACCTACACAAATTCCCTGGGTTGAGAAAAATAAACCATTGTCGCATAGCAACAATTCCCTTCTTATTCCCAAAATGAAGACCCATTGCACATTCGCTTTCACCGCATTTCTGGCCGTCATCCTGGCAATTGGATTCGCTACCCAACTGGAATCTGCTGACCAAACGCTACCCAACGTCGTCATTCTCTACGCCGATGACATGGGCGTGGCGGATGTATCCTACGGCGACGAGAAGGCGAAGATCCAGACGCCGAACATTGATCGCCTTGCTACCCACGGGATGACCTTTACCGACGGTCACAGTTCTTCCGGGATCTGCACGCCGAGCCGTTTTGCTTTGCTAACTGGGCAACATCACTGGCGCCGTTTTCACGGGATCGTGAATGCCTTTGGCGAGCCAGTTTTCGAGGACGGAGAATATACGATTGCCGAAATGTTTCGTGGGAAGGGCTATGATACAGCCTGCTTCGGCAAATGGCATCTCGGCTGGGATTTTGATGCGATTCGCAAACCGGGCGTAGAAAAGAAAGACTGGCCCAAAGCCGAGTCCTATGATTGGACGAAACCTTTTGCCGGAGGCCCGGTTGAGCGCGGCTTCGATCACTATTTCGGTGATGGCACGATCAACTTCCCACCCTATTGCTGGATTGAAAAAGATCGCTTTGTCACGATTCCCACGCTTCCGGTCATCAAATCCGAGCCACTCGCCGGCGCCGGTAGTTTCCGCCCCGGTCCAATGGCCGAAAGCTGGAATCCCTACGATATTCTTCCTACGATCACAGACAAGACAGTCGAGTGGATTGCAGAGCGGGGCGACAAAGAGCCCTTTTTCGCCTACCTCGCCTTCAACTCCCCACACTACCCGATCGTCCCGAACAAAGAGTTTCACGGAAAATCCAAAGCCGGTTACTACGGAGACTTTGTCATCGAGACCGATGCCCAGGTCGGGAAAGTGCTCGCCATACTCGAGAAAAAAGGACTCGCCGATAACACCATCGTGATCTTTACCGCCGACAACGGAGCTGAGACCGCTGCCTTTGAGCGACTCGATAAGTTCGACCAGTGGAGCTCCGGGAAATTTCGGGGGGTAAAGCGCGACATCTACGAAGGCGGGCATCGCGTCCCTTTCATCGTCCGCTGGCCCGAACAGATCGAAGCGGGAGTAGTTTCAGACGAAGTCGTCAGCCAAGTCGATTTGGCGGCCACTTTCGCGAGCATTGTTGACTACCCTCTTGCCGAAGATGAAGCAATCGACAGCTACAATCTGCTGTCGGTTCTGAAAGGCCAAGACTATGACAAGCCGCTACGCACCGCCACCGTCCAGAATACCTCACCGGGAAAATTTGCCCTTCGCCAGGGTGACTGGGTGCTGATCGATGCCTCAACCGGAGCCGCCAAGAAAGAGTCACAGAGCTATCTGGAACATTTTGGATTGGAGACCTTCGACACAAAGAGTCCCGGCTTGTTATTCAACCTCGCCTCCGATCCCCGCCAATCAAAAAACCTCTACGAGCAGCATCCCGAAAAAGCTGAGAGCATGCGGAGCCTTCTCAAACGCTACACCGGTGGCGAACGCTGCGCGCCGGCAAGATAGCGAATCGAAATTCGCCAATCACGCCAGTGATTCCACCTTTTCACCAGAGCATTCCACCATATCCTGCGGGATGATGAACCTTCTTTCTCGATTTTTCCTCGTCGCGCTCGCTGCGATTTTTGCCCTGGACAGCAGTTCGCTGGCGGAGACAAAGCCAAACATCATTTTCGTGATGACAGATGACCAGGGCTACGGCGACTTCGCCTGTCATGGACACCCTTTCATCCAGACCCCCAATCTCGACAAACTCTATGCAGAGAGCACACGATTCACGAACTACCACGTGAGTCCAACCTGTGCGCCAACGCGCTCTGCATTGATGTCAGGGAAAAATCCTTTCGAGGTGGGAGTGACACACACCATTCTCGAGAGAGAGCGTATGGCTCCCGGTGTCACTACCATAGCCGAAGTCCTCCAGGAAGCCGGATACACGACGGGCATATTCGGAAAATGGCACCTCGGTGAAGCCGACGAATACCAACCTGGCAGCCGCGGCTTCGACGAAGTATTCATTCACGGCGCGGGCGGGATCGGACAGAACTTCGCGGGATCCCAGGGCGATGTTCCGAAGAATGGCTATTTCGACCCGACGATCCGTCACAATGGCAAATTCGTGAAAACGCGCGGTTTCTGCACCGATGTCTTTTTTCAGGAGGCTCTCGGCTGGATCAAGGAGCAGAAGGACAAGCCCTTCTTTGCCTACATTCCGACCAACGCGCCGCACGGCCCCTTCATCGCGCCGGACAAATACAAGGAACTCTATAAGGAGCAATTCGACGACGATAAAATGCGGGCGTTCTTTGGGATGATTACCAACATTGACGACAATATGGGGCTGCTCATGAAGAAGCTCGACGAGTGGAGTCTTGCCGATAATACGCTGCTCATCTACTCCACAGACAACGGCTCGGCACGTGGCTCGAAGATTTTCAACGCGGGGATGCGGGGAGGCAAAGCGTCTCTCAACGAAGGCGGAAGTCGAGTGCCCTTGTTCTTTCGATTGCCGGGGCGAACCGAGCCCGGACGGGATTTGAATCAATTAGCACGTCACATCGATATGTTTCCCACTTTCGCCGAGATCGCCGGTGCCGACATCTCTGACCAGAACCTGGAAGGTCGCAGCCTGATTCCCCTGCTCGGAAAAGAGGAAGTCTCGTGGCCCGATCGAAAACTGTTTTTCCACGGCGGTCGCTGGGCGAAGTCAGGAGCCCCCCGAAATTTTGGAAAAGGTGATCCCAATCCGGACAGCTACCAGTATCAGCGATTTGCGGTGCGCTCAACGAAATGGCGATTGGTTGGAAAGGACACCCTGTTTGATCTCGAAAATGATCCCGGCGAAGAGACTAATGTCATCGAGGCCAACCCCGAAGTGGCGGCTGACCTTTTGCAAGCCTACGACGGATTCTGGAACCGGGCCCGCCCTCTCCTCGTGAATGAAGATGCCCCCCTCGATGTAGAAAAACCATTCATGGAAAACTACCTGAAGCAAAAAGAAGCCGAGGGAATTCCAGAGTGGGAAAAGCCTTCACTGTAGAATATGGAGCCCCGCACCATCCTAATCACGGGAGCTTCCTCAGGGATCGGGAAGGACGCTGCAATTCGTCTCGCCGAACTCGGGCATACCGTCTACACCGCGGCACGTCGTATCGAGAAAATGAAGGACCTGAGGGAAATCGGATGCCATCCCCTGAAAGTGGACATCACCAACGAGGACGAAGTCGATTCCGCCTTCCAGACCATTCAGGAAAATCATGGCGGCATCGACATTCTCGTGAACAATGCCGGCTACGGTCTCTACGGAGCGATGGAGGATATTCCGATCGAAGACGCACGTTATCAGTTTGATGTGAATCTTTTCGGTCTTGCTCACCTGACTCAACTCGTCTTGCCCCACATGCGTGAGCAGGGATTTGGGCGTATCATCAACATGTCGTCCATGGGCGGCAAAGTCTATACTCCTCTCGGAAGTTGGTATCATGCAACCAAGCACGCCCTCGAGGGATGGACTGATTGTCTGCGACTCGAGGTGGAACCTTTCGGCATTCATGTTTCCCTCATCGAACCAGGTGCGATCGATACTGAATTCGGCGACGTCATGACTGACCCGATTCTGAAATACTCCGGCGAGACTGCCTATGGAGATTTCACAAAGAACTACGTCGAAGTCGTCGAAAAAAACTATCGCCCCGGCTCAGGCTCACCTCCCAGTGTCATCACCGACCTAATCGTGAAAGCGATCGAAGCGAAAAGGCCCAGAACCCGCTACGTAGCTGGGAAATACGCGAGACCGATGATGTTCATCCGCAAATGGCTCGGAGATCGAATCTATGACCGGATCGTGATGGCTATGGTACGGTGAATAGACTCTTACGTAAGGGATTGAAAGAAAAAAACCCGCAGCCTCTCAACTGCGGGTTTTACGTTTCAAAAATTCTGTGAACTTCGACCGAAGTATTCTGTGAGTTATCACCCACCGATTCCGGCTGCGACAATCTGGGAAAAACTCTCGGGATCAAGGGCAGCACCTCCGACGAGGAAACCGTCAATGTCGGGGCATCCGAGAAGCTCTACTGCGTTGCCAGGCTTGACTGAGCCACCATACTGAATGCGCGTTGCTGCAGCGACATCGTCACCGTAGAGTTCACCAAGAACACTGCGAACGAAAGCCTGAGTATCCTGTGCCTGCTCGGGCGTTGCCGTAACCCCGGTCCCAATGGCCCAGACTGGCTCGTAGGCGATAACGATGTCAGCCATCTGCTCGGCGCTGATGTTGGCAAGGCTACCGGAAAGCTGAGTGCGGAGCACGTTTTCGAGTTGGCCGCCTTCGCGCTCTTCGAGAGATTCACCAATGCAAAGAATCGGCTTCATCCCTGCTGCGAGAGTGGCGTGTACTTTCTTGTTAATGACTGCGTCGTCCTCATTATAAAGGGAGCGGCGCTCGCTATGTCCGAGAATGACGTAGTCGGTTCCAACATCGTTCAGCATCGCTGCACTGGTTTCTCCGGTGAAAGCACCGGAAGCTTCATGCGACATGTTTTGTGCTGCCACAGCGACAGCGGGATTGGGCCCAATCAGTTCTGCAGCTTTGGGCAGAGTGACGAAGGAAGCTCCGATGACAATGTCGACAGGGGCTTCGGCTTGGTAGTTGGCGAGAAACGTGTCCAGGTAACTGGCAGCCTCGGAGGGCGTCACGTTCATTTTCCAGTTGGCGGCGATGATAGGTTTGCGGCTCATGTTTGTAGGGCGCCTGCGGCGCGTGGGAAGGTTAGAAGGTAAAAATGTGAAAGGCTAGTGATTCAAACAAGATTTGATCAGTGAAGCAACAGAGTTAGGCGGTGGACCAAACCCTGTTATGCATCATCAAGCGCGGCGATTCCAGGGAGTTCTTTTCCTTCGAGAAGTTCGAGGGACGCTCCTCCACCGGTGGACATATGATCCATTTCCTCTCCGAATCCGAACTGGTTCGCTGCAGTGACGGAGTCTCCTCCGCCTACGATTTTGATCGCGCTCTCGTTGGCGGCGATAGCAGCTCCAACGGCTTTCGTTCCGATGTCAAAACCTCGCTTTTCGAAGACTCCCATCGGTCCGTTCCAGACGATGGTTCCAGCTTCGGCAATCTTGGCGGCGAATTCTTCACAGGCGCGGTCGCCGATGTCGATTCCTTCGCTGTCGGAAGGAATGACTCCACCTTCTTCCCATGGATCGGTTACTTCGGTGGGCGAGTCGTCGGCGAAATCTTGCGCGTAGCGCGTGTCAGCGGGAAGAAGAAACTCGGCGTTGTTCGCCTTTGCGGTCTCGATGATTTCGAGTGCCATCTGGCGGGCTTCAGGGGTGTCTTCGACGAAGCTTTTTCCAACTTCGTAGCCCTGGGCAAGACGGAAGGTCGTTCCCATGGCTCCTCCGATGATAAAGGCGTCGGCTTTTTCCATGAGGCGCTCAAGAATCTTGATTTTGTCGGAAACTTTCGCTCCGCCCATGATTACAACGAAGGGGCGCTGTGGCTCCTTCAATTTGTCGACGAGGAACTCGAGTTCCTTCTCGATGAGAAATCCCATCGCGCAGGTGTCGATATGAGCGGTGACTCCAGCGGTCGATGCGTGAGCACGGTGCGCGGTTCCGAAGGCATCGTTCACGTAGATGTCACCATAGGCAGCAAGCTGCTCGGCGAAAGAGGGTGAATTGTCGGTCTCGCCAGCATAGAAGCGAACGTTCTCGAGAAGAAGGACTTCGCCGTCCCGCAAATCAGCGACTGCTGCGTCAGCTTCCTCGCCGATACAGTCACCGACAAATTTCACGTTGGCTGAAATCAGTTCGCCGAGTCGGTCAGCGGTTGGCTTGAGAGAAAACGCGGGGTTCTTTTCTCCCTTAGGCCGACCAAGGTGGGACATGAGGATGACGCGTCCACCTGCATTGGTGAGATGCTCGATGGATGGGATCGCGCCCTTGATGCGGCTGTCATCGGTGATGTTGCCGTCATCGTCGAGCGGCACATTGAAGTCGACGCGCATGAGAACACGTTTCCCGGAAGGGTCGATATTGCGGATGGAGAGTTTGGACATTTCGCGTAGGGAGGTTAAATGGTGAAGGGATATTGAGTCGGCACCCGATTTTTTATCTCCGGATATTGGATCTCTGATTTCAGATATCGGCAGTTGGCGGGAATCTACTATCCAAAATCCAACGTCCAATATCTCGAAAAAAGGGCGCCACTAACTTTGCAGCCAGGGCGCCCGAAATTCGAAAGGCAATGTAGGAATGCCAGCGGCGGCCCTTAGAGGCCAGCTCCGACGAGTTCCATTGCGTCGATGGCGCGGTTGGAATAACCCCACTCGTTGTCATACCAGCCGACAACCTTGACGAAGTTACCCTGAGCCATCGTCGTGAGACCGTCGAGGATACAGGAGTGAGGATCACCTACGATGTCCTTGAGGACGAGGGGATCTTCGCTGTAATGGAAAATTCCTTTGAGAGGGCCTTCAGCAGCTTCTTTGAAAGCAGCGTTGATCTCTTCCACAGTCGTCTCTTTCGTCAGTACGGCGCTGAAGTCAGTGACGGAACCGGTTGGAGTAGGAACGCGGAAAGCACCGCCCTGAAGTTTTCCGTTCAGCTCAGGAATGACGAGGCCGATTGCCTTGGCAGCTCCGGTGCTGGATGGAATGATGTTTTCTGCTGCAGTCCTCGCACGGCGAAGGTCGCTGTGAGGTGCATCGAGAACAACCTGATCTCCAGTGTAGGAGTGGATTGTGCTCATGAAACCTTTCTCCACTCCGAAAGAGTCGTTGAGAACTTTCACCATCGGCGCAAGGCAGTTGGTGGTGCAGGAAGCATTGGAAATGATGTGGTGCTCGTCTGCGTTGTAGAGATTGTCGTTGATTCCGATGCAGAAAGTCAGATCAGGCTCTTTCGCAGGAGCTGAAATGATGACCTTCCTCGCTCCGGCCTCGATGTGCTTTCCAGCACCGGCGCGGTCGACAAAGAAACCAGTCGATTCGAGAACGACGTCTACGCCTTTGCCGCCCCAATCGAGATTAGCAGGGTCGCGCTCAGCTGTCGCGATGATGCGGTGGCCGTTCACTGTGATGGACTCATCGTCAAACTCGACAGTTCCGTCGAAGCGGCCTGCTGTGGAGTCGTATTTCAGCAGGTGAGAAAGTGTTTTGTTGTCAGTCAGGTCGTTGATCGCAACGACATTCTTGAGCTGTTCATCGGTCATGGCGCGCAATACGTTGCGGCCAATTCGTCCAAATCCGTTAATTCCGTAGGATGCCATAGTGGTTGTTTTAAGCGTTTCGTTCCAAACAATTGTTTAAACAAGGTGAGTGAACGGTTTCGTCACCGTCCTTTAGGAGGCAACGGCGCTACCCTATTGAGGAAAGCCGATCCGTCAAAGGAAAAGCCAATACTGCAAGTGATGACTGAGGCCTTCCCGAGAACAAAGTGGCATGGATGTCAAAAATTCGGGGCCCTCAGGCCCTGTAAATTGCGGAATTCGCCAAATTTTCCTGCGAAAAAGTGAACATAAACCGATCAGTGCAGTCGTATAACTAGGAACCCTGTTAGCTAAAACACCACACCTACGAACACAAACCCTAACAACTACCTCCCAAACGCCCAAGCTATCAGGATTTTAATAAATTTTGAAAAACTTAAATTTTAGGCTTGCGGTATTAGTTATAACTTTTACAGTCAAACTGTAAATTCGACCTGTCATGAAAAAGCTCATTGTCGTTGTCAACGACCTGGAACGCTCTGGAAAATCTTCCACGGCCCGCGCTATCGCCCACCATCTCAAGGATCTTGAGATCAATCCCCTTTTTGTCACATCCAATGGAATGGACATGACAGACTCGTTTGCCGGGCAGTTTTGGGATCTCGAAGATCAATTTGAAATGTCTCAACTCATCGGTGCTCTCGACCATCACGACGCCGTGATCTTCGATGTCCACACAGGCGCTGCCCGAATCTTTGGAGAGATTTGTGAAGAAGGAGAGCTTGAGAATCTTCTCGCTGAACTGGATACGGAGATGACTCTCGTCATTCCCAACAGTCAGAGCGAGCGATGCAACGAAGAGATCAGCGACATTGTTGACATTTACGCCGACGCTGCCGACTACGTCATAGCCCACCTCCCCGGCGAAGGGCACGTAGTCGAGTGGAAGAAGAGCGCCGCAGAAAAAGCTACGAAATATCTTGGTGCTTCCATGATCGAAATTCCTCCCATGAGTGACGATCTCAAAACTGCCATGGAAAATACCGAGCTCGACTTCGCTCAAGCTCTGAACAATCCATCGGCCCTGCCTCGCTTCGCCGAAGTCCAAGTCATGCAATGGCTGGAAAAGACTTCGGAAGCTCTTGCCGACGGTCGCGACTACCTCATCCCGGAAGAGATTGGTGCGGTCGCGCTCGACTACTGATGTAATTCAGGACGAGCCAAATTTACCCCTCGATACCCTCAAAAAGAAAAGGGCCATCCTTGCAAAGGGATGGTTTTTTCTCGTGGAATTAAGAACGGCGAAATACCCAATCCGCATCCCGCCTCCATAGTAGCGCGCATGAAATCTCAGAACGAATCCCCTCGCTCAACCGGCTCGCTTCTCGCCGCCGCCTTCTCGGTCATAGTCCTAAGTGTCGTGGTTGCTCTCGCCACCTCGTGTGGTGATTCAGCCGAAGCCCAGTCAGGTGAGACCGAACCGACCAAGATCGTTTTCATTTCCGGAAAGCCAAGCCACCCTTCCGGGCAGCACGAATTTCGCGCAGGAGTGATTCTTCTTTCCCGCGCTCTGCGCGTCCAGAGCGGACTACCAGTCGAAGTCGTTGAATCTCATCACGGCTGGCCCGAGGACGAATCCATCTTAGAAGGAGCCAAGGCTGTCATCATTTACTCGGACGGAAACGCGAAGCATCCGGTGAACGGACACGAGGAAAAAATGGACGCTCTCGTCAAGAGCGGTGTGGGCATGATGTGCATGCACTACGGCGTCGAAGTCCCGAAAGGGCCTCAGGGGGAATATTTCAAGCAATGGATCGGCGGCCACTACGAGTCCGGTTTTTCCACCAATCCTCACTGGACCGCGGAGGTCGAATTGAATCAGGATCACCCCATCTCGACAGGCGTCCCCGGCTTCACAGCCAACGACGAGTGGTACTACAACATCCGCTTTGCTGACCCGAAATCAGCGACCGACATCTTGACCGGAGTCCCTACCCGCAAACGCATCAATCGCTACATTCACTGGACGCCCGCCGGAGAAAGAGGACTCGGTAAAAAACAAACAATGCTATGGGCCGTCGAGCGTGCTGATGGAGGACGCGGAGTCGGCTTTACCGGGGGGCACTGGCATCGCAACTGGGCGAACGACGATTTCCGCCGCGTCGTCCTGAACGCAATTGTTTGGACTGCCGGAATGGACGTTCCCGAAACTGGTGTGAAGAGCGAGCCTGTCACCGAGGCGCAACTCAATGAAAATCTCGATGAGAAAAAGGACATGGTCCAAGTGAAGCCGCCGACCGATACCGATCTCAATCAACCACCCGCAGAACGCAAGGATTACGGGTGGCCCGGAATGCCCAAGAAGAAGTAGAGTAGCAAAGGAGTGGAGGCATGGGGTTGGCGTCGCCAGTAATTGGGATTCTGGATTCCGGCGTTGGGGGGCTTTCGGTCTTGCGAGAGATCCGAACGGTTTTGCCGTCGGCTGCAATTCACTATGTCGGCGACTCGTCGCATTGCCCTTATGGGACAAAGTCGCCCGAAGAAATCATTGAGCGGGTCACGGAGATCGCCGATTACCTGCTCTCACAAGGCGCAGGACTTCTCGTCATAGCCTGCAACTCCGCGACGATTCATGCCGTCAGGCCTCTGAGAGCCACTTACCGAACTCCCATCGTGGGGATGGAACCCGGGGTGAAACCAGCCGCAGAAAAAACTCGCAGCGGAATTGTTGGCGTGCTCGCCACGGAAGCATCGATTGCCGGTGAAAAATTTCATCAATTGGTCGACACCCATGCCGACGGAGTCCGCGTCATTACACGCCCCTGTCCGAAGTTTGTTGAATTGGTGGAAGCCGGAAAGCTGGATGGCTCCGAAGTGGACGCTGCAATTGATGAAGCCGTCGCACCGATGCTCGATGCCGGGGCCGATGCTCTTGTCCTGGGCTGCACACACTATCCTTTTCTGAGTCCTGCCATTCGAAGCCGAATCCCTGAATCCGTCTCTCTCATTGATACCGGCCCCGCAGTAGCGCTTCGTGTTGCCGAGCTACTTCCCAAGGCGCCTGATTCCTCCGAAGAAAATTCTGAAATTCACATCGAAACGACCGGCGAACTTTCCGTTTTGGAGGAATTGTTGCCGATGCTACTGCCCGGCGTCGAGGCCGAGCTTACTCAGTCTCCGCTCACTTCTTCCAAAGGGTAAAATTTTTCTGTGCTGCCATGAAATCCATCCTCTACATCTTTGCTGCTCTACTCTTTTTCTCCTGTGCTGTGCATGCGGCACCCAACATCGTACTCATCGTTGGAGACGATTGCACCTACAACGACCTGCCTCTCTACGGAGGACGGAATGCGAAGACTCCGCATCTCGATGCCATGGCAGAGCGTGGACTCACTTTCAATCAGGCTTACCTTGCGACCGCGATGTGCCAACCTTGCCGCGCAGAACTCTACACAGGCCAATACCCCATGAGCAATGGCTGCGCCTGGAATCATTCGGCAAGTCGACCCGGCACTCGCAGCCTCCCCCACTTTCTGCGCCCGCTGGGATACAAGGTCGGCATTGCCGGAAAAATCCACGTCAAACCGCAGGAGTCTTTCCCTTTCGATATGGTCGAGGGCTTTGATAAAAGCTGTGTGCGCGACCCTACCGAAGCTCACAATCTCGCTCCCGCACTCGAATACATGAGAGGAGACGATCCGTTCTGCCTCGTCATCTGTCTCGTCGAGTCACACATCCCCTGGGTCATGGGCGATGCATCGCAATATCCCAAAAAGAAGCTGAAGCTGCCACCCAACCTGGCCGACACCCCAGTCACGCGAGAACACTTTTCTGACTACCTCGCCGAGATCACCTACATGGATCAGCAGATTGGGGACATCCTCGCCGCACTCGACAAGAGCGGAAAACGAGATGACACCCTCGTCATGTTCACTTCCGAACAAGGATCGCAATTTCCCGGCTGCAAATGGACGAACTGGAATACCGGAGTTCACACCGCCCTTGTCGCCGAATGGCCGGGAAAGGTCCCTGAAGGCAAGCGCACCGACGCCCTGGTTCAATACGCAGACTTCGCCCCCACCTTCGTGTCTCTCGCCGGGGGAGAAACCGAATCGCAGTGGGATGGCAGCAGCTTTGCTGAAGTTCTCCGAGGCGAATCAGATATTCATCGTCAGTATGCTTACGGCCTCCACAACAATCTTCCAGAAGGTCCGCGCTATCCGATTCGATCCATTACCAACGGCAAGTTTCGCCTCATTCGAAATCTTCTGCCAAACGAGCTCTACATCGAAAAGCATCTCATGGGAGGAGGTCGTCTCAACAATCCCTACTGGGCCACCTGGATGGGTGACGATCCCATGAAAAAGCCCAACAGTTACGCCAGCATCAAACGCTACATGAGCCGCCCGCCCGTTCAGCTCTACAACACACTCGAAGATCCCTACGAGATGAAGAATCTCGCCATGGACGATGGCTATGCCGAGACAAAAGCACAACTCACCGCTGCTCTCGATGAGTGGATGCGGGAAGAGGCCGATCCGGGAGCCAAAGTCGATACTGTCGAGGCACTGCAGGCGTCACGAAAGGGCGAGCACTTGTATGGGAGGTCGGAGTGAGAATCAATGTCCCTCACAGAATTCCCGCGGTATCAGATCGTGCGGGACTTGCTCGACATAAACTGTCCCGGCAGCCCCGCAGCGATCGTTCGCGAGCAGACCTGTGCTTCGACAAAGTTGCATCTCGATCACTTCTTCGGGTTCGGCGAGAGCAGCGAAGTCGTAGCCGATCTGTTCCGCTGCCATCATAATGTCGAACCAGATTGGCATCGCAATTTTTCCACCGTAGGCTCCATCGTAGATCGGCTGCGGCTGATCGAGGCCAACCCAGATGCTTCCGGATAAGCGACTGGTGTATCCGGCGAACCAGGCATCGTAAAAATCATTCGTTGTCCCGGTTTTTCCTCCGGCCGGCGCAGTGAACCCCATTTCGCGGAGGCTCGCACCTGTGCCGCCATCTTCGAGGACACGCTTGAGAATGCTCGAGGTTAGCCATGCCGCGCCACTCGACATCACCTGGTAGCTTTTGTCCTCGTGCTGGTAGATCGTGACCCCGTCTCGATCCTGAACGGACAGAATGGAATGCGGCTTATACCTCACTCCCCCAGTAGCGAAGACCGAGTAGGCACTGGCTACGTTTCCGACATTTGCACCGGTCGTGCCAATGTAGACAGTTGGTGATACTTCTCCCTCCACCACTCCGAGCCCTGCATGTTCCATCATCGTGAGAACGGTTTCGATGCCCGACCACTCACCAACTCGCGCAGTCATCGTATTGCGCGAACGAATTAGTCCCTGCTCCGCTGGAAGATAGTCACCAAAGACACCATCGGAGTTCTGCGGATCCCATCCTTCGTCATCCCACGAGATTTCACCCGGAGCGATCCGCCCGTCGCTGATCAGCATTCCCGGAAAAAGTCCGCGCTCAAAGGCGGTTCCATACACAAGCGGTTTGAAAATCGAACCCATCGGTCGACGTGACTGGGTCGCCCGATTGAAAGCACTATCTTGATACGCCCGTCCTCCCAGCATCGCGCGCATCGCCCCCGAGTGATTCTCAAGTATCGTCACAGCCGCTTGCAGGTATTGCGGATCGCCAGACTGATACCCGGCTACGGTGGGGTGGCTGTATCCCGGCTGGGATTCGAGAGCTCGCAATCGCTCTTCCACCGCAATTTCCACTGCCGACTGGAGGCGCATGTCGATGGTTGTCTGGATCTTCATACCGCCGATGCCGACATAGGAAGGCAGCAACTCTCCGACTTTTTCCTCAATCATTTTCAGGAGGTAGGAATCACCCGATACTTTGCTCTGCTCACGCAGCATTCTCATCCAGCGGTCCTGATCAAGAACGACCGGACGCATGTCCCGATAGCGAGCGAGTTCCTTTTTCGTGATCATTCCCTCGTCCTCCATCCGCCCTAGCGTTCCCCGCATTTCGCGCAACGCAGTCTCGTAATGACGGAAGGGAGAAAATCCGTTCGGTGCGCGTATGACCCCCGCAATCATCGCAGCTTCCGGCATGGTGAGATCAGCGGAGGACTTGCCAAAATAGCCCTGCGCCGCTTGCTCGATTCCATTCATCCCCGTCCCGAGAAAAACACGGTTCACATACTGGGAAAGGATGTCGTTTTTGGAGTAGTGCTTTTCGATTCGCCGCGCGATCGCCATTTCGAGCAACTTGCGCTGAATCGTTTTCCCGGTAAGTCCGTAGGTCATCCGGGTGAGTTGCATCGTGATCGTGCTCGCTCCCTGGACGGCTCGCTTTTCCTTCGCATTGCGAATCCAGGCCCTGACCAAACCATATCGATCAATCCCGTGGTGGCGGTAAAAGCGCGAATCCTCTCTCGCGATCAACGCGTTGAAGAAATGCGGAGAAACAGACTCCAGCGGCACTGGCATGCCAACGTCTTCTCCATGAAGGTAACCGATTCTTGCCCCTGTCGCGTCAAGCACCTCTGTTTCCAGGGGGAATCGCCCGACAGCGGAAAGGTCGTACTGTGCCGCGAGGCGGTCGTAGTGAAAGAGCACCATCAACCCGATCAGCAACGCGACCGCGGCGGCGAAAAGACCTGCCACAACGACAAATCGGAACAGCGGGTGATGAAACCATCGGGCTTCGGATTTCCGACGCGACTTCTTCGACATCCGAGATTTTCGCGACGAGGAGGAAGCGCGCTTACTGGTTCGAGTTCGTCGACTCTTCGACGAACGTTTTCCAGAGCTGGGCATGAGGGAACGGTAGAAAGCGGATAGTCCCGCAGAAAGGGCGACTTTTCAAGGATGAGGAATAGAATGACTTTCTCGCGGCAGATCAGGTCATTGCGAGGATCAGACGAACGGAGTCCATCTTCAGCGGTGTGTCGCCAAGGTATTTCTTCAATTGCTCTTTTTCCTCTCGAGCAAGCTCGATCTCTTCTTCGCGAACGGGATGGCCCATTTCACGAAGGCGAACAAGGCGATCAATTTCGCCATCATAGAGTTCGCTCATTTTCTCGATCGCTTCGGCACGGTATTCCTCGGCAATGTCTTCGCCCTTTTTTTCCGCGACCTCCAACAATGGTGGAACGGCTCCCTTGAGGGCCGTCGATTTTTCACGAAGGAAAGTGGATGGACCCGGTCGACCGTCTTTTCGAATTCGCTCGATCGTGAAATCCTTCGTCCGGTCGCGCCCTTTCTGATCGATGATTTGTCGAATCGGTCGCGCCGGAAGAAATCGATCCGCATGCAGATGAGCGGGAGCGATGCACTCCAAAACAGAAACCGTCTCGACCATGAGCAGTTGCTCCCCCGCTTTTTCCAAACGGAAAAATCCTGAGTTACCGTGGTCTTTGGAAAGAAAGGAATCGATCGCACTTATCACCATCGGATGATCGTGAGAAAGAAAAGTGATGTCTTCCCGTGTCAGAGCGACTTCGCGAGAGAAAGTTACAGAAATGCCGTCCTCCGGAATACCGGGAAAGGCTTCGGCTGAGAAAAGATGCTCAGGAAGTAACACATAGGACCGCTCGTCCAGATCTTCGACCGTTACACCGAAGTGATCGAAGAGCTTCAGCATGAGGTATTCGAGCCGGGTATCCTCGTCGAGATCTTCAATTTGAGAAACGAGCGCCTGACCCTGATCGCGATCGAAAGAGCTGACTTCAAGGAGATGATCTCGGCCCTCTTCCAATTCGCGATCGATCTTCTCTTTGAACTCTTTCGTCTCGTCGAGAAGCTGTGGCATAGCTTCTTCGCGCCCGTCCGCCGATGCCTCTGCAAGCGATGCTAACTTCTCTCCAAACTCGCGATAGATCGGCCCGGAACCGTGCAGGGTATTTTCAAAAGCACCGAGCCCGTTGTGATACCAGAGCGCGAGCATTTCCTCCGGCTCTCCTTCGATGATCGGGATATGGATATGAATGTCCTCGGTCTGCCCGATACGGTCGAGACGCCCGATGCGCTGCTCCAGTAATCCCGGATCGCCTGGCAGATCGAAAAGCACGAGATGATGGGCGAACTGGAAATTCCGTCCCTCCGATCCGATCTCGGAGCAAAGCATAATCCGCGCGCCCATTTCTTCATCGGCAAACCAGGCCGCATTCTTGTCCCGCTTCAGCAAGCTGAGCCCTTCGTGGAAAACAGTCGCCTGTGCGCTGATTCGTTCGCGGAGAGCCTCTTCGATTGCCTCCACCGTTTCACGTAGGTGGGTGATGAGAAGGATTTTTTCATCTGGACGACTTTTCATCAGCTCGACAAGCCAGTCGACCTTGGCCTCGAAAGCCTTATGCGCATCCGTCGTCGCATCGAGCGGACAGAGGTGCGCAATTCGCTGAGGAAAGGTATCAAGTACAATGCGGCGGTTTCGAAAGAGGACTCTGCCTGGGCCATGAAGATCGATCAGGGCAGCGCGACAGGCATCGCGATTTGCAGGTGTGTCGCTCGCAGCCAGCATCTCTGCCCTTTCCTCACCGAGCAGTTCAACGAGCAATTTCTGATCCGCTTTGCGAGTGGATTCTCCACTAGCAAGACGATCCGCGAGGTCAGAGATTCTATGATACTGCTCTGATTCTTCGACAAATTCCTGAAGGTTAGAAAAACGGGCCGGATCGAGAAGCCGAAGGCGAGCGAAGTGCCCCTTCTGGCCGAGTTGTTCCGGCGTCGCGGTCAGGAGAAGCAATCCCGCAGACTTCGCTGCAATCGCCTCGACCGTATCGTATTCCGGACTCGAGGACTCCATCGTCCACTCGAGATGGTGCGCCTCATCCACGATCGCGAGATCCCACTCGCCCGCAGCAGCCTGCTCGGCGCGTTTTGGATTTCCTGAGAGCCAAGACGTCGCGCAGAGAATGAGCTGGTCGTCAAAAAACGGATTCGCCTCTTTGTTTTCGTCTCCAGCTTCGATAGCCGCAGCACGTTCCTCGTCAAAAATTGCGAAAGACATCGCGAAACGGCGATACAGCTCGACGAACCACTGATTCACCAAGGCATCGGGAACGAGAATAAGAATTCGCTTGGCGCGACCCGTGAGGTGAAGTCGCTGCAAAATCAGGCAGGCTTCGATCGTTTTTCCCAAACCCACTTCGTCGGCCAGCAAAACGCGAGGAGCTTGCCGATTGGCCACTTCTTCCGCAATGAACAGCTGATGCGGTATCAGTGAAACACGCCCTCCGACCAGTCCGCGAACTTCGCTGGATCGGGCCTCCTGCTGATTTCGAATCGCCGACTGCCGGATACTCCAGAGGCGCGGTTCATCGCTGACGCCGGAGAGGAGTCGCTGCTCCGGGCGCTGCACGTTCATGGTGTCAGAGAGGCTGCTCTCGGCGAGTTCGTTCCCCTCGGAATCGATGTAAATCAGGCACTTGTTCTCCTCACGAGTTTTCGAAACCTCGAAAGAATTCCCCTGCTGGTCCTTGACCGTATCCCCCGGCTCGAATTCGACACGGCGAAGCGGAGCATTCCGCGCGGCATAGGTAAGCGTCTCGTTCACTGCCGGAAAGAATGCCTGAACGACTGTCAGGTCCGCCTTCAAGATGAGGGCGAGTCCATATTCCGTCTGTGTTTCACTTACCCAGCGCTGCCCAGGAGCAAATTGCGATGGATCGGCAGTGTCAGTTTGATAGCGAGATGCTCTCATTTAATCGTGTGGAGGAAGATTCTAACGCTTTCCGCCAATCGCGCCACTATTCCCAGTGATAATTTTTGCATTGTTGATTTTTGTTAGAGAAGTGACGATCAGACCCTGTTGAGCCTGCCACCCAACAGGGTTGACTCCTCGAGCTAGCCCTGTTGAGTATCACCCATGGCTCGTTCGACTCTGTTTTCGGCACAACTTTATGGCATTGTCGACCTCGGCTACGCCGCTCCAGACGATCTTGTCAGGGTCACACGTGAAATGATCGCCGGCGGGATCGACGTAATTCAACTCCGCGCCAAGGGCCACGAGCCGAACGACATTGAACGCTGGGCGCGGGATTTGCTTCCGCTTTGCCGAGACGGTGAGGTCCCATTCATTGTCAACGATCACGCGGAAATTGCTGCCGCAGTCGGCTCCGACGGAGTTCACGTCGGCCAGGACGATGCCTCGATGGACGACGTCCGGGCTATCGTGGGAGACGAGATGCTGGTCGGAAGATCGACTCACAGCGTCGATCAGGCAGCAAAAGCAGCGTCTGATCCACAAACCGACTGCATTGGATTTGGTCCGCTTTTTTCCACGCCAACGAAGCCGACTTACACACCGATCGGCACGGAGGAAATCCAAACTGTCCATGCTAGGCATCCCGATCTTCCCATTTTCTGCATTGGCGGGATCAAAAAAGAGAACCTTCGCGATGTCGTCGCTGCAGGAGCCAAACGCGCCGTTATTGTATCAGGAATCTTGCAAGCACCCGACATCGCTGCTTACGTCCGCGAGTCCAAGGAAATTTTATACTCGCCGCAGGCGACCTAACACCTTTCACTTTTTACTCTCTACCTCTCACTTCCTATGAGCGTCCTCGTATCCGGATCCATCGCGATCGACCATGTCAAAACCCAGAAGGCTTCTCAGGAAAACCTCCTCGGCGGCTCTGCTTCCTACGCTGCCATCGCCGCGAGCTTTTTTGCTCCTTCCCATATCGTTGGAGTCGTCGGTCACGATTTTCCTGAAGAGCATCTTACTCTTCTCAAGGGTCACGACATCAATCTGGACGGCATCGAATTCTCCGAGGGGGAAACCTTTCGCTGGACCGGCGAGTATATGGAAGACATGAACGACCGGGAGACACTCGAAGTAGCTCTCAACGTGCTCGAGTCGTGGAAGCCTGCCGTGGCTGACTCGCAGAAGGACGCGAAGATCAATCTGCTCGCGAATGCTCACCCGCTCAACCAGCACGACGTCGTCGACCAACTCGGTGAAAGCCCCTCTTTCACCATCGCAGACACGATGGATCTCTGGATCCAGATTTCACGCGATGAGTTGGAGCGACTCCTACAGCGCATCGATTTGCTCGTTCTCAATGACAGCGAAGCAAAGTTGATGATGGACACTTCGAACGTCGTCGCCGCCGGAAGGGCCCTGCGTGAGATGGGGCCCAAATATGTGATTGTGAAGAAAGGCGAGCACGGCGCGATGTTGTTCAGTGAGGATGATTTCTTCGCCTGTCCTGCTTTCCCTTTACACGACGTGTTTGACCCGACTGGTGCTGGCGACAGCTTCATTGGTGGCGCGGCCGGTTACCTATCGAGCCTCGGGAAAGACGAATTTTCTTTCGACGACCTCACCAGCGCAATTGCACGCGGAACGATCCTGGCAAGCTATACCTGCGAGAGCTTCTCGACCCACGCGCTTCAGGAATTGGAAAAGGATGACTTCGAGGCGCGTCTTGCCTCATTCCGCAAATATTGCAAATTTGATTGATGAGTTGGTTCTACGCGGACGACAACGATAACCAGCACGAAGTCACCGAGGCGGAACTGCCTGGACTCATCACTGCCGGAACAATCCGCCGCGACACCCTTATCTGGAACGAAACTATGGCGGACTGGGAAAAGGCCCAGTCAGTTCGAGCCGATTGGTTCGAAGGTCCGGATGTGCCACCGGAACTGACCAATTTTCAAAAGAAGCAGATCGTAGCTGCTGGAACCGCCGGTCCCGGTGGGATTCCCGCATCACAGCCAGCAGACGCACTGGCAGTCTGTGCGCTGGTGTTTGGCATTCTTGGAATCATTTGTATCCAGGTTTTCTCACCCGTCGCTGTGATCTGCGGTCATATCGCCCTGAAGCGGGCGAATGAAAACGGAGATCGCTCGGCGAACAAGGGACTCGCCATCGCCGGCTTAGTGACCGGCTATCTCGGGTTGCTGATCCTGATTGTCATTATCGCCATCTACGGATTTGCCTTTGCTGCAGCACTACTCGAAGAAACGCAGGAATAATACCTGAAAGCAAGCATCCCCGGCTTCGTCTGAAGTGTGAGAACACACTCTTACTTCATGAAAATCATCGCCTCCCTCTTGCTGCTTCAAGCAATCGTGGCCTCGAGTTCGACTTTTGATCATTCGGCATTCGACTCGGTCTTGAAAGCACAGGTCAACAACCCTGGCCAGATGAACTAGGCTGCTCTGAAAAAGGCTCACGGGCCTATCGATGCCTACCTGCAAAAAACTAGAGTTGTTTCCCAATCACAATTTTCCAGATGGAGCGAGTCGGAACACCTCGCATTTCTGATCAATGTTTACAACGCAGAGACGCTGCAACTCATTATCGAAAACTACCCCGTCACTTCGATCAAGAAGATCGGCGGACTACTTTCTTCGCCCTCGCCTCTATCGTGGGCATGCTTCCGGGAACTGTGATGTATGTCTATTTCGGATCTCTCGGAGATCTGCTAAAGAAGTCGGATAGCGCATCAGCCTTCAGATTGTATACAAGATCGTGATCGGAGTTGTAACGATATTTATCACCCTTTGGGTTTCTCGATTGGCCAAAAAGGTGCTCAACGAAAAGACCGACTTTGACGAGCAGGAACTTCTTACAAACTTCTCGCCTCCGTAAGTCGAGCAATGTGCTTCGCGAGCAGGTCAAATTCGAGATTCACACGCGAACCGGGTGCGACCGCCTTCAGGCTCGTGATCTCATGGGTGTGAGGAATGATCCAGATCACGACGGAACGGTCATTCAACTCAGCAACTGTCAAACTGATCCCATTCACACAGATCGATCCCTTGTGGACGACGAAGTGGGTGAACTCTCCGGGCAGAGCGACCTCAAGCCGATGGTCCTGCCCGCTTGAATCGTAGCTTAAGACTTCCGCGCAGGCATCCACATGGCCCTGCACAAAGTGGCCTGAGAGACGATCGCCAATTCGTAGTGATCGCTCCAGATTCACAGGGGCGAATTTGTGGAAATCACCCAGATTGGTAAGTCGGAGCGTCTCGTGGAGCAGATCAAAGCGCATCGCTCCATTGGCCACTTCAGTGACTGTCAGGCATACCCCGTTCACCGCGACACTCTCTCCCAGTTCGACCTCATTGGAGAACAAACTTTTCACCCACAACTCCGCGCCAGTCTCGACCGGAGTATATTCTGCGATCTCACCGCATTCTTCGACAATTCCTGTGAACATAGGAAAAGATAGCACAGGAGTCGCAAATGCGCTCGGTTCAGGGTGGGCAAGCCAGTTGATTTCTTTCTATTCTCCCAGTCATGAGGATACTCCCGATTTTCTTTCTAGCCCTTCTATTCCCGGTTCCTGCTTTTTCAGAGGAAAAAGCCAAGGAAGCCAACCCAGAGAAGCATCCTACGAATGCACTCCCTACCGTCGATATCCCAAGCTTTGAAGAAACACGACCCGATCCAGGCTTTGCCGATCTCTTCAACGGGAAGGATCTCAGTGGGTGGATCGATGTGAATACCTCGCCCGAAACCTGGTCGGTCAATGAGGAAGGCCTCCTCGTCTGCACCGGCCATCCCATCGGCGTGATGCGATCAGATCGGATGTATGAAAACTTCATTCTCATCATCGAATGGCGGCACATGGAAGCGGGAGGCAACTCCGGCATATTCCTCTGGAGCGACGCTCGTCCGGAAGGGAATCGTCTCCCAATGGGCATGGAGGTGCAAATGTTAGAGCTGGAGTGGCCTTTCATCCACGCTCAAAACGGCGTGCCTCGCCCGCTTGCTTACGTGCATGGGGAACTGTTCGGAGCAGGAGGCATGAAGGCTATCCCGGCAAATCCTCGCGGGACACGCAGCAAATCAGTCGAGCATCGCTGCCTCCCCAAAGGCAAATGGAATCGATACGTTGTCGTCGCGGTCGACGGAACAGTGAAGCTTTCAGTCAATGGCAAGTTCGTGAACAGCATTCGCGAAGCGCAATACCGAAAAGGTTACCTCTGCCTCGAATCCGAAGGGGCCCTGATTCATTTTCGCAAAATCCGTATCATGGAATTGCCCGGCGGCATGGCCGACGAGGAGTCGACGGTGAAGCCTGTGGAGTGAAGCGATGAGACTATTCCTTTTTCTCCTGCTTGTCGGCCTGCCGTTCTCCCACATCGCTGCCGACTACGACCTCGTCATCACGGGTGGCCGAGTCATGGATCCAGAAACGGATCTGGATGCAAAACGAAACGTAGGCATCACGGGCGGAAAAATTCAGAATATCAGCGAAGAAGCCCTGAGTGGAAAGCGGGCCATCGACGCAACAGGGCTCGTTGTCGCTCCCGGTTTCATCGATCTGCATCAACACGCCTGGGATGAAGAATCGATTCGGTTGAAGATCCGCGACGGAGTTACCTCCGTATTTGAACTCGAAGTCGGCACCGCCAATGTCGATACCTGGTATGAAAAATACGAAGGCAAACTGCCCTTTCATCACGGAGTCTCCGTCGGCCACATCCCTGTCCGGATGAAAGTGATGGGAGACTTCCCTTCCTTCCTGCCAAGCGCCAATTCCAAAGCAGCGACTGTTGCAGCCACGCCCGAGCAGATTGCAGCGATGAGAAAAGAGGTGCGCAAAGGCTTGGAGAGCGGTGCCATCGCAGTTGGATTTGGAATCTACTACACCCCCGCTGCGAGCCACTGGGAGATCCTCGAAATGTTTCACGCAGCTGCGGAGGGAAGAGCTTCCTGCCATGTCCACCTCCGGGGACGGAGCGAGACCAGCATCGAAACCGCTGAGGAAGTGATTGCTGCTTCCGCAATCACTGGCGCGCCTTTGCACATCGTGCATCTCCAGTCGACGGGAGGAAAGATGACTCCAAAACTCCTGCAAATGACGCAGGGCAGTGTCGAAAATAATCTCGACATGACCGTTGAGGTCTATCCGTGGACGGCCGGAATGACGGAGATCAAATCCGCCATTTTCAGTGATGGTTGGCAGGAGTCGTTTGGTCTCGACTACGGCGATCTGCAATGGGGAGAAACCGGAGAACGGCTCACGAAAGAGACCTTTCAGAAATACAGAGAAAAAGGCGGCCTCGTGATTGTTCACTCGAACCCGGAAAGTGTCGTCACCCAAGCAGTGGCCCATCCGCTCACCATGATCGCGAGCGATGGCCTGAAAGGGCATCCCAGGAACGCCGGGTCATTTGCCCGAATTCTTGGCTACTATGTCAGAGAGCAACAAGAGTTGGATCTGAGCGTAGCACTGGAAAAAATTTCCCTGATGCCCGCACGACGCCTCGAAAATCGAGTCGACACCATGAAAAACAAAGGCCGCGTGCAGGTAGGGGCAGATGCCGACCTGACACTCTTTGATCCCGAGACCGTGAAAGAAGCAGCCACCTTTACCAATGCCAAACAACCGTCGAAAGGCATTCCGTTTGTAATTGTGTCAGGAACAATCGTGGTCGAGGACGGGGAGATTGTCGAAGGAGCGCTTCCGGGACTGGGAATTCGGGCGGGAAAATAGGGTCCGACTGTCACCCATCCACCTCAGCCTCCCATTCCGCAGCCAGCGCTCGCATTTTCCGCGCCCGCTCGGGAAATTCCGCGAAGCGATTTTTCTCCTCAGCGGGATCGTCCCGCAGGTGAAACAAAAAGCTCTCCCCCTCCGCCTGATCGATCAGTTTCCAATCGCCTTTCCGGACGGCGACGCCTTCTTCGAATCCTTTGCGCTTCGGTCCGTGCTTTCTTCGCCAGAAAAGCGTTCGCTCCAACTCTTCTCTCTTCCCGGTGAGCACTGGCAAAAGATCTAGACCATCCACGCCCTCAGGAAGCAGGTCGGCTCCGGCCATGCGAAGAAAGGTGGAAGTCCAGTCCATCGTAATGCCGATCTGGTTGGTCTCCGTAGCCTTAGCAATTTTCCCCGGCCACCTCACGATGCAGGGAACCCGCGTCCCGCCTTCCCAGATCTCTGATTTTTTCCCCGAGAAAGGAGCATTGCGGGCATGAACCGACCCACCGTTGTCGGAGGTAAACACAACGATCGTATCCGCAGCGAGCTCGTGCTTTTCCAGTTCATCTAGGACCGCGCCGATCCCTTCGTCCATTCGCTCCACCATCGCGGCATAGGTCTCCCGGTCACCTTCCTGCCACGATTTCTTTTTCGGAACGACTTCTTTATCCTTATCGTTTGGTCCCTGAAACGGAAAGTGAGGCGCAGCATGAGAAAGGAAGAGAAAGAACGGCACTTCGTGATTTTTCTGGATAAAGCCGATCGCCTCTTCGGTGAAGAGGTCCGTCGAATACCCCTCTCGTTCGGTTGTCTCACTTCCGAGCCAGAGGTCGTGAACACCGATACGATCCATGTGTTCGAAGTAATGGTGGTTACCACCCAGCAGCCCGAAAAAATAGTCGAAACCCTGCTGCAGAGGCTGCCGCTCAGGATCATATCCGACATGCCATTTCCCGACGAGGCCTGTCGCGTATCCCGCATCAGCCAAGGCGCTCGCTATCGTGGCGCCTCCTCCCGGCAGCCCGCGTCCCATCTCTTGGTAGTAAAGAGCATTGTCCATTCCGAAGCGCTGTTGGTAACGCCCCGTGAGAAATGCGATCCGTGTCGGAGAACAGACGGAGGCATTGGCGTAGAAATCCGTGAATCGGATCCCCTCGCTGGCAAGTCGGTCGAGATTCGGAGTCAGAATATCCCCGCACCCGTAGCAACCAAGATCTCCGTAGCCAAGATCGTCGGCCATGATGAAAACGATGTTTGGCTTCTCGTCGGCACCCACAAGCGCGGAAAATAGAAGGCAGGTTAGTGCCGTAGCAAATCGAATCATCACAATCACTATCGTTCAGGTCAGACCCGATTCAAATGTGGGAACCAAAATCTGTGCGACCGCAGATTTGATTTCGAGCCGGTATTGTAGAAAGGTTCGCCAAATACCATGCGAATTTTATCCGGCATCCAGCCTAGCGGTCGTCCGCACATCGGCAATTACCTGGGAATGATGGAGCCATCGATCCGATTGCAGGACGAGGGCGACGCTTTCTATTTCATTGCGGACTACCACTCGCTCACATCGACTCACGATCCCGCGGCCCTTCGGGAAAACGTTCGAGGTCTCGCGATCGACTTTCTCGCCTGCGGCCTCGATCCAGAGAAGGCGACGTTCTGGCGCCAGTCGGATGTGCCCGAGGTGACGGAACTGGCCTGGATCCTCAGCTGCGTAACACCAATGGGAATGCTCGAGCGTTGCGTATCCTACAAAGACAAGATCGCGCAGGGAATTTCTCCTTCCCATGGACTCTTTGCCTATCCCGTTCTTCAGGCGGCGGATATTTTGATTTTCGATTCCAATGTCGTTCCCATCGGGAAAGATCAGAAGCAGCACATCGAACTGACTCGCGACGTCGCAGGGAAATTCAATGACCGCTACGGCGAAGATCTGCTCGTGATTCCCGAGCCCCAGATTCGGGAGGACACCGCCACCGTTCCCGGGCTCGATGGGCAGAAGATGAGCAAGAGCTACGACAACACGATCGAAATTTTTGAGGAGACCGAGAAGAAGCTCCGCAAAAAGATCATGAAGATCGTGACGGACTCAACCCCGGTCGAAGATTCAAAAGACCCCGACGACAGCTATATCGTCGAACTGTTTCAGCTTTTCGCCTCGCCCGATGAGGTAGCGGAAATGAAGGACTCCTTTCGTAGCGGCGGACAGGGATACGGTCACTACAAGCAGCAACTCTTCGAAGCGATCCGCGATCATTTTGCCCCGATGCGGGAGCGGCGTGAAGAATTGGAAAGAGATTCCGCCTATGTCGACGGAGTGCTTGAAGCCGGTGCGAAACGCGCTAGAGAGAAGGCACGCGAAGTGGTGGACCGTGTGCGGAGTGCGGTGGGAATGTGAAGGGCAAGGAAATCTTCCAGTTACAAACCACCCTCTACTCTGCCTGATCTGCATTGTTCCCAATGCAGCTATACCCACCTCACTTAAAATACTTTTTTGGATCAACGGGCGGCTTTTTCTTTGGTTCTTCTTTTTTACCCTCGTCGCTTTTCTCCGCTGCCTTTTTCGGCATCGGCTTCTCTTCTCCTCTTTCTTCCCCAGCCTTTGCAGCGCCTGGGGGTGGAAATTCTTCTCCCTCTTCCAGAATTCGAACCTGATCCGGGGATGTCAGCTTGATCTGCGGCTTTTCCTTGTAGATCGAAACCAATCCGGTCACAGCGAGGCGCTTCTCATCATAAATATCGGCAGGCTCGCCATCTTCGAATTCGTCGACATCGCTTTTGAAAGTCACGAGATAAAACTCGGCTCCCTTGAAGTTCACGAAATTCATCCCTGAAGAGGATTTTCCGCTGCCATGCGTTACTCCGTATACGGTGATTTTTTGTCCATCTTTCGCCATCAACTCCTCCGTTTTATCAGCAGCGAGATAAATCGTAGCAGCATCGTCGGCAAAGGTAAGAGCGGGAACGACGATTGCCGAAAGCAGGAGCAGGAGTCTGAGGGTGTTGTTCATAGCTTTGGTCAGGAGTCAGGGTTGTAGATCGATTTCACCTGCCCATCGGCGTAAACGACGGCGATCTCTTTTTCAGTGGCAGGGGCGATCTCCTGTATCACGATTACAGATTCAGCGATGGCGTCAAGCACAGGGCGATCGTGCGGAACAATTTCAAAAGCGACAGGACGCCCTCCCGGATAAGGGCTGCGGAGCAATTCATTCAATTCTGTCGTCGCGACAAAGCGGCCGGAAAGTTGCTGCCACTCTGTCGGATATCGATTCGAGTTAGTCCGCGCATAAGCCTCGCAGGCGAGATAAAGGCGAGACGCCTTGTTCTGAGATTCTTTTCTCAGCCCCTCCTCCTGTCCGGTGCGCCACATATTCATCGCGGGAAACGACATCCCGACGACGAGCATGAGAACGGGAAACGACAGCATCGAAAAATACCCCAAAGCCGTTCCGAAAGTTGCGAGGCCGCGTCCGCGAAGATCATTGGCCTTCGTCCAATAGCGCGCCGCATGCCCCACGATTGCTGCCAGTGCCGAAAGAAAAAGTCCGATCACGATCCAAAGGGTCGCGAAACCCATCAACGACAACACAAAGCTGGCGATCGCAGCACGCGACCAATGTTCGGCGTCAGATGAATAAGAGGAATTCGTCATGTTTCCGTTCCAGAAAATCTGTATCACGATGCGTCGGTCGAGGAAACCCCTAACTCCTCGTCTTCTTGCTGTTCCTCAGGAGGAGGAATCCGGTGGAAAAGAAAGGTGATAATCAAAAACGCCACTGTCGCGAGGCAGGCACCATGGATCAATCCGCCTTCGAGTCCGAATTTCGACACAATAAATCCAGCGGTAACTCCGCCGACAACACGAGCGACTCCGCCGACCACCATTGTGAAGACTCCCTGGATTGAATTGCGAAACTCATCCGTGGCAAGACGATTCAGAAACATGACCGGCCCAACGAAAAGCGCGAGGACCTCAAGCCCGTGGCAAAGCTGAACCGCTACCGCAACCCACGCGTAGGGAAAAAATGCGAGGAGAAACATGCGCACGACCATGCAGAAAAGCCCGGTAACGAGAATGCCCTTGAGGTGAATTTTTTTCTGCATCCACGGCATAATGATCGTGAACCCGATCTCGAGCACGACGCCGATATTGATGATCAGCCCGATGTGTCGTTTTGGAATCCCAACGACTTCATCAAGAAAATTTCCGATGAAGGCGTAGTAGGTCGTCGCAGCCATGAAGCCGAAAAACAACCCAATCGAAAGCCAGCGCGCGCTCGGAGAAAAGATCGCTGCCAGCGCATCGCGGGTCGGCAGTTTTTTTCCCGAGACAATCGGACGATCGACAGAAGGAAGCGTTCGAGAGTTCGCCAGGCTCAAAAGACAGAAAATGACAGCGCAGGGCAGGATCGAAGCAGCTGTCGCCCCCTGTGAAAGCGGATAGAACAAAACCAGGCTCGGAAGAATGAACCCAGCCGTTCCCCAAACACGCACCTGCGGGTATTCGACTTCCGATTCCCCCCGTTTCCGAATCGTCTCGGCAAAGGAAAAAAAATATCCATCCTGCAGCGGAATCATCGCAACGAAGGAGAGACCGTGGAAGAGAAAGAGCGCGAGCGTGATACCGATGTGATTCGAAAAATACATCAGCGAAAGCACGATCGAGCTGCACGTGTAGGCGATCGCGAGAATTTTCCGCGCATCGACATTGCGGTCCGCCAGCAGCGTAATGAGCGCCGGCGAGCAAAGCATCGGGATATTCATCAGGGACATCGCCAATCCAATCTGAAGAAAATCAAACCCACCCTGCTCACGCAGAAACACCGTCATCAAAGGCATAACGCTGCCAATCACGGCATAGCTGAGAAAAAACTGACGGCGGAGAGCGTTCACAAAGATTGGATGTTGGTTTTTGGATCTTGGAATATTAGATGTTGGCCTGAAACCCCCGCTAGACCTTCTTTCTTACTCTCATTCTTAATCCCAGTCTTACTCTGCGCCAGAACGGGCCGTGTCCCTCTTTGAACTCCACAAAAAAACCTCGTCTTTCGACGAGGTTATTAGGAAATCTGCAGACCTGACAGGGCTAGGTCGGGCTTCGTATCCTGTCGGATCTCGGACCAAACAGGGTTGGGTGCTCTCTCGCTTAAGCAGAGAGACCGTTGATTTTCTGAGCGACGCGGCCTTTGAGGCGGCTAGCGGTATTTTTGTGCATTGCACCACGCTTGGCGGCCTTGTCGGTTGCGGAAGCAAACTCGTCGTAGGCTTTCTTCGCTGCGGCCGAATCACCGGCTTCGACAGCTTCGAGTGCAGTACGACGTGACACTTTCACCCGATCCTTGAGGATTCGGTTGCGAGCGGATGCCTTAGCGTTCTGGCGGACGCGCTTGAGTGCTGATCTGGAGTTTGCCATGAGAGTCGTCTATTCTTTTTGGATTCCCTTGTTACAGGGGCGCGGAACATACGCGTTTTCTCTCAGCCGTCAAGGCCGAGTTCCGACGGCTCTGCGAGCGTGATGTAGTCTCGCTCGTATCCCGCCTCAGATAATACGTCGACTCCGGTCCGAAAATTACCGACCTCGTTCCACACCGGCATCGTCGATGTAGGTTGAGCAGGCTCAAATACCATCGGCGGTGGCGCAGGCTCTGTGACCGGTAGGGCCTGAATTGGCTCGCCCATTTCCTGACCTTTCTTTTCATCTCGCCAAAGCCCCTTTCGGACAATGAAGACCTTGGAGCCTTCGCCCACTTTGCCATAGAGATCGATCACATCGCGGGATTTCATGCGCACGCAGCCGTAGCTGGCAGGTTTTCCGATATCGCGCTCCGCTGCCGTGCCGTGAATGTAGATGCAACGCGAGTAGGTGTTCTTGTTCTTCGGCTCTAAGCCGTTCAGCCATAGAATACGGGAAACAATCGGGTCGCGCCCCGGAGAATTAGGTTTCACAACTTCACCAGTCCATTTTCGGCTTTTAAATACGGCGCCTGCGGGCTTTCCGCCTCCCACTTTCTCTGCCACTTCCATTTTGCCGAGCGGTGTGCGATAACTGCCCTTTTCGTTTCCGAGGCCGAATTTGGACGTGGAAATGGGATAGGTTTTTATCAATTCGCCTTTGCGATACAACGCCATTTTCTGCATCGGCACGGAGACTTCCATGACGTGCTGATCATCGCGTTTCGCACTGGTCTGAACAGCACAGCTGGTGGTGAATAAGGAGAGGGTGAGCATGGATGCACACCCGGCCAGCCGGAGTTTTCTTTTTACACTCATTTCGGGTTTCGCAGTTATTGAACGTGTGTTCGGGGTTCTGTATTAGAACTCCGCTGCGTATCCCGGTTTGTTGATTTTCCAGTGAGTGAGTGGCTGGATTGAGAGACCTACTAGATATAATATCAACTTATGTTAATAAAATACAAATTTCTAGCATAATTTCGCGTGAGATTTATCTTTCTTCATTATGAGAATGTACGTGTTTCTCGCTAGAAATGGGGTATTTCTGGATTATCCAAACTGGTTTGGTTCCCTGTAATTACATGATGACCCGCTCGATTTCTTTCTGCCTGTTCCTCGCAACCGGCTTTCTGTGTCTGGGAACAAAGTTTCTACCAGCTCAGGATATTCCTGATGAATTGCTGGAAGACGAGCATGTCCGCGAGGAATTTGGAGTAAATAAATTCACGACGCCGTCGATCCGGAAGATTTTCCAGGATCTCGAAACGCTTCGTCCCCTTCCCTACGATGAGCTGAAGCGGCCCATGCCGGAGGGAACACCGCAGGACCGCACGGAACTTGCACTGACAGTCGGACTTCTCCTTGCCGATGGATTTTTCGCAGTTGAATCGGAACAGTTATTTGATCTCGAACCGGTAGGCCGCTCATTGCTTCAGCACGCCAAAGTTCTTGGATCCGGAACTCGAATTTCCAGCCACATGAAAAGCCTGCTGGAGAAAGGTGCATTGAATGACTGGGATGCGTTGAAGATCGAACTCGCCCGCACGCAGAAGGATGTGGAAAAGGAAATGGTCCTGATTCGCGATGTCGACGCGGCCAATTTGATCAGCCTCGGTGGCTGGCTCCGCGCTTTCGAAATCGGCTGCGCCGCTTCCTTGAATCCCTACAACCCGGAAAAGGCTTCCATTCTCGCACGCCCTGATGTGGTAGAATATTTTGCGCTGAACCTAGAGACGCTAGAGCCACAGATCCAAAAGAACGAAAAAGTACAGCGGATCCGCAAAGACCTTGGGGTGATTCAGGAGAAGATCGATCTTCCGAAGCAAGAAATTCTCAGCGAAGACGAAATTCAGGAATTGCGGGCGATGGTCGAAGAACTAGTGGACCTTACCTACGGCTCCAAGCGACTCATTGTTTCGGCAAGTGGTGAATCGAAGCCCACCAACACGGGAGACAAGCCGACAACGGTAAAACCCGCGGCGACGGGCGGAGTAATTTCGGGAGAAGTCCCAGAGTGATTTGGAGATTCGCTGAAGCATCCCACCGACTAGGGATCCACAGGGCGCATCATATTTTCCTCACCGAGCTCGGTGTGCGACTGGAAAAAGATACCTCCCTTACGATGGAGCATGGTATGCATGACGAAGGCACCATCGGGCAACAGTTCTGTATGCCTCATTTCACCTGCGTCAGGGAATCCAAGTAATCCCCAGTCCTCGATAAACGCGTTCACGGCAGTGCTGAGGTCGGTATACCAAAAGTCGAAGTTAACTTCGAGGACTTCGCCAGAATCAGACTCGGAGTCACCATTGATTCCCCCGTCGAGCCCGCCCCTTCCATTTAAAATGGCAGAGGCAGCCTCCGAAATTTCCTTGTAGCTGCGTCCTCTGATCCAATCTTCACTGGCTTCTTTCACCGGCAATGTTAGGACTAGAGCTCGCCATTGGTTGTGAGAATTGTCCATCAGCTGAAAACAGCTCCTTTCCTACTCCTCGTCCTTCAGCAAGTACTTCGCAGCCTGCTCGACATCCTTATCCCCGCGCCCTGACATATTCACTACGATGATCTCGTCTTTGCTCATCTCTGGAGCAATCTTTCGGATATGGGCAAGCGCATGGGAAGTCTCCAGGGCCGGAATAATACCCTCGGTTTCGGACACTTCCCGGAACGCGGCAAGGGCCTCATCATCGGTAGCATAGGTGTAGTCGACTCGACCTTCATTCTGGAGGAACGCGTGCTCCGGCCCGACCGCAGCGTAATCGAGTCCAGCGGAAACGGAATGCGTCAGCTCGATCTGGCCGTCTTCGTCCGCGAGAAGCCAGGTCTTGGTTCCCTGGAGAACGCCGAGTTTTCCACCTTGAAAACGAGCCGCATGTTCGCCGTGGCGAATGCCGTGACCGCCCGCTTCGACTCCGATCATTTTCACATCTTCGTCTCCGAGAAAGGGAAAGAACAATCCGATCGCGTTGCTGCCGCCTCCCACACAGGCGACGAGAATGTCGGGGAGCTGCTCTTCACGCTCGAGGATTTGACGGCGCGCTTCCTCTCCGATCACTTTGTGAAAGTCACGAACCATCATCGGATAAGGGTGCGGCCCGAGAGCACTGCCGAGAATATAGTGCGTCGTGCGAACATTTGTAACCCAGTCTCGAAGCGCTTCATTCACCGCTTCCTTGAGTGTCCTCTGTCCTGCCTCGACTCCACGCACCTCGGCGCCGAGCAACCGCATCCGAACAACATTGAGATGCTGCCGCTCCATATCGATTGCCCCCATGTAGACGATACACTCAAGTCCAAACCGTGCCGCGACCGTGGCCGTTGCGACTCCATGCTGGCCTGCACCGGTCTCGGCTATGATGCGCTTTTTCCCCAGCCGCTTTGCAAGGAGAATCTGGCCAAGAGCATTGTTGATCTTGTGCGCTCCGGTATGGAGAAGGTCTTCACGCTTCAGGTAGATCTTGGCACCACCCAGTTTTTCGGTCCAGCGTTCCGCAAAATAGAGCGGAGTCTCTCGACCACAGAACTCGGAGAGAAGTCCATCCAGTTTCGCGCGGAACTCGGGGTCAGCCTTCGCCGCTTCGTACTCTGCGGTGAGTTCGTCGAGGGCAGCGACAAGTGTTTCGGGGACAAATCGTCCGCCGAAAGTGCCGAAGTGTCCGCTCTGGTCGGGAAGGGTTTCCGGGATGGTTGCCGTGCTCATGTGTATAAAAGATTACGTCAGGAACAGAGAAATGCGATACCTGCTGGAAAAAAAGCTCTCGCGTGTATATTCGCTCCGTCAGAGGCCGCAGAATGTCGGCGGGTAAACTCCGCCAGGGCCGGAAGGCAGCAACGGTAGCTTGTTCGTCATTGCTGCGGTTCTCTGGCATTTTTTTCCACCATGCTGCTTCATCGGGAGATTTATCCCGGGATCATTTCACCAGCGATGAGGTCATCGAGGCTCTGGCGTTTGCGGATTACATGCGCGACTTTGCCATCGACGAGAATTTCGGCAGGCATTGGCCGAGTGTTGTAATTCGATGCCATCACGAAACCATAGGCTCCGGCACTGAGCAGGGCGATTCGGTCTCCTGAGTCCAGCGGTGGTAATTCACGATTCTGGGCGAAGAAATCTCCGCTTTCACAAACCGGGCCGACAATGTCGACTGCTTCAGTCGTGTCGTCGACAGGTTCCTTAACCGGGACGATGTCGTGGTGCCCTTCATAGAGAGCCGGACGGATGAGGTCATTCATTGCCGCATCAATAATCTGAAAGGTCTTCGCCGATCCGCGCTTTTCATAGAGAACCTCGGTGAGCAAAACACCGGCGTTACCCACCATGAATCGACCTGGCTCCATGATTATTTTCAGCCCGAGCGGCTTCAACAAAGGAACAAGGCGAGCTGAATATTCCTCAATCGTGAGCGGCTTTTCGTCTCTCTTATCCCACCACGCGGAATCTCCGCTTGCGAGCGTGTCTTCGTAGACAATGCCGATTCCCCCACCGATGGAGAAAAATTCGATGCCGTATTTTTCTTTCAGTTCCTCGACAAGAGGCGCGACTTTTTCAACCGCTTCGACGAAGGGGTTCGATGAAGTGAGCTGCGATCCGATGTGCATCTGCAGACCACGCACTTCGATATTCGGAAGAGCTGCGGCGCGCTCGTAAGCTTCGCGGATGACGGAAAAGTCGACCCCGAACTTGTTCTCACTCTTACCCGTCGAGATATACTTGTGAGTCTTGGCATCCACGTTTGGATTCACCCTGAAGGCGACCGGTGCCTTTTTTCCCATCTCGCCAGCGATTACATTGATCAATGCCACCTCGGCCTCGCTCTCAACATTGAAGGAATAAATCCCCTTTTCCAATCCGAGCTCAATCTCAGCGCGAGTTTTCCCCACGCCAGCAAAGGTGCACTTGGCAGGGTCGCCTCCCGCTTTTTCGATGCGAAATAACTCGCCTCCTGACACGATATCGAATCCTGCGCCTTCTTCAGCGAGCAGATTCAATACCGCGAGATTCGAGTTCGCTTTGGTAGCATAGCAAACCTCGCAATCGAGCTCGCCCATTCCATCGGAAAGACGGCGATAGTGATCGAGGATTGTCGCTTTGCTGTAAACATAAAGCGGCGTGCCGTACTGATCGGCAAGGTTATTCAGATTGACGCCCTCGCATTGCAGAGAGCCGTTCTCGTAGTGAAACGAATGCATGGCCGCGAAGATAGGCGGGAAATTGGAGAGGGCAAGCTCGGCCCTGTAAACTGCCTCGTGCTATTTCGTCGTTTACATTCGCATACGGGAACAGGACACTGGGCATCACCATGGAATCCATCATCAACCAGCTGACATCCAATCCCCTTTACCTGGTGATCGCGGCCATACTGGGCGTCATTCTCGTGGCGGGTATTATCAAAAAGGTCCTCAAGATCGTTGCGATCCTGGCCGTCGTCCTGATCGCTTTCCTTTCCTTTTTGCACTTCACGGGGCGAGAGGTTTCTACCGATACCGATAAGCTGAAAAAGTCGGTGTCTTCCCAAGTCGACAAAGCAAGAGAGTCAGCGGACAAGACTGTGGACAATGCCATCCAATCCGCGAAGGATGCAATTGCTGACAAACTGAAGCAGTAAAGAACCAGTTATTCTGCTCCCGAGGATGGCGTAAGAAGAGGGGCAGGGGCATGAACGCTTCGTTTTTCGCTTCGCTGAAAAAGGAAGCGATGGGAAATACCGGGGACAGGACTCGAACCTGCACACCAAAAGGCACTTGATCCTAAATCAAGCGTGTCTACCAATTTCACCACCCCGGCGTGAACGGAAAAGGGTGCCACCGGATTTCAGTTTCTCAAGTCGCATTCGCCGATCTTCTATTTTGACTCTGCGAGAAGATTTTTTTCCATGGCTTCGATCTGTTTTCGATGAATTTGAAGTTGAAAGCCGAACATGCAGTGCCGCTTGTGAGCGTTTTATGGAGGATGCCGGCATTGCTTCTCTCGTCACCACAAACACGCCACTTCTCTTGATTCGTATTTGAGACATAATTCGTTTTTACGAATTATAATGGAAAGCTCATCTCTACTCTCTCCCGAGAGCTCACCAAATCTGGCCGCGCCCGGTGATTCTGAACTCGACAGTTTACCTTCGCCAACCGGGGCAAAGACTCTGGCTTTGCTCGATTTGCTCTCCCAGCATCCAGAAGGACTCACGGCAACCGAAGCTGTGAGGGAATCTGGCTTTACGCATAATCTCGTTTTTCGAATCCTGAAAACATTGGTGGCAATGGGGTTTGCCTTACAAAGAGAAGACAACAAGGCTTACACGCTTTCGAACCGGATCCTCGACCTGACGTCCCCTCGGAACGGAGGTCGCAGTCTCGTATTTTGCTCACAGGAATCACTTCGCAAACTTCGAGACAAAACTGGCGAAACGGCGCAACTGCTGATCGAAGTTGGAGGAAAAGGGCTCATTCTGGAGCAATTTCGCGGAACGCAATCCTTGCAGGTCTCAGGCGAAGTGGGAATGCGAGTCCCCCTCTATTCCTGCGCTCCCGGAAAGGCGATTCTTGCCGCTTGGAATGATGATTACCGGGACGCCTGGTATCGCGAACGCGGAAAACGCCTGAAGCAATTCACCGAGACGACTCTGCATCGACGCAGCGATCTGGAGCGGGAACTGGAGGAGATTCGCTCGTGTGGATACGCAGTCGACAGAGCCGAGGGTGCTGAAGGCATTCACTGTGCAGCCGCGGCAATATTGGACGCCTACGGGCAGCCACTCGGGGCCGTAACCGTTATGGCTCCCATCGCTCGAATGACGGAGGAAGAATTCCCCCAATTCGGCAAGCTTTGCCGCATCGCGGCTGATGAAATCTCACGGAAGCTTAAACACGGATGAATTCTTTCTCCAATAAGATCACTACTGCTGCTCTGGCCCTCAGTTGGGCAAGTGTTAGCTTCGGAAAACCGTCACCCGATCAAATCGAGTTCTTCGAGTCGAAGATCCGTCCTATCCTCGCGCAGGAATGCTACGAATGTCATTCCGAAGCGACGAAGGCGAAAGGCGGACTGCTTCTCGATACACAGTCCGGATGGAAAAAAGGAGGCGACTCGGGCGAGGCGACCATCGTTCCCGGAGATCCTGCCAACAGCCTTTTGCTGAAAAGCATTTCCCACGAGATCGATGATCTCAAAATGCCGAAAGCAGGAGCGAAACTGGAGAAATCCGTGCTCGCTGATTTCCGCAAATGGATTGCCGACGGGGCATTCGATCCTCGTGATGCGCCACCATCAAAGGAACAGCTGGAAACAGATACCAACTGGACTGCGATTCGCGACCGAAGAAAGGGCTGGTGGAGCTTCCAACCCATCCGAAGACCGGGCGTCCCTGAAGTAGATGGACCGAACCGGGCAGTGGATGCCTTCCTGCAAAGAAGCCTCCACGAAGAAAATCTCTCCTTTTCCGAAAAAGCCGATCCGCGAACCCTGGTCCGTCGGCTGCATTTCACCCTGACAGGATTACCCCCTGAACCGAACGCAAGCAAAGCATTCCTCGCCGACTGGGAAAATAATCCTGACAAAGCAATAACCAGCGAGATCAATTCCCTCCTGGCTGACCCGGGGTTTGGCGAGAAATGGGCACGCCACTGGATGGATTGGCTTCGCTATGCCGAATCACATGGCAGCGAAGGCGATCCTGCGATTCCTCATGCCTGGCGTTATCGGGACTACCTGATCCGTGCGCTGAATGACGACATTCCCTACGACCAACTCGTTCTCGAACACCTTGCTGGCGACCTCATCGATGAACCCCGGATCAACCCGGAATTGCAGATCAACGAGAGTGCGATCGGACCAGCTCATCTTCGCATGGTCTTTCATGGGTTTGCTCCTACAGATGCCTTGGACGAACGCGTAAAATTTACCGACGACCAGATCAATACGGTGACGAAAGCTTTTCAAGCGCTGACGGTTTCCTGCGCCCGATGCCACGATCACAAATTCGACGCCATCAGCCAGGCGGATTACTACGCGCTTTTCGGAATTTTTTCCTCAGACCTTCCCGCAACCATTCCAGTTGATGCCCCTGGAAAACTGAAGAAGAACCGAAACGAACTCGCTTCCCGAAAAACGGAAATCCGAGAGGCAGTCGCCAATGCGTGGAGCCGCTCATTGCAGGGAACGAATCTGGCGCTTACGAAATTACAACTGCCTAACAAACCTACTACAAGCTCAGGGCGGTTTTTGCTCGATTTGCGCAAGAGCGATAATCCTGGGGTCTCCTGGAAAGCGGCAAAATTGAAGTACGAATCCCAAGTCGAGGCCGCCCGCGCGGCCCGGGAAGGAACTCAGATTCGAAAACGCTGGAATCTTTCTGACCCTGCCGAAGTCGGGGTCTGGACTACAGAAGGAGAGGGAAGCCTTGATGGTCCCGCCACAGCCGGAGAATTTCTTGTCTCAATGTCAGGAGAAAAAGTCGTGGATCGCATTTTGCCCTCTGGTCTTTACTCCTCCACTCTCTCGACGAAACATCGCGGGTTCGCAGCCTCGCCTCCGATCAAGCTCGACGGGGAGTATGATCTCTACCTGAACGTGGTCGGGGAGGACAGCTCGGCGCGTTTTGCAGTCCAACATTACCCAAGGAGCGGAACCGTATATCCCGTTTCCAAATTGGAAGAAGGGGACTGGAAATGGCAGGCATATAACAAGATTGATTACTGGGAGGGCGATACGATTCACCTCGAACTCGCCACGGCCGGTGACGCACCAATCCTCGTCAATGGGAAGGAACGTTCCTGGTTTGGGATTCGCGAAGCGATGTTGGTGAAAAAGGGAAGTGCCCGACCATCTCTCCCCGAAATGGAAGCACTCGCTCCTCTTTTTTCCGCGTCAGATCCCGCTGATTGGACGCAAATCGAGGAAGCTTGGATAACAACTCTTCTCCAAGTGATCGAAAATTGGAATGCAGGGACGCTCGATGATGCCGCCGCTCTCTTTCTCAACGAGGCTCTCCAGCTCGGTTTACTCCCCAACTCACAATCTATCCTAACGGAGGCCGGCTCCAGGATACTGACGGAATATAAAGCTCTCGAAGCAGACATCCCCCGCCCCACTTACGCTCCCGGACTGGTTGACCGCCCCGACATCAACCAGTCTCTCTATGACCGAGGCAATCACAAGCAACCGCTCGAACCAGTATCCCGCCGCTTTCTGGAAGCAATCGATGAAACTCCCTATACCGCCGCCGAGTCTGGCCGCCTCGCTTTTGCCCGCGATCTTTTGCGGGACGACAATCCCTTTACCGCGCGCGTTATTGTGAATCGAGTCTGGCACCACCTTTTCGGAAATGGGCTTGTCTCCACTGCCGACAACTTTGGTCGTCTCGGAGAGCCGCCGTCTCATCCCGAGCTGCTGGATTATCTCGCTGATCGCTTCCGGACCGATTGGAATTGGTCGATGAAGACATTGATCCGAGAACTACTTCGGACCGAAGCCTGGCAGCAGGGTAGCTCGCCCTCACCCGAAGCAGAGGAAAAAGACCCAAACAACCGCCTGCTTTCTCATTTTTCGGTCCGCCGTCTCGAAGCAGAATCCATTCGCGATGCGATACTTTCCGTCGCGGGGCAGCTTGATCGCACCCGCTACGGCAATCCTGTTGACGGAAATGCGTCTCGACGTTCTGTTTATGTCAAGGTTCGAAGAAACTCCCTTGACCCGCTGCTGACGACCTTTGATTTCCCTACTCCTGCAACAACGGTCGGACGCCGTAACAGCACCAACGTTCCCGCTCAGTCGCTCACTTTGTTGAATGGCGTCTTCCCCATGACACAGGCCGGAAACTGGATTCGAAAAGTTCCGGCTGAAATGGAGGAAGAAACTCGCATTGAGCAACTATTCCTCGAGGCATTGAATCGCTCCCCCGATGAACGAGAGCGCACCGCAGCACGCAATTTTCTCTATGCTTCGCGAGTCGAGCATCGCAAAACACAGGAGGAACTCAAACAGTGGAGCAGCGAACTCGACCACCGGCGCAAGCAGTTGAGATCCCTTCTCAAGCCGATTGAGAAAAAACTGCTCGCCGAAAAGGAAGCGCATTTTTCCGGGAAGCTTGAATCAAACGATGCTGCTGTAGCGGTGGCACCGATCGGGAGTTGGGATTTTGGAAAAGGGCTCAATGACTCCGTTGGCGGCCTCAAGGGAACAGCAGTCGGAACTGCCCGCGTTGAAAACGGCGCACTCCTCGTCGACGGAGGCGGTTTTGTTAGGACTGATCCTCTTGCAAAAAGTCTCGGAGAGAAAACAATCGAAGCCGTTGTCCAACTTGAAACGCTCGACCAGAGGGGTGGCGGAGTGATCACGATACAGGACCGACGCGGGATTCTTTTTGACAGCATCGTTTTCGCGGAAAAAAAAGCGAATGAATGGCTCGCCGGTAGCAACAACCACAAGCGAACACTCGACTTTGAGGGAAATCCCGATACAAAGGCAGCTTCGCAACCCGTCCGTCTCGCTTTCGTCTATGAGAAAGACGGAACGATCCGCGCCTACCGCGATGGGAAAGCTCTTGGAAAAGCAATTCGCAAAGCTCCGCTGCAAACCTTCGAAGCCGACGACACGGAGATTGTGTTTGGATTGCGGCATGGAACCTCTGCATCGGGCAATAGGCCACTGCGAGGCCGAATCTTCGAGGCCCACCTCTTTGACAAGGCACTTTCGGAGTCGGAAATCGCCGCCCTATCAGGAGGAAATCCGATTTTTGTCACGGAAGCGGAGATTCTTCAGTCCCTGACCCCGGAGGAAAAAGCGGAAAGTGAAAAACTGGAGAACGAAATCGAGAAACTGCAGAAGCGCATCAGCTCGGCATCGAAAACAGATACCGGATTCTCTCCCGACGAACTTTCGTGGCGGGATCTGGCACACGCGATGTTTAACCTAAAAGAATTTATTTACCTCTACTGAATCCAATGAATTGGAACACATCACATTCATTTTCCCGCCGTGAAATGCTGAACCGGGTCTCGTCCGGATTCGGAATGATGGCTTTGTCAGGGCTCACAGCGTCAAATTCGTTCGGTGCCATTTCTACTGCAAAAAGAAAACGCCACCCCGATTTTCGCCCGAAAGCAAAGCAAGTCATTCTCTGCTACATGTCGGGGGGCGTGTCCCACGTCGACACCTTTGACCCCAAACCGCGCCTCCGCGACATGCACGGAAAGCCGATGCCGGTAAAAGTCGAAAGGACCCAGTTCAACAACAACGGCAACATATTTGGCAGCCCATTTGATTTTTCGCCCGAGGGCGAAAGCGGCATCCCGATCTCTGACCTGTTTCCCTATCTTCGAAAAAGCTGCGCTGACGATCTCTGCGTCGTTCGCTCGATGACCAGTGCCGTCAACGAACACGCGCAGGGAAATTTTGCCTTTCACACTGGCTTCCCCTTTATCGGTCATCCGAGTGCAGGCGCCTGGTGCAGCTACGGCTTGGGAACCGAGAACAGCAATCTACCCGGCTACGTTGTGCTTCGGAGCGGTCCGTCCGGCATTCCCCACGGGGGAGTTGGACAGTGGAGCAGCGGCTTCCTTCCCGCTGAGCATCAAGCTTCGATCATCCAGGTCGATGCAGAGGAACCCGTTCGAAACGTTCTCCCGCGCGAGCGCGACCTACTCCAGAGGTCGAGACTGGATTTCATCAACTCCGTCGATAGAGAATTCTCCGGACGCGTCCAAAAGGATGACGGCGTCGAGGCGGCTATTCAAAATTACGAGACCGCTTATCGCATGCAGTCTGCTGTGCCGGAACTCTGCGACATCAGCGGAGAGACGGAGGCGACAAAGAGACTCTACGGTTTCGAAGCAAAAAACCCCATGACCCGCGGTTACGCGCACCAGGCATTGCTCGCACGAAGGCTGGTCGAGCGAGGTGTTCGCTTCATCGAGTTGACCTGTTTACCCCAGAAGCCCGGAGGAGGCCAGGCAGCGAATCCCTGGGATCAGCACGGTAGCCTTGAGGAAGGTCATGGCAATATGTCGGAGCAGGTCGACCAGCCAATTGCAGGAATGTTAGTCGATCTGAAGCAGCGTGGCCTGCTTGACGAAACGCTTGTAATTTTTGCCGGTGAATTCGGCCGAACCCCATTTTCCCAGGGCAGCAACGGCCGCGACCACAACCCCTTCGGATTCAGTATCTGGATGGCGGGAGGCGGCTGCGCCGCAGGATCCGTTTACGGAGCGACTGATGAATTCGGTTACCACGTCGTCGACGGCAAAATGGACATCTATGACTTGTGGGCCACCGTCCTGCACTTGATGGGACTCAATCACGAAGATCTCACCTACCGACATGCTGGGCGCGATGTGCGCCTCAGCGATGTCGAGGGACATGTCGTGAAGGAACTGATCGGATAAGCCAACCGCCCTGACTCCGATCCCGAAAAAATGCTCCCGAGAGAACCGATTTAGCTCTACAAGTCTCGAATGCGAATCTCTCTGTTGATCACCACAGGCGTTTTCTTCTTTTCGAACTTCCTTCAAGCCGAGGAGTCCATCGCGACTCAGGCTCGAGCCATTCTTGATACCTACCATTCGGAGAATCCTCAGCCCGGAGATCGCAAGCTCCACGTCATCTACTGGCGTCCTGCCGACCGCGACTATGCCGCTGACTACGAGGCAAGGATCCCACGAATGTTGGAGCATATTCAAAAATTCTACGCAGACGAAATGGAACGCCACGGATTCGGGCCGCGGACGATCCACTTTGGGCGAGATGAAAAGAAGCAAATCGTCATTCACCTCGCCAAGGGTGACGCACCTTTTGCTGACTACAAAAAACCGGAAGGCCAGCGCGTCAAAAACGACTGTTGGCCCGTCCTGAAAGAAGCGGGGCTTGACCCTGATCGGGAGACTGTTCTGATCTTTACCAACCTTTCCGACTGGGATCCCGAGACGAAAGTCTTTCGCCACAAGAGTCCCTACTATGCTGGCGGAAACAGCAAGCGAGGCACCGCGTGGCAGCTCGATTCGCCAGAACTTGATACGAAGAATCTTTCGCTGAAAAAACCGATCATCGACGACGGTGAGTATGGAAAAATTTCACTCGGAAAACACAATTCCATCTTCATCGGAGGCATCGCTCATGAACTGGGGCATGCTCTGGGTCTACCTCATTGCCGCGAGCGAAGCGATGAAAAGGAGGCTTGCGGAACCGCCCTCATGGGGAGCGGCAACCGAACTTATTTTGACGAAGTTCGTGACGAGGGAAAGGGCACCTTTCTCACTTTGGTGCACGCACTTCGCCTCGCTTCCCATCCTCAGTTTTCCGGTTCGGTGAAAGGATTGAATCTGCCGGCACGTGCCGAGTTTTTAGAAATGGCAGTCACGCCAACAGAGAGCTCCTTTTCTCTGTCAGGCAAAGTGACCTCACCCATCCCGATCTACGCCGTGATCGCCTATCTCGATCCTGAGGGAGGCGGTGACTACGATTCAAAAACCCACGCCACCGTTCCAAATGAGGATGGCTCTTTCATGATCGATTGTTTCGCTACCTGGCCACGACATGTCGGAATGGCCGGCGAAGTGAGGCTGTTTGCCCTGATGGCGAACGGTGCAACAGCAAGCTGGGCGAGTTCCTACAGCATTTCGAAGGAGGGAAAGGTCGATATCTCCACGATGCAGACGACTCTTGATCTTCTGGATTTTTCCAAAGCCGTGGGAGAAAGGCAGTTTGAAGAAGCGGAAAAAATCGCGATGAATCTCAAGAACGAATCAAGCCGCAAAGTCGCGATGTCGATTCTCGCCGGGATGAAGAGAAACCGCGAGACGAAATCTCCCGATGCGATTCCTGAATCCATCAAAGCTATTCCCCTGTCTCGGGTCACTCCCGCGACGGAGTCAGTCGGATGGCAGCGACCCGCCTACGACCATGTTCCGAATCACGACTCTCCCGTGCTTGCCTGTGGGGGGCGCATTTTCACCAGCGGAATCTACGCTCATGCCCCGGCCCGCCATGTCTACAAGATCAGCAAAGGAAACTGGAAAACGCTCAGCGGCGTTGCCGGCATGCCCAATCGGCGGGGAGGAAGCGTTGTCTCTGTGATCAAAGCCGACGGCAAAGAAGTCTTTCGCGGCAAGACCCTCAAACCGAATCAATCCCAGCAATTCGAGATCAATGTCAGCGATGCCGAAACCATCGAGCTGATCACCGAAGACGCCGGTGACGGAAATGGCGGAGATTGGGGATTCTGGTTCGGGGTGGAGTTGAGGCGGTAAAGCCATCAGTCTTCAACCAAACTCATCTCCTTCAACTTGCGCTGCATCGTCCTACGCGAGATACCCAGCAGCTGAGCAGCCTCAGTTCGGTTGTCACCGGTGCGCTCGAGAGCGAGTCGAATCATCTTCTGCTCCATCGTCGCAAGATTCAGATCGTGCTCATTCACGACTGCTGGCACGTTCGAAACAGCCGATGTACTTGTCCCGGGACGAAAACCGCTGTGCGAATCGTCGCGAAGAAACATGGGCAGATGGCGCACTCCAATCTTGGGCGAGTTGGACATCACCACTCCATGTTCGACAGCCGTCCGGAGTTCGCGAACATTGCCGGGCCAGTCATAATCGAGCAGGAGTTGCATGGCGTCCTGGGTCATGTCCATGTCGGACTTGTTGTTTTCTTCGCCAAATTCTTTGAGAAAGGCTTCAACTAACAAAACAATATCTTCTTTTCGATCACGAAGTGGCGGCATTTGAATCGAGACGACATTGAGACGGAAGAAAAGATCATCGCGAAAGGTGCCCTCTTTGACCATTTCGCTGAGATCCTTGTTCGTTGCTGCGACAACGCGAACATCCACTTTTTGTGGTTTATTAGATCCAAGGCGTTCAATGGTCCGCTCCCCGATCGCGCGCAGCAGCTTGACCTGCGTATTGAGATCAATCTCTCCGATCTCATCGAGAAAAAGCGTACCGCCGTCGGCCTCTTCGAAGCGTCCAATGCGGCGTTCCGTAGCCCCTGTGAAAGCACCTTTCTCATGGCCGAACAGCTCGCTCTCGAGAAGCTGTTCGCTCAATGCGGCGCAATGAACAGTGATTAGCTTGGATTTCGGGCGACCGGAAAGATGGTGAATCGCGCGGCCGACGAGCTCCTTACCAGTCCCGCTTTCCCCCTCAATGAGGACATTGGCCTTGCTCGGTGCCACCTGCCGGATCATATCGAAGACTGGCTGCATCACTGCGGAATGACCAATGATATTCTCGACGCCGTAGCGCTCCGTGAACTGGGCCTTCAGCGCGACGTTTTCTTCCTCAACACTGCGGCTGCGTATTGCACGTTTGATGATAATTTCCAGCTCGTCGATGTTGAGCGGTTTCGACACGTAGTCGTAGGCCCCTTTCTTCATCGCCTCGACTGCAACATCGACCGATCCGTACGCAGTCATGAGAATGCAAGTCGGCGGCTTGGGCCCCGCCAATGTCTGCGTGATGAGATCCATCCCGCTCTCCCCGCCGAGGCGAAGATCGGTCAGCATCACGTGAACGGTATCGCTTTTCAGAATCTCTTCCGCCTCGGCAATATTCGCGGCAACGTAAACATCAAACTCGTCCTCCAGCGAAAGCCGCAGACCGTCGCGAGTGTTCTTTTCATCGTCGACGATGAGCACGGTGTAATCCGAAAAATCCATGTTCTCTCTTTTCTATTTATCCTCAACATCCACATCAATCACCGGAGTATCTGCCTCTGATTTCTCTGGAAGCACACGAATCAACTTTTCCGCACGCGGAAGGAACACCGTCACCTCAGTTCCGGTCCCCTCCCGACTCTGAAATTGCACCTCACCTCCGTGTTCGTGGACGATGCGATGAACGATCATCAGGCCGAGACCCGATCCAGTCTTCTTGGTCGTGTAGTAGGGGTTGAAAACGCGGCTAACCTCATCGGCGGGGATGCCGGGACCATCGTCGGCAAAAGTCACAAAAGCGTTTTCGTCGTCGTGCCCGGTCGTCACGGTGAGATTTCCATCTGAGCCCATTGCTTGGGAGCTGTTGCGAACCAGGTTGTAGAAGACCTGCTTCATCTGATCCCGATCGAGTTTCAGGAGAGGGATGTCGTCGTCAAAATCAACAGTGATGGCAATGCGGCGGTCTGCGACCTCGGCCCCAATGAAATTGAGCGCTTCTTTGAGCAGATCGTTCAGGTCCGTGGTTTCCAGCTCCGGACGCGAAGGGCGAACCGCATTGAGAAATTTTTCGACAATGAAATCGAGACGCTTGATTTCACTGCGCGTGATCTCGAGCGATTCCAGAAGTTCCGTAGCGAGCTCTGGATCGGCATTCTTTTTCACCTTTCGCTCGATCACCTGGAGATGAATCGTGAGCGAGTTCAGCGGGTTGCCAATCTCGTGGGCGACGCCCGCGGCAAGGCTCTGCACAGCCTGAATTTTCTCCGACTCGATTTCCTGGAGATGACGCTCTCGGTTCTGGGTGTTGTCGCGGAGAATGATTACAAAGCCGAGCGACTCGCCTTCCGTTTCCGAAGCATCCTGATTCGCGAGGGGCGCGATGTAGAAATTCAAAAAACGCAGCTCCGGATAACGAACGACAAGGTCTCGATTGATCGCGTCACCAGAGGCGATGACGTCCTCCCAATCGATGCCGGGGAAAAGCTTCGCGACCGATTCTCCGGAGGCTGCTTTTTCCTCAAGCCCGAAGAATTCACAGGCGGTGTGATTGATGTAGTGAATTCGTCCCTTTTCTCCGGTGACGATAATCCCGTCCTGAATCACATCAAAAACGCGCTCCAAAAACCCTTTTTCCTCCACCGTCTTGAGGACGAGACTCTGGATCTCCTCCGGCTCGAGCTTGTCGAGACGATCAATGAGTTTGTCAAGAATACCGGGATTCATGTAGGGTAGCTCTATGCTGGAGAGACAAAACGGCACCAATCAAAGAGTCGTGATGACGATCACGACATTCGCAGATATCGATGCAGCGCGTCAATTTGGCGCACAATTGGTCAAGACGCAACTGGTCGCCTGCGTCAATCTCGTGCCCGGCGTGGAGTCGATCTATCGCTGGAAAGGCAAAGTAGAGAAGGAGCCGGAGGTCATTGCCGTGATGAAAACGACGGAGAATCGGTTGGAGGATTTGGAAGCATGGGTGCAAGAAAAGCATCCCTATGATGAGCCAGAGTTTCTCGTGTTGCCAGTGGACGCGGGAGCGAGCGGGTATTTGGGATGGGTGCGGGAGAGTGTGGGCCGTGAGGAATTGTAGAAAGGCCAATTGCTCTTTTCAGCCGTATTTCGTCGAAAAACTGGCAGATCTCATTCAATTACCTCCCCACCAATCCCATTGGACAAATCAGCATCCTGAGGCATAAGTCTCCCTCGTTTTACCACGACAGAACAGAGCCTTGAGTTTGATCGTCCAGAAATATGGCGGCACCTCGGTGGGAACGCCTGAGCGCATTCTCAACGTGGCGTGCCGAATCCTTGAAACCCAGCAAGCTGGGAATCAAGTTGTTGCCGTCGTATCCGCCATGTCCGGTGTCACGAATCGGCTCATCGAACTCGCTAACGAAGTCACGGGAGAAAACGAACCGACCGAGCGTGAGATGGACGTGCTCCTCGCCACCGGAGAGCAGACTACGATCGCCCTCACCGCAATGGCTCTCAATGCCATGGGCAGCAAGGCGGTATCTCTCACCGGTGCCCAAGCAGGGATTGAGACGGATGGAGTTCACACCAAAGCGCGCATTTCGAACATTTCTCCTGCGGGAGTTCACGAGCTTCTCGACGATGGCAACATTGTGATTCTTGCCGGCTTCCAGGGAAAAACCCCCGATGGAAAAATCACTACCCTCGGCCGCGGCGGATCCGACCTGACCGCCATCGCGATGGCAGCAGCCATCGATGCTGATCTGTGCCAGATTTTCACCGACGTCGATGGCGTCTACACTTGCGACCCGCGCGTCGTGCCGGAAGCGCGTAAGATCGACGAGATCAGTTACGACGAGATGCTCGAAATGGCGAGCTCCGGCACAAAGGTGATGCAATCCCGTTCCGTCGAATTCGCGAAAAAATTTGGAGTAGTCTTCGAGGTTAGAAGCAGTTTGAACAACAACCCCGGAACCCTCGTAAAGGAAGAAACCATGAGCATGGAATCCGTAGTTATTCGCGGTGTCAGTCTGGAGCGAGCCCAGGCCAAAGTCACCATATCTGGAGTCAAAGACAAACCGGGGACGGCTGGAAAGATTTTCGGCGCTGTCTCCGATGCGAATCTTCTCGTCGACATGATCGTCCAGAATGTTTCCCAGACAGGGATCACCGACATCTCCTTCACCGTTCACAAGGATGACGTCGCCAAAGCCGAGAAAGCTCTTGAGCCTATCCTCTCCGATCTGGGAGACGATACCGAGGTCGAAGCCGAGGACGGCATCGCCAAGTTAAGTGTCGTCGGAATCGGAATGCGTTCTCATTCCGGAGTCGCCGCCGAAATGTTCAAGGCTCTCTCGGAAGCCGGAATCAATATCGAAATGATTTCCACCTCCGAGATCAAGATCACCGTCACCGTCGCGGAAGAAGATATCGACCGCGCCGCACAGGTGATGCATGACGCATTCGGTCTGGCCGAAGTGTGAAAAGCAAGATCCCGCCCTGTTTGATCACTGACCCAACAGGGTTGAGAGTTGCACCCAACAGGGTTGGTCGTTGGCTGATCAGAAAGGCAAATCCCTTTTACGCCGCAGGCGGCATCGCCAACCACGCCGTAGTGGTTTTATCGGCGTAGCGAAGGCCCAAGCGCATATTCATCTGTCCCGCGAGAATAGCGGAGGTGGTAAGGCCAAGACCGAAATGCTCCGCGCCTTTCGACGTATGAAATGGCTCAAAAGCTTTCCGCAAAGCAGCCTCGTCCAATAAGTGGCTCGAATTGCGAATGAACAAATCCACATTCGATCCAGGACTGGCTTCGCCGGGAGGGAAAATATCGATAGCAACAGAACCGCCGTCCACATTCGCGGCTTCTTCAGCCGCGTTTTTTACGAGATGAGTGAAGATGTCCGTCAGCTTTGCTCCATCGCCACTCACTGCGGGAATGTTATCGCGAACATTGGCCTGCAACCCGACGCCTGCCTCATTACAAATTTCAGTCGCCTTATCGGTCCAGAAAGCGCCAAGCTCGCCCACGGATACGGCGGCTTGTTCGCATCGAGCGCAACCACCGGAAGTGAGCACTTCCTGATTCAAATCAGAAGCAACTTTAGACGAGTCCTGCATCTGCTGGGCGCAGTCACGAACCTCGCTGCTGATGTCATCATCATAGAGGATCAGGCTGGAAAATCCCTGGATCACCCCCATGAGATTGTTGTGCTTGTGAACCAGCCCTTTGAGGAATAACTCGTAAAAATTTCGGGTCGGGCTCTCGTCGAGCCGATAGTCGTCGGCGAAGATGAAGTCAGCCATGGCAAAGGGGAGAAAACTCCTCCATCATAGGACCTGAATCGGGATTCACAACTTTTTAATTAAGATGTATTAAGGAGTTACTGAGCCCCGATAAATCTATTCCTCGATGCCGCTACGGCAGTTTCCACGGACCTCGATACTGGTCATATTCTGCCTTGGGCAACAGCACATAGACAGGTCGCTTAGCCGGCTCAACCGACGCGATGAAATTCTTCAAGTTTCCCTCCGACATGGTAGTGCACCCGAAAGTTGCGCTACCCCCACCATTTCTCCAGATGTGAAAGAAGATCGATGATCCGGCTCCTGGCGTGATGCGCGGGTATGCGTTGTGAGCGATGAAAAGTTTCAGGGAGTGGGCGTAATCACCCTGCTTCATCTGCGCCTTTTTCTCCGCATTCGTTCGCGGTTCGTGTTCGATCTGGCGGTATTGATTGTAGTAAGGAGAATTCACATCTTCGTACCAGAGGCTGCGAGAAGTGACCTGCACGTAGCTCAGATTGGGAGACTTCTTGATCGAGGGAGCATAGCCCCACGCACCGCCCAGATCGAAAACTCCGGCAGGGGCTCGTCGATCCCCTTCTTTCTTTGTTCGACCCCCCTGCGGAATCGGATGAAGACCTCTGCCCCAGACCAGTCCGTTTTTTCCAAGACGTGCTTTCCACGAGGCTCTCTTCTGCTTCCAGCCTACGGGTCCTTTTTCGTACCATATCAGGGTCGCGTAGGAAGAATTCCAGTTGTCAGCGATACCGACGAGACATTGCTTGGAATCAGCCGGTAGTTCGAAGGCGTCGGCAGAGGTGGAGGCGAATAACAATGCGGAGAGAGCAAGAAGGAGTCGCTTCATTGGAAAGAAGATACGGGAAAACCGGAGAATTTCTATCATCGTCAATACGATTCAATCTCGGGCCTTCATAGAGAGATTGAAAGACACGAACTCAAGACCGCCTCCAATAGAAAAGGCGGCGTCTCGCGACACCGCCTTTCCCGTTTGAGTGGTATAAAAGAGAATCATGGTCCGAATGAAAAGACCAGAAAAAATTGCATACCGGATAAGAAGCCAGTAACCACTTCTCATGAATGTAGATGATCTCGAACTCTTACGCAGCCAGCCCGATGTCGCTCCATGGAGAATCCGCCTCGCCGAATGGGTGGAGTCGAAATCCGTTCAGAGATTCATTCTCATAGCAATTCTCGTTAACGCCGTCGTTCTCGGTATCTATATCGACCCGACCATTCTTGAAAAATACGATCCGCTCTTTCATTCCATCGATGTTCTCTGCCTCGTGATTTTCACTATGGAGATCGCGATCAAGCTCGTTGCTTACCGACAGCATTTCTTTCGCAGCGGATGGAATATCTTTGACTTCATTGTCGTGGGCATTGCCCTCATCCCAGGAAACGGTGCTCTGTCCGTTCTGCGAACGCTTAGAGTCTTGCGAGTGCTACGAGTTCTCACCGTGGTGCCGAGTCTGCGTCGTGTTGTTGCTGCTTTCATTCACGCGATTCCAGGGCTCGGAAGTGTCGTCGCCGTAATGGCGATTTTCTTTTACGCCGCCGCCGTTATGGCCGTCGGATTTTTCAGTGCAACCTTCCCCGACTGGTTCGGGAGTGTTGGCAAGAGCCTCTACACGCTCTTCCAGATCATGACCCTGGAAAGCTGGTCCATGGGAATCGTCCGTCCGGTCATGGAAGCACATCCCCGTGCCTGGGCGTTCTTCGTGCCCTTCATCATCCTCGCGACGTTCACGATTCTGAACCTGTTTATCGGCATCATCGTTTCGACGATGCAGGAACTCGCCGTTCTGCCGGATCCCGATGAAGCGAATCCGGAGACGATTGAGCTGCTTACCAAAATCGAAGCGGACCTCGCTCTGCTCAGAAAAAATATAGACGGCTCCAAATAGTCAGCTGTCAGCCCGAATTAACCGCTGGACGAAGATCATTCCAACAGCCATCGCCGGCACAAAAATGAGGGCCTCGGTTCGTAAGGCCCCGAGATTCGCCATCGCAGGCCCAGGGCAAAAACCACCCAGCCCCCAGCCGATGCCGAAGAGAGCGGCACCCATTACCATGCGCTTGGTGAGTCCATCACCCGAGTCGGATGGAAGGTTGAACTTCTTGCGCAGCAACCTGTAACCGCCACCAAAAACCAGCAAGGCCCCGCCCATCACGAAAGCGAGCGTAGGATCCCAGGATCCTGACAGATCTAGAAAACCAACTACCCGGGTGGGGTCAGTCATACCGGAAAGAGCAAGTCCAGCTCCGAAGAGGGCACCGGCGAGTATGATGAAAAGATTGCTTCTCATGCTGCAGCCGTGAGCAGATTGAAAAGAAAAACGGTTAAAAATCCTGCCGCCATGAAGACCATTGTCGCGATGATGGAATCTTTCGCGCCCATCCCCATGCCACAAACTCCGTGCCCACTGGTGCAACCGCCTCCAAGACGCGTTCCAAAACCAACGATGAGCCCCGCAATCGCAAACATGAGCAAGCTGCGTCCGGCTGGAATGCGATAGGTAGCTGCTGCATCCGACAGGAAGAACAGCAATCCTGCTCCCCCTACCAAGCCAGCAAGAAAAAGAAGTCGCCAGGTTCGATCAATGCATGTCGGTAGTAAAAGCCGACCAAAGACGCCTGAAACGCCAGGCACCTTCCTACTGACGATCAGTGCGAGCAGACTGCCTCCGCCAATGAGACAGCCGCCAAGAAAACCGGGAAGCCAAGTAGATGTGTCCATGAATTGCTATACGATATCGAATGCAGCCAAATTTCTGCAATCCTTATTCTCGCGTAACAATTCGAGCAACCGAAGTGATTCCTCACAAGGGAATCCGAAATAAGTGACACCCTTGACCCTCGCCTCCAAAATCCCCAATCTCTCCCGACTACCTTGCCTAACTCATGAACTTATCTCTTTCACGAATTAGCGCGTGTCTCATCACGCTCTTTCTTTTTGTCTGTTTTGAAAACGCCCAGGCCAAACCTTTCAAGGTCTACATCCTCGCGGGCCAATCCAATATGCAGGGGCATGCGCGACTCTATACTTTCGAGCATATCGGGATGGATCCAAAAACCGCTCCCCTCCTCGCAGAGATGCAGGATGAAAAGGGAGAGCCCCGCGTCTGCAAAAATGTGTGGATTTCCTATCTTTCCCAGGATCTGGAAAAGAACGGCAAGCTCACAGCTGGTTTTGGGGCAGACGACGGGAAAATCGGTCCGGAATTCACCTTCGGAACCACGATGGAAAAACATCTGCAGGAGCCAATCCTGATTATCAAAACGGCATGGGGCGGAAAAAGCGTTCATACAGATTTTCGATCCCCGTCAGCCGGGCCTTACGAATTCAGCGAACAGCAACTGGAGAACCTGAAGAAACGCGGCAGGAACATCGACGAGGTCAAAGCGGAAAAAGAGGAAGCGACCGGTCACTACTATCGTCTCATGATCGAGCATGTGAAAAAGGTGCTCGGCGACATTGGCCAGGTCGTGCCAGACTACAATTCGTCCGATGGCTATGAGCTGGCCGGTTTTGTCTGGTTCCAGGGCTGGAATGACCTGGTCGACAGCGGGGTATATCCCAATCGCGATCAGCCCGGCGGATACCAGGCCTACAGCGATGGACTTGCTCACCTGATCCGCGACGTGCGAAAGGAATTGGAGGCTCCGGAAATGCCCATCGTGATCGGAGTCCTGGGTGTCGGCGGTCCAACATCCGAATATGGGCCGGATCGGCAACGCTACGTCTCCACCCATCAGAATTTCCGCGATGCAATGGCTGAGCCGGCCAAGCTGCCGGAATTTCAAGACAATGTGAAAGTGGTCCTGACAGAAGACTATTGGGATCAGCAACTGCAAGCGCTCACCCAACGCAACGACAATGTGAAACAGGCAGCTAAAAAGGTCCAGAACGAGAAACAACTCAAAGGTCCCGCCGCGCAGGCTTTAGTCGAGGAAATGCGAGATGCAGAGTTCTCGGAGGAAGAGCTCGAGATCATGGAAAAGGGCATTTCCAACCAGGCCTATCACTATCTCGGGTCAGGAAAAATCATGGCGCAGATTGGTCAGGGTTTTGCCGCAGCGCTTCTCGGCTCCGGCGGAGCGCAGGCTGCGAGCTCTCCAGCGACGCCCTCCACCACGTCAGCCCGTAGCTGGACCCAGGCTTCGACCGGTAAGAAACTCAATGGCGAATTGGTCGCCGTGGATACCCAGGGCGGAAAGCAGGTCATCCGCATTCGCGCGAAAGGTCGCGTCATTCCCATTCCCCTGGCGATGCTAACAGCGGAGGACCAGGGATTCGTGAAAGCGTGGATGGCAAAGAAAGCCATGTCGACTCCGCAAGCGAGCGCCAACACGACCTTCGAACCCATTCCGGAAGGCATTCCCGATTTCACCAAGAGCGCAAAGATCCCCGACAACGCACCCCACGATTGGAACCTTGGCCCAACTGGCGCCCGCGGCTGGATCCATAGCAACAAGCTTTCGACGAGCGAGGCGCGCCAGATATTGATCACGGAAATCCAAGAGGGATCGCCAGCCGAGGAGATACTGGAAAAGGGCGACGTAATTCTGGGAACCGGCAATCAGGCGTTTTCCTACGATCCGAGAACAGAATTAGGAAAGGCCATCGGCCTGGCGGAAGCTACTGAGGGAACCCTTTCCTTGATCCGCTGGCGAGATGGCGAAATCGAAACCGTCGCCATTGAGCTTCCCACCTTTGGAACCTACTCAGCTACCGCCCCATTCGATTGCCCGAAGTCGACCAAAATCCTGGAACAAGGATGCGAGGCTCTCGCAGCGTGGATGAAGGAGAATCCAGAAGCCGGAAATCCCATCGTCCGCTCTTACAACGCCCTCGCCCTGCTCGCGAGTGGCAATCCCGAGTATCTTCCCATCGTAAAAGATCAGGTAGAGCGATTCCGAAACTACACTGATCCCGAGCGCCGCAGCTACCACTCGTGGTTCTACGGACCTATCACGATGCTGATTGCCGAATACACCATCGCCACCGGCGATACCGAATACCTTCGCGACCTCGAACGCCTCGCCCGCGAGATTGCCCTCGGCCAGAGCGTCGTCGGTTCGTGGGGACACCGCTTCGTCCAGGACAACGGCATTCTCAGTGGCTACGGAATGATGAATGCTCCCGGCCTTCCCCTGACGATCTCGCTGGTGCTTGCTCGTGAAGCTGGCGTCGACGATTCCACCGTCGATGATGCCATTGCGAAAAGCACCCGACTCGTTCGCTTCTACACCGGGAAGGGAAGCATTCCCTACGGAGATCACCGCCCCTGGACCCAGACGCATGACGACAACGGAAAAAACGGAGCTGCCGCCGTGCTCTTCAACGCCCTCAGCGACACCGAAGCAGCCACCTACTTTTCCCGGATGGGAATAGCCTGCCATGGCGATGAACGGGAAATGGGACACACCGGAAACTTCTTCAACCTTCTCTGGGCGATGCCGTCGGTGGCTTTGTCAGGGCCGGAAGCCACTGGCGCATGGATGAGTGACTACGGTTGGTATTTCGACCTCGCACGTCGTTGGGATGGAACCTACCGCCACCAGGGGCCGGCTCAGGAGAAAAACGACAGCTACAACAACTGGGATACCACCGGTGCCTACCTTCTCGCCTATGCCCAGCCGCTTCGCCAAATTCACCTGACGGGAAAAAATCAGGAAGTCGTTGCACCGGTAGACAAAAAGACCGCGGCAAGCCTGATCGACGACGGTCGAAATTGGACAGTCACAACAAAGGATGATCCCTACGCCGATTTCGACGAAGCGACCCTTCTCGAAAGATTGCGCAGTTGGTCACCGGTGGTTCGGGAGCGCGCTGCCCTTTCTCTCGGGAAGAGGGACGGCGCACCCACACGCGAACTTATTGCGATGCTGAAGGAAGAAAGCCTTCACGCCCGAACCGGAGCCTGCCAGGCAATCGCTGAACTGAAAAACCGCGCTGCCGATGCCGTTCCGGGATTGCGAAACACACTTCACTCGGAAGACCTCTGGCTGCGCATCGAAGCTGCCGAAGCACTCGCCGCGATCGGCTCCGAAGCAATGCCGGCAGTCCCTGACTTACTGGAAATGCTGGCTAACCACGACACCGAGAACGATCCGCGAGGCATGCAGCAACGCTATCTTTGCTTTGCTCTCTTCGACCGAAGAGGTGGACTCTTGCGCGGCTCGCTTGACGGCGTGGATCGGGACGCACTCTTCGCCGCTGTCCGCACCGGACTAGCCAACGAAGACGGCCGTGCGCGCGGAACCATTGGAACAGTCTATAAGAATCTCAGCTATGAGGAAATCAAACCACTCCTTCCCACTATCCTCAAAGCAGTCTCTTCACCCGCCCCAAGTGGCATCATGTTTGCCGATGGCATCCGCTTGAGCGGACTTGAGATCCTCGCCCGCAATCACCACGAGGAAGGTCTCGACCATTTCGTCAGTGTGATAGGCACCGATCGATGGGGCAGCGGAAACCGCGTCCCTAAGTGTCTCGAAATTCTGCAGCTCTACGGCGGAGCCGCGAAACCGCTGCTTCCCCAATTGAAAGAAATCGAAAAACAACTTCTTGCGAAAAACAATCCTGATCAAAAACAGATCAGCCTGATTCGGGAAACCATGGAGAAGATCGAATCGGATCGCAATCCACCTGAGTTGCGCAGGGTGGAAGGGTGAGCCCTGCTATTTCTGAGACATATACCCAAGGACCCTAAAACCCGGTAGGACCGACGCACCGATAAAAACTCCTTGAAAAAGCAAATTCCTTTCAATCCAATTCTTTCCGGTATCACCTAAGTGATTGCCACTTGTCAGAGAAAGGAATCGTCGCATACTGCTATCCGTGATCCCTCTTGACTCCATCTCCCTCCTCCCTGAAGCGAGTTTTTCAGCTGGCGATGAGATAATCACGTTCAACACTCAGCCGAAAAAACTCTTCTTTCTCAAAAGTGGTCGGGTTGAAGTGGTTCGCGACGGAATTCGATTGGCTCTGGTGAAAACTCCGGGCAGCGCGTTCGGAGAAATTTCTCTTCTGATGGATGCTCCAACAACGGCGTCGGTCGTTGCATTGGAAGACTGCGCGTTCAACATCGCCGAAGATCCCGAAGCTTATCTTGCCGATCATCCGGAAGTGAATCTGCATGTATCAAAAATTCTCGCGATTCGATTGGAAGCTGCGACCCAGTATCTGGTCGACGTGAAGGAACAGCTGCAGGGCGTCTCCGACCATGTGGGAATGGTTGACGGAGTGCTTGATGCGATTCTGCACCGGGATTTGAAAAAGAAGATGGCGGATTGATCAGGCAGGTAATGACTCCTCCTGACAGCCTTCCATTCCGCACCAGACCAAGTGTCCGTTCTCGACTTCGACTTCAAGCGTAGCTGGCTTATCCCCGATTTGTCGCCCACCGTTGGTGACAGTCGTGTCTCCAACGTGATCGATCCATGATCCCTCCGGGGAGTAGTAAGGAGCGTTGTGGACGTGACCGGATACAACCAGAGTCGGTGAGTAATTTCTGATCCATTCGACTAGGGTCTTGTCACCCAGGTCTCGCTTTCCGTTCCAACTCGTCTTGGCCCCAAGCGGGGGGGCATGGTGGACCCAGAAGACCGGTTTGCCTTCATTCTCGCGTTGTTGACCAGCCAGCCATTCAGCGGCCCTCTCTCTTTCCTCATCGCTTTGCCACCAAGGCAGGGAGAGAATGCGAATCGATTCATCCTCGTAAGCATTTCGGTCCACAACCAGGCCCGGAATAGAGATTTCCTCCAGCCATTCAGTAGAGCGGGAGCCGTCGAATTCTTCGACCAAGTCATGGTTTCCCGAGCACACCACAAGAGGCGTCTTTTCGCATATTCTCCGGAAATACTGTTCGACCACTGCCGCTTGGGTATCGGAGCCGACGGCCGAGGCCAGTTCCATGAGGTCGCCAGCGATGATAATGAGGTCATAGGCCCCGGCATGGGTGGCCAGCCAGTCATATTGTTTCAGGCTGTAATGGATGTCGGAGACGACGAGAATTTTCATGTGGGGGTTGGGGAGGGTCAAGAACTCTAACGGGAGGATCGAGCAAATTCAATGACGGGTCGTCCGAGATAGGGGGAGCTGTGGCCTGCTATTTGATTAATTCGTAAGCTGAAAAAACATATCAAAAACACCATGAGCGATGAGGGTCCAATCAATCCGAAAGACGAAAAATCGCCGGCAGAAGATGCTCCACCCCAGATGGAGTCGGAGTCATCTTCAAAAACTGAACCATCCTCTGATGAAGTAGAAGGCGGGATAGGCAAGGAGAAGGCGGAGCCTGCTGACGAAGAAGCCGCAGTTTCTTCAATGTTCTGGGGCGCGGAAAATTACCGCCCACTGATGAAAAGACGATGGGAATGCTGGCCCACCTGCTCGGTGGAGTGACTTACCTGTTGGGGCCGCTGGTGAGTTGGGCAATCAAGAAAGATGAGAGCCCCTTCGTAAACGATCAGGGTAAAGAGGACATGAACTTTCAGATCACAGTGATTAGCGCATTGGTGGTTTCGACCGTTGCAGGCGCCATTCACCGTTCGGGCCATTCAAAGCTATAGCAAGTTGGCCGTATTGCGGGCTTCAGCCCATGTTTTATGACAATAAGCCGCTGCTTCCCAGCTTTCGAAAAAAGGCCCTCTACGCAACCTCAGCCGGCGAGGGTTGGTAAGGCAAAGTGATAAAACAGGTGGTCCCCCGGTTTACCTCACTCTCAATTCGAATGTCACCACGGTGAGCATCAATCACTGATTTTGCGATCGCCATACCCAATCCGGTGCCATTTTTTTTGCCATGAGTCACAAATGGTTCAAAAACGTTAGCGAGTAATTCTGGCGCTATCCCGTGGCCTGTGTCCGCAATTTGAAACTCAATCGAATCACCAATCCGTTTCACCTGCACAGTTAGCTGCCCCTCTGTGCCCATTGCCTCCCAGGAATTTTTGATAATGTTTTCAAGCAACCTCTGCAATCGATTGAAATCTACCGTTATGAAATCGGTGTACTCGATATTCCGCTTCACCTCAACGCCACTTCCCTCAACCCGTTTGAGGATCTGCTCATCCAGCTTGGCAATCAAGTCCGATACATAAACCTTACTTAAATTTAGCTTGCTGTCCCCCCTTGAGAAATCGAGCAATTCTTGAATCATTACCTTCATCCTCCCCACCGAAGACTCCGCGGTTTTTCCCAATTCCACAATCACGGGATCCTCATGAGATTGCAGGAAATGGTTCAACATTTCCAGCGTGGCGATTGGATTGCGAAAATCATGAACGATTCCAGTCATCATCGTACCAAGCAAACTGAGGCGTTCGGTTTCGACCAACTTATTAATAAAAACCGAGTTGGCGGAACGCAAATTGGTAACCACATGTTGTGCAAACCAAAGAGGTGAAGCGGACGATTGGGATAAAAAACGCTCGATCTCTTGTTTTTCGATTTTCCCTAACGTTACATGGGAATTAGCAGTCGCCCTGGCTGACCGATTTCCACCATCCAGTAAAGACATTTCACCAAAAAAATCACCGGAGGATTGAACAAACAACGTCTCCTGATTACCGCCTCGCCCCTGTTTGGATATTCGTATTTCACCTTCCAGAACAAGATACAGATGAGATCCCTCATCACCTTCTTCAAAGATTATCTCACCCTCGCTAAATGAGAGCTCGGTGATCTTAAGATTCAGATTTCTCACTTCCTCTTTGGAACTCTTAGCAAAAAGGATATTATCGAGAAATCGCTCATCATAGGTTCTAACAATTCCGGCCTCAACACCATTTGAACCACAACTACCTCCGGAGTCTATACCGGGTGCTGAAGGAACTATGAAATCAGCACCGCAAACACTACACCGCACTTGCCGCCCTTCCATCCCGGGAGCCAGCTCCGACTCAGCTGCGCACTTTCGACACTTGTAACTCATTATCTATATGCAAATAATCGGGTAGATAGAGGCATTGTCAACGTCGCAGGCGAAACCCGCTCCTGCTTTTCTGAGTTCGCTGAATTAGCTGCCTGCCTGCACCCCCTCAAACCCCGCATTACCGGCGCTCCGAAAAGAACTCCTTGAAAAAGCAAGCCCCTACCAGTAAGCGCAAAACTAACGAAAATTCATTTCAAGTGGCGCGAGCGTTTTTGATCTCATCCCGCGCTCCAAGGCGTTGGCCCGCCTCTGCCTTCAGGACTTGTCCTTGCGGCTGTAGCTCTCACCGTAAGCGTCGTTTGCCGTGTAGTAGTAGTGATAGGGATCTGCTACACTACCCGCCTTCTGAGGCATTCGATTGAGGACCAGTCCGGAGATTTCCCGCACGGAACCACCGAGCTGGGTTTTCGCGCGCTTCACACTGCTAGCGGGTGTCCTACTCGCATCGGCCACAAGAATCGCATTGTCCACCTCAGAGCCGAAAAGTAACGCGTCGGAGACTGAGTTGACCGGGGTGCTGTCGATGACGACGCGATCATATCGCTCCACAGCCTTTTTAAGAAGATGGTTCATCTGGATGCTTCCGAGCAGTTCTGCCGGGCGATCAGTGGAGTTTTGTCCGCCAGTGAGAAGATCGAGATTGGGAATGCCTGACTCAACAACTGCGGTTTCCCATTTTTCCAAGTCATTGAGAGCCCCTACCGTTCCTGCTCCGGGTGTTTTCAGGCCGAATATACGCTCCATAACGGGGCGACGCAGGTCCGCTTCAATCAACAAGGTTTTCATGTTCAACTGCGAAGCGTAAGCAACGGCAAGATTCGAGGAAACGAAACTTTTTCCTTCCCCGGGAAGAGAACTTGTAATCAGGATTGTCCGGGAAGAACGGCCTTTGTCGTTCGAGTTGTAGCTCGAAAAATCTTGCAGAGCCAGAGAGGCCCGAAGCGATCGAAAAGCCTCCGCGACCGGACTGCCAGGATCCGAAAGCATTACGAGTGGTTCGATCTTTTTTTGGATTCGTTTGTCTTCCGGAATGGAAGCCATTACGGGAAGGCCGATTTTCTGCTCGGCTCGATCCACCGTACGTAACTTGTTGTCCAAGAAGTGTGATCCCGCCACTAAAACGAAGCCCAAGCCACTACCGAACAAGACCCCTGCCGCGAGGACAAACAACCCCTTTGGTTTGACCGGTTCGGAGGGGAGGTAGGCATCTTCTGAAATTTCGACTGACTCGACGTCGAGTTGACTGCTGACGTCCATCTCCTCGAGCCGAGCGAGTACGGATTCGAACAGTGCCTGGCTGGTGGCAACCTCTCCGGACAGACTCTCGCGATGTGCGAAAAGGAAGTCGAATTCCTCCTTGGCCAGAAGCTTGTTTTCGTCTGGCGGGCGCGTGACGGAGCCCTCTGTCGCGACCGTTATTTTCGAGTGTTCCGAAACAAGTGGACGAATCTCTTTCAGCATGAGGTCCAAGTCTGCGTTTTTCTCTTCGATGAGACTACGGAGTTGAAGCACGGAGGGGTGAGCATCGGCATATCGCTGTCGCAATGATGAAAGTTCGTCCTCGTTTTCCTTCACGCTATTCTGGATTTTGACTGCCTCGTCCAGCTTTTGGAGGAGGGCCTGAGACTTGCGCAAACGTCCACCGATTCGTTCTGCTTCCCGCATGAGCGAATCGACGGCGGACGCAGTTGAACCGCTGCGTTTTTCCGAGCGCTCCCGAATGAACTCCTCGACCAGCGCGTTGGCGAGGTCTCGTGCTAACATCCGGTCGGTGTGCTCGACCGATACATTGATAAGGCGTGTCCCTCGCTCCAGTGAGATAGAAACCCACTCCGCCACCAATTCCCACTGCCGTGGAGTTCCCTGGATATCCGGAGAGTCCTCGAAACTTGCCTGAAATGCGGCGCTTCCCCCGATGTTCTCGCGTTCCACGACCCTTCCAATCAGCGAGATTCGACGAAGATTCCTCTCGATGGTTTTCAGAACCTCATCGCCAGTGTAATCCTGGACCTCAAATCCTGCGGCATTCTCGCGTTGTTCAGGGACTTCCAGTAAAGCAGTAGCACGAAACACCGGCGTTGTGAATTGAAGGTATGCCAGCCCGACTGCGACCCCTGCAAGCAGGCAGCCGAGAATCACCCATTTCCCCGCAAGGAGGGAAAACAGCAATTGGCGAAGATCAATTTCATCTTCGCTTTCTCCATGCGACTCACTGACATTACTTCCTATCATGGCACAACAATTAAAAGAAGCTTTCAGCCACCGTGATCAGATCATCGGGAGATACGCGAACCGGAGCTGGATTGCGTTCGGATGCGAGGCGTTTTCCATTAATCAGATAAATCTTCTCCTCTCCTCCCACCTGTCTTTTGAGAGTGATGCGCTTGGGGTTTGCAATTTCCGTGTATCCTCCCGCGAGCGCGATTACGTCAAGAATGTTGAGGATCCTGTCGTTGGGGAGTTCGATTAAGCCGGGCTTATTCACCTCTCCCATGACGGTCACACTACGGGGCGCGTGTTCCCCGACAGTGACGACATCGCGCGGGCGCATTAGGAACAGGTCCTCTTGCTCTCCTCTCATTATTCTCCCCACATCGAGCCGTATGATTCGTGGACCACCTCCTGACAAGCGTCGGACCACGACTTGAGCAGGATCCGCCGAATCGGAGAGCCCACCCGCCAGCGCCAAGGCACTAAGAATGTCGAGTGATTCACCGGAAGGGTACTCGACCAGACCCGGTCGATTAACTTTCCCCATGACGGTCACTCGCTCCTCCACCTCCTCCGGTACACTGACCACATCTCCGGCAATTACAAAAAACGGTTCCTTCGCTTCGCTCATGGCCAATACCCGAGCATCGAGCCGAATAACCTGCGAGTCCCCGTCGACCACTCGGCGCACCGTAACTCGACGAGCATTAGCATTTTCCTGGAAACCACCCGCCATGCCGATGGCGGAAAGGAGATCGATTTTACCCTCTTCAGGAAGATCGACAGGTCCCGGGTTCCGGACACTTCCCACCACCATCGCCTCGACGGCGGCGTATCCTGTCACCGTAACCGAGACTTTCGGGTCAACCACGATTCCGCCCTCCGAGAGACGTTTCGTTATTTCAGCCGTGGCCTCAGCGCTTGTTTTCCCTGCGATGGCTATGGACCCTACCAATGGGAGGCTGATTTCACCAGTCTTCGATATCTCAGTCTGAGTGGTAAGCTCCTCCTCCCCGTATACGGTGATAAGCACGGAGTCCGCAGTCTTTAGACGGTATTCACCGGCGCCCTCCCCCTCATTATCCTGACCGATGGAAGACGACACTGCGACGAAACCAACGATTATTGAAGCGATTTGCAGAGGCAAGGAAATGAATTTCATGGCGATTGATAGGAACCAAAACTGTTATTTCAAGGCACGGAAGCTAGCTCTGAACTCCGTAGGTGTCTAGGCTAAATAGTGGTAAAATGAGCGTCACGTCTCTCTCGATTGGGGTTCTAATTTCTTCTAACTCTGGCGTCCCCCCCTAGAAGCCGTAGGAAGCCCGAACACCGGTTAATCCGCGTTCGAACCCAAAGACCGTGTTTGACTCATCGCGCCGATATTCGTGAAACACACCAATTTCTCCCCGATCTCCCAGCTTGTAGTCGATTCGATGGATGAGTGAGAGAAATTCGTCTTCCCTCCCGACTAGTCCGCTGATAGTAGTCGGCTGATAGTCGCGCGAGTTGATCATACCACCAAACGAGTAGTTTGCCCTGTCGCCAAGTCGCTGTCGAAATCCTGCACGAATTCCAGTACGTATTACACTGTGTCCGGTGACCGAATAGCGGACATCACGAAAGCCTTTTAGGGAGACTTGTGTTTGTTTCAAGGGGTGCCAGATTAAGCCTGCCTCGAAGATTGGTGTGTCTCTATTCCCTGCCGCGAGGGGTCCTTCAAAGCGTCGGAAATCGACCCCAGCGGCCAAGTCGAAGGATAACTTCGGCGAGACCTGCCAAACCGCCCTTCCGAGGACTGCCTCGTAGAGTTGGTCGGGGGCACGGTCTATGGCGACTTGACCAATTCGGACTCCCATACCCAATTCCGTTTTCGGAGCAACCGAGTGCATCAGAAAGCCCGCTCCCTCCCACTCCTCGGAGTCCGCGATCGTAGGCAAGTCAAAATTCCTTGCCAACCGCAATGCTTTCACCTCCAGTCTCGACTTCTTTGACACTTGGAAATCCGTTGCCAGCGTGGAGATATGTCGGTCACCCCTTCTGCGTCGTCCCAAGTCCGCGGAGGCTTCATCGATCAGGGCGTCTTCAAATTCCCCCGAAGACTCGGAAAACTCAGCGCTCCTGTGCGCAATCACGCTTTCCACCTTCGCGCTTTTGAAACGGTACTCCCCGAAACCTCGATGATTAAATGCATCCAAAATGTGGAAGGTTTGGTATCGGAGGATCTCGGGATCGTAGCCCAGTGCTAGGAAATGCTGCTTTCCTGCCTCTGGTCGTGAAGACTCGTAGGTAATTCTCGGCAGCAATTCCCAAGTGAAATCTTCTTCCTCCTGACCGGGCCTGATAAGAAACGGGTTGTCGTCGTGGTAGGCTTCCAGAGTCACGCCTATTTGGATTGGCGAACGGTGATTCAGGAAATCCTGGATCCAGGGGCGGGAGTCGCTGATGTCCTTGACGTATCCAGATTGGGGCAAAAGATCGTTAAATTTCGCGGTAGCGAGCCCGTCGCCGCTTGCATCTTCCCAGGCAATTACTGAAGTCGCGTCATTGCCGCTGCCCGGAGTCAATTCCTGTGGCTCGGCCTGCACGACGCAGAACGTGAACGACACGTAAGCGACAACACAACGGATGTCGGGAACAAAGCGACGCAACCGTCGATACTGGATCCACTCGATCAAAATACTTTCTAAAATTCTCTTCTTTTCAGTTAGAGCAACCCGCCCCACCTGTAAAGAGCATTCTATGTCTTTTAATCCTCCTGGTGTGCGCTCACTTGCCGGGCTGTAGTGGCTGTTCCAATGCGCCCAAAATGCAGCAGCCTGTCGAGCGAGGTGGTCAGATCAGAGTTTTGCCACTTTTGCGGCGCATCCGGCAACCCATTCCATTAGGATCGATAAACTACATAAACCCCGAAATCAGGCCCGTCCTTGGGGGGACGGACATTGAAATCACTAATCGAAAGAATACCCAAAAAGATCGATCTCTTCGGAATACCTCTCAGCAAGAATCTCGACGGATTCTTGATCAAAAAATGTCCTGTAGTCGACTCCATTTCCCTTGATTTTGTGCGGAAGAGAAATATTTGGAGGACTGCCAATTTTCGCGCACGCCTCTTTGAAATCTGATTCTAAACTTTCAAAGCGACCCACAAAATCGAGTGGATAATCTCCGTTAAAACTTTTTAACCAATGAGTTTGGGGTTTCAATCCCCAATTGTCGGGGTAGTCGATGATAAATTCCTTGAAGGATATATTTTCGGGAATTTTAAATTCTGCACGGTGAATTTCGTCACGGATCACGTTTTTATACCATGAAACTGCCCTTGACCATGGATTCCTTACGAAGCTGAATTTGAAATAGTCTTGGTATTGATCGGCGTTGACGTAAATTCGGTTCGCTGGATTCTTAGTATTTCGCAAGCGATTAGCATATCTTCGCCCAAGATCGCGGTAGCGACTAGCGTCAGGAGTCAGAAAATATTCCGGGCGAAGCGGCTCGAGATCTCTGATCGTTCTGTGATCCTGCCCGCCTCTTCCTTTAAACTCACTGAAGTGGTCAAAAGCATCCTCGATGCTTGTGCCGGCAGTTTTCGGGATATGGATAAATATGAATCTATGTTTATGGCTAACCATTAATTTCGTGGGTTGAATAAAAACGCAAAGATAGTTGGTCGTCTCCCGAAGGCTGGCTGTGCGGCGAGAAGAGGCGATCCCACTTTGCTTGTCGACCCTCGAGGGGGACAAGGCGCCCCAAATTTAGAGAGGAGACTGCTGGACGCCTATGACACAACTGAATTATAAACATTTAATGTATTTCTAGCTATTTCTGGCCAATTATAGGTCGTAACAACCCACTCTCTGGTAGTTTTTCTTGTTTCACCATCGGGAACGCGTTCTGACCAATATTTCAGCCTGGAGGCCAATTGCTTGGTGTTTCCCAGTTCGAAATATCGCTCTTCGTCCAAGTTGACTTCCATGTTGGACGGGATGTCACTTGCCACAACATTCAGTCCATATGAGAGCGCTTCAAGTAACGCAATCGGCAACCCCTCGTGAGAAGATGGAAGAACGAACAAGCCCGCGTGTGTGTACAATTCGGCCAAATCTAGACCGGTTTGAAATCCGGTCAGAACTACATTCTCCGTTTTCTTCGAAGTTTCTATGACATTTTGCGTATAGGCGTTTGGATGATCCGAAGTGCCGACGATCGCCAGTTTCCATCCATCGAGATTAGCAAGTTTGAATGCTTCAATTAGGTCAAGATGCCGCTTTTCTGGAACAAGTCTGCTGACGATGATAACATACCTGTTTTTGGCAAGCCCAAATTCCTTCAGCCGATCACTGCCTTGACTCAGCTCTGCAAGGCGTACCCCGTTGGGAATGAGGCTGCATTCGATACCATGCTTCTCCGCGACAATACCCTTGATGGTCTTCGAGATGGCTATGACCCTGTTGGAAAACTTGCAGGCAAGCCGCTCACCTAACTCTAACACTTTTTTAGCTAACCCACCCCACTTCTGACGGTCGTAGTCAGGGCCGTGATGGGTTACAACCACCCTGATTCCAAGTAGGCGGGCCAAGGGCGTCATCAGACCTGGTCCGATTGCGTGGATGTGAAGCAGATCCGGGCGCTTAAAAGCAGCGTAGATAACCCCAAGAAAAGTATGAATTAACGCTTCCAGACCAATGGACTTTGGTGACGGGAGATAGTGAAAACGAACACCGTTCCAAGTTTTCCCAGTCATATTTTTATTCATATATCGACGCCTGACAACCACTTCAACACTGACGTCATGCTTCACCAATTCCATGCAGAGGTTCTCCACATGGGTTTCAATGCCGCCCTGGACGTTTGGAAAGCCCCGTAGGCCGATTATCATGATCTTGAGTTGTTTTCCGGCCATGGCTAATTCCCAAGGGTCTTGTACAAGTTGAGCATGCGCTCTCGATAGTTTCGAGGAGTAAATGAGTTTTCAACCCACTCGCGGCCGGCACGGCCCATAGTTTTCGCAGTGTCAGAAGAAAGTTCATTGAACGCCGTGAGCACTTCAGCAAGCCCCTCTGCATTGCCACTTTCAAATATTTCTCCGGTCTGACCGGGTCGTATCAATTCCGGGATTCCCCCAATATCCGCTCCAATGACGGGCCGCCCAAGCGAATATGCCTCTAGTAAGCTGATTGGGGCGTTTTCATACCACTCGGAAGGTAAAACCAACGCCTTACTCGATTTGATAAGCTTCTGCAATTCCTCTCCTGAACGATAGCCGTAGAATGTGATGTCCGCACCGTGTGATTCTGCGATCGCTTTCAGTTCTTCTTCCAGCGGCCCTGTGCCGACAATTTTGAGTTTGACCCCTGCCTGCGCTGCAGCATCGACGAGGGTTCGAAGTCCTTTCTCCGGGCCGAGCCGCCCTGCGAAGACGAACCCTTCCCCTATTTCATCACAGTATTGAAATCTGTCTACATCCACAAAATTGGGAATGTGTTGAAATCGATCGCGATCCCAGCCCCACTCGACAAATTTTTCAAGATAGAAACGGCTCGGCACTACAAAGACATCGACATTCGAACTGTAGCTGCCAATCAATCTCTGAACCATCGTCTCCATGAAAATCACGGAGCTGGTCACGCGGGAATCCTTGACGCAGCGGTGCTTCACAACATTGACTAGGTTCCCACCCTTGCAGCGCTCGCATACGCCATCATGGGTTAGCATTTTATATGCCGGGCAGGCGATCTTGAGATCATGCAGGGTGAGCACACTGGGAATACCGTTCTTTTTCAGTGTAAAGAGAACCGAAGGGGAAATATGATGGTAAATATTGTGCAAATGGGAGACCTGCGGTTGAATTTGATCAACAAGTTTCTGCATCTTTCGGGAGGCCTCGAAGGAATGGGTGATCTTAAATGCGTTGAGGGCTTTTCTGGGAAGGGAATATCTTCTTCCGAACTCAATCTCATCCACGAAATACTCATCCCACTTTGTCGGCTCATTCTCTGGGTGTTCCATCGAGAACGGCACTACATTCCATCCCAAATCTCGGAATAGGTCGTTATGGTCAAGAAAAACTGCTTCTGCGCCCCCACGGCGGTAGTGGTAGTTATTGACAGAGAGTAATGTTTTCATTCAGCGGAGTAAATAATACAAGAAAAGCATGCTCGAAATTTGGGCGCAGGAGATAGCATTGGAGGACGGGGCATCGCGGTTTCAGGGAATTGCAGTCAAGCACTGTCGAAGCCCCATTTTTTCAGGAGGTCCATATTCAACAGTTCGCTCAGTTTCTCAACATCAGCTCGAAAATGGGAGTTCAACCTTTTTTCCAGGGCGAGATCAGTTTCTTTACTTGCCTTTCCGTCGGTATTGAAGCGATTCAACAGGAGGAATATTTTATGGGGGAATGATGTCCCAATGACCTTTTGATAAGGTAAAACAGACTTGATTTTTCTCCTCAATCTTGAATTCCACAGAAACTTGTTCAATGCCTGAATACGGACTTTTCCGGATACGTTCTCATGGCTAAATAAAGGAGTGAAAGACGTGTCCACGCCGAGCCAGTCCAGTGTATCTTTGTATGCATCCACCTTGGATGTAATCATATCTTCAAAGAAAACGATTTTGTAATCTGATGTGAAGCTGAGCAACTCTTTTACCTGGCTGAAGTAGAAGCCGTGGTCTAGATAGGTATAGTTGGATCGATCTTCGTAGCTAGTCAGTTTTCTTTCGGAATCGAGATCAAATGAATCCTCCAGCTTTCTTTTCTCAAGAGTAAGCCTCTTGAAGTAATTAAAAGCGGATAAAGCTCTTTGTGTGGGATTTCTCAGCGAAAGCAGCACTCTCACCTCGGGATTGTATTTAAATATTCTCGGATAGGCAATCTCGGGAAAGTAACAATAGTTGACTCCGGCGTGGAGTACGACTTTTTCGTCACTGTATTTTTGGTATCGTGAGTGGAGATTTGAAATTCCTTCCGTAAAATGCTCGTCGTTTGAGAAGAAATGGAAATCTTTTGCATGTTCGGGAGCAAAAATTTCGGGATGCTGGCCCAGCCAGTCATACAAGCTGGTGGTACCGGCCTTTTGGGCTCCTGCGATAACGGTGTTGATTTTCATGATGAATGGTCCACTCGCAACGAGGCGATCCGTTCGCGGTATAAAAACCCGAGAACCAATCCCGAACTCACCGCGAATAAAATCGTATCGGTACGGTAAAGGATACCGGAAAAAAACGACCTAGCAAGGAACCCAATGATGATGATTGAGCCAACGAGAAGTGCGCTTCGTTTCGTTACCCTGACGGTAAAGCGTATCAGCGCAGCCGAAAAGATCAAAAACAAAGATAATCCAAGTATCCCAAAGTTATGGAGAGTCTCCAGATAGTCATTGTGGGCGTAAATTGCCGGTCCTGAACGTTCTTGGACCGTGCTGACAGTGGAAAAGAATCCAAGGCCGAAAATTTTATTGAAAACCGCGGAGTCATTCCATCCCTCAAAAACTTTCAGCCAGAAGTTACTTCTGCCGGACCCATAGCGCACGCTCCCGTCAGAGGTTTCGACTCCTGATAACAGCTGCGTCATTCTTTGAGTGAGGTTTTGTAGAAAAATGTTTTGTACCAGGTAGATGCCGCAGACTATCGGAGGAAAGAGAACAAGGGTCCTTATCAGCAGTGCGTTTCTTTTAAGGGGTTCTTTTTTCTCTAGGAAGTGAATCACGAGAAATACCAAAATGATTGCGCAGATTGCTAGAATAGCCCCTCGTTTGCCACTGGCGGCCGTAAAGATTGCGGTAATGAGGACAAATTCGAGAGTGAACTGTTTATTCAGGAAGAGAACTAAGGGCAAGACACAAATTAGGGCGTAGCCGGCGACAACATTGACTTCTCCAGCTTGTGACGTGTAGAGATCACTATATACTTCTGCGGCCAACATTATCGCGCTAACAGCGAATAAGAAAAAGGCGAAGGTTTTTAGGTTCTTTATCCCTCCCGAGTATCCGATTCGAAAGAAATTGGTAAAAGAAATTACCCAGACATTGAAGATCACAAAGCAGCGAAGCTTTCGACCGTGTAACTCACCGGAGTCTGCTGCAGTGTAATGCCCGTGAAACAAATCAATGAAGAAATATACATTGAAGAGAACGGAGAAGACAAATAGCGATTGGAAAAGATTAAGGCGCAGGAGTGGGCGCAATTTAGGTGCAATGGTAATGAAATAAATCACGGACATTGCAACTAGAATCGCTGCTCCCAGTATGGGCAGTGGATTTCGATCCGATGCTCCCAACCGGAGGATGATGGTTGTGCCGAAATAAAACAGGATCGCCAGTAGGTAGAATGATCTTACTGGGAACATCGGTGGGTGTATTGAGGGGTGAGTGGAACGATTCAGCGGCGCGGATCGTTTCGGGGCGCAGTGACAATAGCGATTACGTCGTTCTTGGTCAAGGAGAGTTGCGATTAGTCTTCTGCTATGTGGGTTGCCGGGTATTTGCCTCAGGATAATGGGGTTACTGTTTGAAAATCAGAGGAGTCCTCCTCAGGGAAATAAGATAAAGTCGGTGCTGCTGAAAGCTTTCGATGCCCTGGAGAAATATCTGTTTCGCCGTCTTGAACTCCACCTTCTCAGAACTGGATTCGATCGCAAGACAACCCGACCTGATCAGACGTCGTTCACAAGTTCACCGGCGGCGCAAAATCAGTTGGCATAAGAAGATGTTCGAGAGAAAAGCAAAACCACTTGTGACGGCGATACCTATAAAAACACCCTCGATCCCCAGATATTGCCACCCGAAATAGATGAACACGATCGAAACGAGCAACGTAAGAAGCTGAAGGACCATTGTATGCTTGAATTTTTGGCTGCCAATCACGAGGACATTCGCAACATCACTCAGCAAGCGAAGCGACCAGGAAATCGCCGCGATGCCAAGAAACCTGCCTGCCATTGCGTAAGCCTCTCCAAAAGTGATATGAATCGCCCATGGGCCGAGGAGATAGGCTCCTAGGCAACTTGCCAATCCGACGAGCGCAGCACCACAACCGACCTTTAGCAGCACGACGACTACGGAACGTTTTTTTCCCTCCCGTAGAGACCTTGATACCATCGGGATCAAAGGTTGAAATGCCGACTGTGCCAGAATCAAGACGACGGCGTGAATCTGCAATGCCGGGGAAACTTGACCGAGGACATCAGTTCCCTCAACGTCAGCCAGCAATAGTCGGGGGAAACTCGCATTGAGTTGTCCAAGCAAACCGGCAATCCCCAGGGGGATCAGTAAGAAAAAGAGGTCCCGGACAGCATGCGAGTCGGAAGAGAAAGAAGCTTCTTTCCCTGCCGCGGCATGTCGCTGATTCGTTCGAGGCGCATCCCAGAATGCGAGGGTCAGCGCCCATCCGAGGGGAAGGCCCCAGATCGCGACCGCGATGGAGGAGGTCGCTGCATGAAGGAGAAAAATACAAAGGATCGAAAGCGCTCCGCGAAGTGCGAGGGAAATCCCGATCACGTGCTGTCGACCGCTTTGCAGATGGGCACCATAATTGAGCGCCAGATACGAGTCAATTGCCCTGGACACCAGAACGGCGAACGCCAGCCCCAAAACAGTTTCCTCATCGAGAACCAGTGCGAGGACACCGACCACGGTAATGATCGAAATGAGTCCAATGTTCAGCCTCCTGTAGTCGTAATAGCTGTGAGTGCCCTCGGAATCTGCAGCGTAGGCCCTCCTCATGTCGAGACGGGCAAAGAAGAACATCGGATTCAAAACGGCCAAAGCCAGCATGTATCCCCCGACCGCGACCGGTGTCCCGAGTCGCGCGATGAACAGGAGGACGGCGAACTGCGCAAACACAAAGGCCAAATTCCCCGCAAGAAAGTATGTCGATCGCACCATGGTCTCTTTCAGGTTATTGCGCGCGGTGCTGCTAGCCGACCCAACCGGCGGTTCATATCATGCTGAAGGATTCTGCCCGGACGCTCGACATCAGCTTCGAATGAGCAGCTAAAGCTCGTACACTTTTCTTCCGTGAGCGACGGGCACTGACAGTTGCATGTCAACAGTGTTCGATAAACGAACATCAGCAACCGTTCGATGGGGATGTGGACGGCGATAAAGCCCGGCATACGTTTTGATCGGAAGCGGTGGGGGCATCTGCCATTTTTGTTCGAGCAATTCCTGACATGAATTATATTCCAGACAGATTCTATGATGCCGACCCGACCACAGTTCTGTCAAGGAGTTTGGAGCATCTGATCTCGAACGCGATTTGAGCCAAAATAAGTCAGCAGGATATTGCGGGGCCTTCATTCTAATACTGGCGCTGACCATTTTGTGACACGAACCGTTGCTCTCCCCTACATCGGCCGAAACAATTTCCCATAGGGAATCACACACAATATGGTCTATGCGGATCCAGGGCCGTCCTCTGGGCATAAGGCCCCGGTCTGTCACTTCGTGCGGTAAATTGGTATCCCCACCCCGCTTCAGAAAACGAATTGGTCAAGTCTCCCCAAGCCTGTCGAAAGTGGGCGCTCGAAGCCGGAATATTGAAGTCGCCGCCGACCAGAATCAGAATCTCACCTCGATACGAATCGACAAAATCACGAATATTCAGGTCTTCAGTCCTTCGACCAGTGGCAAACCTCTGTTGAAAGCAATCTCCTCAGTTCGAATTGAACTGTCTCGGACTGCAAGTTGCACACCAAAACAGGACCATCGGATCGATCGACCCGAAGTGGGATGGCGTTTACAAAGTTGGATTTTGGACGTCAGTGGCTTCCAACAATGGTGAAAGCAGAAACGACGGAAATGCCGCCATCATTCCGGGTGAATAGGTTGCCAGATTATTAGGCCAGAAGTGTTCCGAAGCCATAAACGAGAAAAGGAGCAGCCCCCCTGTGCAGTCTCAAGGATCGACAAAAGGCGGAGAAATCCTAGGCCGGAGAATTTTCGCATCGGTTACTTCAGTATCGATCCCCCTCCTTCCGGGTTCATCCTGAAAATTCTAACATCGACAGAACGAAGGTTTTGCGTCGTATGCATCAAGGCAGGAATGACGCGTTGCCGAATCGAACCGCGGCTTACTCTTTTTCTCCAACCGATTCGGATTTGTTGAGATTTTCCTCAATGATTGCAAGAACCTGATCGAAGGTCGCCGGCTTTGCCAGGAACGGGAATCCACTGATCAATCCTCCGTGAGATTCCAACTCCGTTTCGCGCACAGTTGCCGTGTGAAAGACGACGGGAATATTATGGATGTTAGGGTCGTTCTTGATCTTATAGAGCACATCAGCACCGTCGAGGTCCGGCATCATCACATCCAGCAAGATCAGGTCCGGCATGAAGTCATAGATCGATTCCAAAGCATTGGTTGAGCAGTTTTCCTCCCTTACCTCGTAAGCTCCGGTAGATTCGAGATTGAGACGAATGGTTAAGGTCAACCCCGGCTCATCGTCAATGAGGAGAATCCGTTTCCGGGATTTTTCCGATCCCTCGCTGTCTTCTTGAGTAATCATTATTGTTATTGATAAATTTGATAGGTTGCTCTGATACTTTCAACTGGATCGTCACTATTTTACATCTCCCACCGGTCGGTTACATACATTGATGTTGCTGTGATGCACGTCAAAGATTTTCTTAGCCGGAGTCAAACCGAATCCAGCTGCTTCAGATCCTACTTTGGTTGAAAAGAATGGACCAAAAACCATGAAGAGCTTTTCCTGCTCTATCTGTAGCTGGGTGATCTGCTGTTTGAGTTCGGCACATCGATTTCGAAGCGCCTCGTCTGTCGATCCCTCTCTGTTATTCACCGCAAGGGTTGAGGATTGGTAGACACGATCATCCTACCCGTACCGACTTCGCTCTCTCCCGATCCGCATCCTTCGCCAGTGCAGGAAGATCGCGGTAGCAACGTTCCCTGCGGTGAGGCTGAATCTGCCGAAATCAGAGGATGATGGTCCGCCGTAGATCGAGGGGAGAGGATGAAATCGTGATTAGCTCCTTCCTCGGGTATCTGATCTGAGACCACCAGATCGCACTCCCGGCTGGCCATCAACTCGTCCGGGGTGGGGCCGTTTCCCTCTGTTGAGTTGCCATGCAAGTAAAGTATCCGCAAAAAATTTGCTCGAAACTATACCTTTTGCCACGCCGCAAAGGAACTGGATTCCCATCCTGCAAACTTGAGAACCAGTTCCAGAGGCGGCAACGCCCGGATTCTCAGTACGGTCTCTCGATTCTCCAAGAAATCTCGAAGATCGCCGAGCCACTGCAGGCCGTGGAAATCTGTATTTTCTACCAGAACGAGATCAAGAATTACATGTTTGTATCTTGCCGTTGCAATGCTCCGTCGAATAAACCAGTCGTTTCCTCGCAGGGATCGATTCAGGATAGGTGCCGAGACTGCTGCGTATAGACCCCTTTCAGACTCCGGAATGCCGAGATCGCCTGCGGCAGGAATCTCCAACCCAACGCTGATATTGCTCGGAAAGGACACTCTCCCGTTCGCGAGAATCCTGGCAACATGGAGATGTTTTCCGACCGTCCTCATCACTCAAACCGGACAAAGCATGGAGGGATCGATAATTTGCGCTGCTCGTCCCGTGCTATGCTCAAGTATTCTTTTTCCGCCGACCACAAGCCCGTCAAGGCAAAGCCCTTCACCCACAAAAGTCCCGCTCTTCACATAGGAATTGGTGATCCGTGTTTTCTGTGAAACGATGGATTTTTCTCCCACCGCTGCGAATGGTCCGATCGTGCAGGAACGAAGAGTCGCGCGATTTCCGATCCAGCATGGAGGAATGAGTTGGGTATCCGGGGAAATGCGACAGTGATGCCCAACCACGACACCCGGAGTCGGCTGCGTTTCGATTTCCGGAAGCGAACTTCCCTTGGTTTCCAACTCTTCGAGCCAGCGCTTGACCACACGGAACCAGACTTCAGCGGGATTCGAGGCGGGGAGGAAGGGTTGCAGCGTTGCCCCTGAACGAAGCTTGATTGAACCGTCGGTCTCAAAGAAACTACATCCCTCTGCCGCTTCGGGAGGCACATTCAACCTTACGCTGACCCGCTTTGACAGCGGGAAACTAGAACTGATGTAGTCCAAGAGTGCATGGTCCGGCTCATTCATGCAGAGAGTTAGAGAATGACTTGCTTCTGTCAGTGCATCCGACCAATGCTCTATAACTTTTTTTGGCCCCACCTCTTGGAGCAGGAAGGAATGGCCGCCGGGCCACGGGACAGGAGCGCAAGAAATGACAGCTTCGTAGTTCACAGAAAGAATTCCCTTTAAAATCTGTCAGTTTCCACCTCGGTTTCCCAGAGCCGCCGGGATGGTTTGGAGCATGATTTTCAAATCCAACCATAGACTCTGTCTTGCTATGTATTTCAAGTCAAGTCCGATCGCCTCGTAACGTGTCAGGCTTTCGCGGTCACTGATCTGCCACAGCCCCGATAAGCCAGGTCTCACTTCGTGACGGGTCTGATCGCGACGGGAGTAGTTATCGACTTCGTATTTCACGAACGGTCGCGGACCGACGAGGCTCATGCTCCCTGAGAGGACGTTGAATAGCTGAGGTAACTCATCGAGGGAGAATTTTCGAATGAAACTGCCGCAAGGAATAATTCTCGGATCTTTCGGATATTTGGTCTCCCGGGAAACCATCAGGAGCGTGTGGCGCAGCTTCCTGATCACGTCATCATCGGGATGGATGAATTTCTTTTCCGACGCTTCGATCTTGTGCTCATGAGCCTGCTTCTCGATCAATTCGGCATCGCGCCGCATGGTTCGAAACTTCCACAATTTGAATAGGTGGCCGTTCCTGCCGACCCTCCGATGCACGAATAGGATCGGTAATCCGTCGGAAATTACGATCAGTAGCGAGGTGGCTACGAGCAGGGGGGAAAGAATAAGAATCAACAGGAGAGCACCTGCAATGTCGCCGCCCCTCTTGATCCCTTCGCGATTGCGATGATAAAGCCGGTGCTCCCATCGTGCGAAGCTGGAGCGCAAATATCGACCTCCTGAGTAGCGGTTCTTTGATCTCCCAGCATTCTTCGTGCCGGATTCATCAGATGACTGGTCTCTGGTGAATGTCTCTTCCATTTTAGTTCGCAGTCGCCCAGATCATCGTCACGCCGCCTCAATGGCTTCGTTGATGACGCGAAGAAGCAACGGGAAATTCACGGGCTTGGGAAGAACGATCGAAGAACCGCTCTGGGCGACAGCTCCATCGGAGACCTCAGAAGAATCGACCAATGCTGTCAGCATAATTATTGGAACCTTGGAAAGGAAGGGGTCCGATTGAAATTGAGCCTGAACGTCCCCTCCATCCATTCCTGGCATGACGATATCAAGAAGAATCAAATCCGGCCGAAAGCTCAATGCCGTCTCTCGTGCCTTGGTCGAGTCATTTTGAATTTCCACCTCAAACTCGCCATTCTTTTCCAAGTTCATTTTAACCAACTCGGTAAAACCAGCTTCGTCATCGATAAGAAGAATTTTGTGGGCCATATGTAATAAAATAGTGTCGAACGATAAATGAAAGAGTCGTCAATTCATAGGGTAAGTGTCAATTCATTTCGCGGATTTCCCAGATTCTGCGGGGACAGAAACTATCGACGGCTTCTCCGCAACTTTGCCGGAATCCAGCCGCGTCGGAAGAATGATCGAAGCGACAGCTCCTATTCCAATCGAGCGATTCTTGACGGTCAGTTGCCCACCATGCAACTCGACGATCTTGCGAGAGACCGAGAGCCCCAGTCCCGTCCCAACCCCAGTTGCCTTAGTGGTGAAGAAAGGATCAAAAACCCGATGTAGATCCTTGCTCTTGATCCCTGACCCATTGTCAGAAATTTCCAGTGTCACTACTTTGTCCCCAGTGCGAAAGATCTCGTATTTCCGGGCTCCCTCGTTTTTCGCAACTTTGTCGAGGATCTCGGTTCGAGCGTGAATCTCAAGCCGTGGATGCTTCGATTCCGACATCGCGTGAATGGCGTTGATGAACAGGTTGATCAAGATCTGCTCGAACTTGGGAAGATCCAGATATACTTGCGGAAGATTCTTGGGAATGTCGACTTCAACCTTGGTGTTTGAACGAGTAAGCTCATGCTTGATCAAAAGAAGGACCTCATCGACCACATTGGTGAGTGAAACCGGCTCACAGGTGAGTGACTGCTGGGATGAGAAATCAATCAGCCCTCCAACGATACTATCAGCGCGCTCGACCGCTTCCCTCATTTGTTTCAGGATCTTGTCTACGTTGTCATCTTCAGGATCAATTCCTTGAGAAAGATAATCGACACCGAGAAGGAGCATGGCGAGGGGGTTCTTAACTTCGTGGGCTATCCCGGCGGCAAGTCTACCAATCGACTCCAGTTTCTCAGCCTGAATCAGTTGAAGCTGAGTTTCCTGCAATTCCTCGTTCGCATCTCTCAGATTCTTGTTCAAACTCTCCAACTCCTTGTGAGATTTCACGCTCTCGGTGATATCTTCACTAATTCCCACAATCAGTCTTCGGCCCGTTTCTTCTTCAATTACTGGGATCTTCACGGTCCGAAGATGAATATCGTGACCGGCCTCTGATTCGATAATCTCTTCAGGAACCCGGAGAAGTTTTCCTCGCGTGAGAACGGCCTTGTCGACACTTCGGAAATAGTCAGCGGACTCCTTTGAGAAGAGGGCATAGTCGTCCTTTCCAATTGCTTTAGACGCCTGCAGGGCAGTGATTTCCTCCTGTTTCTTGTTCCAGAGAACAAACCGGAAATCATCATTCGCATCTTTGGCAAAGACTGCGACGGGGAGATTATCGAGAACGGATTCGACGACGCTAACTTTTTTCATGGTCCCTGGAAAGAAGAACCACCGGCATTATATCCGAAGCTCTTTGAGAAACAAAAGCGTTTCAAATCAGATCGTAAGTCGAAAACGATTCGTGGCAATTAATTTTTAGAGCTGTGCTACCGAATCGTTGAGCGATTTTCGTTGCTACGACCCAACTGAAAGAAATCGAAAAACAATCCTGATCAAAAACAGATCAGCCTGATTCGGGAAACCATGGAGAAGATCGAATCGGATCGCAATCCACCTGAGTTGCGCAGGGTGGAAGGGTGAGCCCTGCTATTTCTGAGACATAT
>Ga0181574_10000094_pt1 | contig 76523 bp, 50 predicted proteins | sample 101ome_24_FD_145600 | JGI IMG/M metagenome (GOLD analysis project Ga0181574, IMG submission 145600) | Coastal salt marsh microbial communities from the Groves Creek Marsh, Skidaway Island, Georgia - 101410AT metaG (spades assembly) | ecosystem: Environmental > Aquatic > Marine > Intertidal zone... | reverse complement strand
ATGTATCGACGACACTGCAACCGTTGGCATCAGTTACTTCATAGCGATAATTATCAGCAGGAAAGGCAATCAACGAACTTCCCGTTTGACTTAATAAAAACTGGCTATCTTGCCACTCATAGGTATACCCAGGTGTTCCTCCTGCAGCAGTTAGTGTAATTTCCCCATCTGAAAAGCCGTTACACGAAACATCTTGAATAACTGGAATCACTGATAATGCAGTAGTTGGTTGAAAAACCTCTACAGTTCCTGTTTCAATACAATCATTTCCATCGGTAACTTGGTAATTATACACTCCTGCTACCAGATTTGAAATGGTAGACGTAACACTCCCATTCGACCACAAATAAGTAAAAGGTGCCGTTCCTCCGTTAACTGATAAAGTAATGCTTCCAGTGGCGTTCCCGTGGCACAAAACGTCAACTTTTGACAAAGTAACACTAATCGGCGATGTCGGTTCACTCACTATTTCTTGAGATGTTTGAGTACATCCATTCGCATCGGTAATTAACAAATTATATGTGTCAGCAAATAAGTTGATCAAGTTATTAAAAGCGCCAACTGCGTTGCCAGTTGAATTGGTCCACAGATATGTATAAGGACTTACTCCACCTGTAACTATGGAGGAAACAGTTCCATCATTACCTCCGCTGCAGTTAACATTTGTTGAAGATGTTGACAAATTGAGTTGACTTGGTTCAGTAACATTTCCATTGAGTGTTAATTGACAATTTTGAGCATCGGTAACAACTACTTGATAATTATCTGCTGGTACATTTGACAACACTGAACTATTAATTGAAAAAAGAGTAGAGCTGTTTGACCATGAATAATTGTACGGCGCGGTGCCTCCGGTTGGAGAAACCTCAATAACCCCTGTGTTATCACCAAAACAAACGACCGGCGTTGAGTTCATAGTACCTACAAGAATAGTTGGTTGAACAATCACATAATCTTTATTAATTGTACATCCTTTTGAATCTGTAATCGTTACAGTATATAATCCGGAAGATACGTTGTTAATATCTTGTGTGAGGGCATTATTTGTCCAAGAATAGGTATATGGGCTAGTACCTCCCCAAACACTAAGATCAATAGATCCTGTAAGGCTTCCAAAACAACTTGCATTTATAACTACGGCAGAAGCTTGTAGATCTTCCGCCGGCTGTGTAACGGTAAATGTTGCAGTATCAGAGCAAGTTGCCGAAGGAGCTGTAACCACCACATTGTATACTCCTGCGCCTATTGCACTTAAATCCTGTGATGTTCCTACTGGTGTATCAAAGCCGTTAGTAGTCCAAGTATAAGAATATGCTGGTAAGCCCCCAATAACAGAAATATCTATTCCACCAGTGGAGACTCCCCGACAATCAATATTTGTTACAGTACCTGTAATGGATAATTGGTCGGGTTGGCCAACCACGTATGCTCCTGTAACTGTGCAGCCACTTATATTATCTCGGATAGAAACGGTATAAGTTCCAGCTGTTAGGTTCTCGATGGTGCTCCCTGTAGATCCTGAAGTAATAGTACCATTCGACCAGGTAAACGTGTAATTTCCACTGGATTGGTTAATGATACTAACCGTAGCTTGACCATTTCCACCGCCATAACAACTCACTTGCTGTCCGGACATCTGAATTCCCGGACAAGCAGCAAATAGGCCGAAATGAAAGACCAAGGAAATCAAAAATGTTAAAGTTATTCTTTTCATTTGTGTGTTAAAGTTATCTTACTATTGTCACGGTTCCTGTGTATTGGTTATTCTGTTCATTATTCAAAATAATGATGTAATAATACACACCTGACGGGAGTGCTCTTCCATTATTAGTTCCGTCCCAAGGCGAATATGGTGCATCACCATTTGAATAAACTTCGTTCCCCCATTTATTGAAGATTTTTACGGTAGATTGTTCATACAAGTCCAAGTTACCAAGAACCCAGGTGTCATTATAATTATCTGAATTTGGAGTAAACGTATTCGGAATAATTAAACATTCACTGAATTCTTCATTTATACTAAACTCAAACATATTTTCACAATTATTAAAATCAGTAATTGTCAGCTCATAAATGCCTGGTGCTAATTCTTGAATTGAACTACCTTGTTCTCCATTTGTCCATGTATAATTGTACGGAGGGGTTCCACCATAGGCAGACACATCAATGCTCGCATCAGATTGATCAATACAAGTCACATCTATAATTTGATACGTGATTTTGATTTCGTCAGGTTGTGAAACCTGTCCTTGACCGCGCAATTCACACCCTTGAGAATCTGTAGTAATAAATGAATACACTCCTGCTGTCAAATTGGAAATATCCTCAGTACTTGCTCCATTACTCCATATCGTAGAATATGGTTGAGTACCTCCTATTAAGTCCATCGTAATTTCACCGTCCGTCCCTTCAAAACAAGAGACATCTATAACGGTCAAGTTAGCTTCATATACCGGAGGCTCCCCTACGGTTACTGTAATTTCTGCTGGGCAATTGTTCGCATCTATCAAGCGGACGAGGTAATCCGACGCTCCAAGGCCTGTCAACGTTTCACTTGGATTGTTCAGTACAATCCCACTCAGGTTGCCCCAGATAAAATTATATGGCTGAATACCCCCTTGTATGGTAACCACAATTTCTCCATCCTCATAACCGTAACAAGAAGCGTCTGTAACTGTTGGAGTAATAATTATCTCTGCTGGTTCATTTACAGTTGCTCCCGAAAATGCAGTACATCCTAGAGCGTCAGTCACAGTCAATGTGTAAGTGTTCGCTGCAACATTAGTTATTCCATTAGTTGCAGCTCCATTTGACCATACATAAGTGTATGGAGTGGTCCCTCCACTTGCGAAACTTTGAACACTTCCGCTCAACTCTCCAAAACATTTTGCGTCTTGAGGTGCTAAAACAACACTTACAGGACTTGTTGGTTGTGTGATAGTAAATCCTGTAATGTATTGACAGCCATTAACATCATGGACTGTCACCGAATATGATCCAGCAACCACATTTGACAAATCTTCATTGCCACTACCATCGGACCAAAGGAACGTATATCCTCCTGATCCTCCTGAAGGTGTTAGGTCAACTTGACCCTCACTTATACCAAAACAATCGATATTCGTCACAATACCAGAAGCTGTTAATGGAGCAACAGGTTCATTAATTGTAGTCAAAATAGTTTCTTGACAACCATTTTCATCTGTTACTAACGCGGAATATTCACCCGCAATTTGATTCGATATATCTTGAGTTGTATCGGTTAAAATAAAAGAATAGAGATTCGTCCATTGATACGTATAAGGTGAAGTCCCCCCTGCTACTGTTAAATCAACACTACCTGAAGCATTTCCGAAACAATCAACATCCGTCGTAATGGTGCTCAATGCAATAGGATTCGCTGGCTGTGTAATCATCACTGATGCATTCGTTGCACAACCATTAGCATCTGTAATATCCACAGAATACAATCCAGCAGGTAATCCATCAATTGAGTTTGTAGTATCACCATTAGACCATAGATATGCGTAAGAGGCTACACCACCTTCAACGATTGCATTGATAGAACCTGTAATTTCTCCAAAACATTTAACATCCTCGAAAGTCAATGATACTGCTAAAGGAGCAGCGGGCTGATTAATGACATAAGAATATGTTTCAGAGCATCCATTTTGGTCTGTAATTTGAACCGAATAATTTCCTGCTAAAACTCCTGTTATATCAGAAGATGTTGCTCCGGTATTCCATACGTAGGAATATGCTGGAGTACCTCCTATTATATTTGTTGTAATACTTCCTGTTGCATCGCCATAACAAAGAACGTCAACAAGAATAGGATCTTGTTCAATCGGCGCTGCCGGTTGGTTAATCACAATACTTTGAGAGATAACACAATCATTGGCATCTATTACGGTCATCGTGTATGTGCCACTAACCAAATTAGCAATTGAAGGACCAGTAAATGGTAAAATCGTTTGATCACTCATCCATTGGTAGGAATAAGGTGCTGTCCCACCAGTTACTGAGGATGAAATCACACCATCGTCTGCGCCAAAACATGAAACTTCAGTGGCTGTTAATGCGGTAGCTAAAGGAAGCGCTGGTTCCACAATGTTGTAGAGACCCGCACTCTGGCATCCATTAGCATCAGTTATTACTAAACTATAACTACCCGCTCCTAAATTACCAATATTTTCCGTGGTATCACCTGTAGACCAACTAAATGAATACGGTAAAGATCCTCCAAAAGTAATCAATTCAATTGTACCAGTTGTATCTCCATTACATAGGACATCTGTTGTAGTCGCTATTTGATCGAGCAAAAGAGGCTCGGATATCGTTATCGAATCTATGATTGTACAAAGATTTGCATCAGTAACAGTTACTGAATATGTTCCTGCTGCTAACCCTGAAATACTCGATGTAGTAGCCAAATTCGACCATGCATAGGTATATGGGGCAATACCACCAGTAACTGTAAGTGAGATGCTACCATCGTTAACTGGTCCAAAACAATTCTTATCCGTTGATGTGTAGGATAAGGAAAGCGGTAAAGGCTCCTGCAGAGTAGCACCAGTTATTAATTGACACCCATTATTATCAACCAATGAAAGTACATGGGATCCACCCGATAAATTAGTATGTGAAAACGTAGAAGACGAAACTGTAGAAGTAATTCCATTCGTCCATTCCAAATTGAATGGAAAAGCATCGCTATATTGATCTACTATAACGTCAATTTGTCCATCATTTCCTCCAGAGCAAGAAATGTCCGAAGGAATATGCGAAATTCCCATTTTATATGGCTTCATAAAAAATGGTAAAAAAGTCGTATCTTGAAATCCTTCCAATGCCCAAGTTCTATCATACCAATCATAGGTGAATCCACCGAGTGGCTCACTTTCTTCAAACAAGGGTCCTAATTCCAATTGAAACCCTGGAAACCCTATCGGAGGCACCACAATCTCTGGTGTGCACAGGTTAGCCCAACAAATTCTGAATGGATTAGACCAAGTTGGGCAAGGGTAAGGTAAATTAACACAAATCTCAGGAATAGTAAATCCGGGAATAACAGTAACTTCAGGAACTTCTATTCCAAATGCAACAGCTGACATCAAGAAATCAAATGAAACACTGTCATATGTGTGATTTCTAAATTGACCATCAATAGAATAAGTAGGAGTAATTGACAGCGAATCAAAATAACAGGGAAACCTATACGAAATTAAATCTCCCACTTCAAAATTAATAATACTGCCTGTGGTGAATGGCGAAGTAACACCGTTGTGAGTAACTTGATAACTAACGGGTATTGGAAAATCAAATCGGCCAAAAATAGTGGGGTTGAACTCAAAACATTGATTGTTTGTTATATTCAAATCAAAACTCGCAGAGAAAAATGTCCATGACACTGTAGCTAAACCGCCAATTTCCTCTTCTCCGGATAAATATCCCAAAGACACACCAACAGCCTGAGTTATAGGTTCAGGAACGTTTCTCAATACAGCGCCAAGTAACTTAAATATTTCGAGATTAAGATTTAAATATGGTGATTCACCGCAGGCAGACAATGAATTGTCTGCGAGGTCTAAAGTATCATCGGTTACTACGTTAGGTATGGTAATTTCTCCTGACAATCCGAAAGCAGAAGGTAATTCAGCAGTACAACAAGGAACAAAAACTTGCCATGGAATATAAGCCGGCGGACCTGCTGTGAGTTGAGCAGAGGTAGCTGGTGGCTTGGCGAAAGGCCAAATCCCGCCATCCACCGATGGAGTTAAATCGCCTGCCAAGAAGTTGGATGGGCCTAAGTACCATATTCCCGTAGTAGGATCACCATCAGGATCAGGAGGGGTACTTGCGCCATTCCCGCTAATTGTAACTAGGTTTATACTCTGTAATCCAGTATTAAATGAAGGGATAATAGGCAGTGTTACACAACCAAATAAACAAAGCGTAGCTGATGCTGATGCAGCAAATTGAAAATTCAAATCCCAAAAAAATTCTCCAGTTGTAGGATATGTGGTAGCTAGTTCCCACCCACTTTCAACCTCGTAATCTGTAGCGATTGTTACAACATCACCTGGGTCATACTCCTCATCTTCATTCATAATAAGCTCAATATCCACTGGATAATCTACCTCGACATTACCTGAGGTAAATCCTTTTATTTCTATTGAACTGCCGATAGATCCAGAAAAAGCTCCAGAAAATGCACCCCCAAAATTTGACCCTCCCACGGATACAATACCCGAATTTCCCGTATTAGTAGAGACATTCCAAGGTGCATTGAACAAAGTAATCGTTTTATCAAGATTCACAGGGCTAAAAGAAGGCCCCCACATATTATTTACTCCAGAATTAAATTCTGCGTGATGATTGACAGTTTTCTGTCCATATAATTGTGCTACAAGTGTTATCGCAACAATTGATGAAAATAATATTTTATTCATTCCTTCCTTTTTGGATATAAATTAACAGAGTGAATTGCAATTAAAATTTCTTGCTCGACAAGATCTTCCAATATTTTAGGATACGTTGTATTTAACCAAAGCGTATTCTCTAAATCTCCAACAAATGTCATATAGCGAACAAATTCAGTGCCTTCTAAATTAAATTTCAATTTAAAGTTAATCCCACTTACACCATAAGGCGTTTCAAATTCCTCTCGAGAAACAAATTCTAGTTGATTCTTAGCAAGATATTCATCTGTAATCCCATCAACGATTGAAAGGTAGTTCGCATCATTAATCTGAAGCATCACGATTGCTGAAGATGTCTTTAAACTTATGTAGCCATTAAAAGCCGTGGAAGGTTCGAACGTTGGCGGTGGAGTTAACATCTCCAAAGGAGCATTTATATATGAAGGAATAATCCAATTTCCAGCAGCTGCCGAAGTATCCCTGTTTTCCTGACTAAATACTGTAAACGATACAGTCAAAAATGCAATTGCAGTTAGCAAGAAAGGTTTCATTATTCTAGTTGTTAAGCTCATATACCTAATTTTTCATAAATTTAGTTCTGTAGACGTCATCCGTTCCAACCAATATCAGATGATATCCCCCACTAGCAAGCAGAGAAGTATTCAATTCGAGTAGTTGCGAAGTTTGAGAAACATCTTCTCTAAGTACTTCTCTACCCATATTATCAGCAATCAACACATATTCAAACTGATCAAAATCTCCTTGAACATGTAACACATTTTCAGTAGGGTTCGGATAGATTACAAAGGCTTCTTTAATTAGGTCACTAATATTAACCAACTGATGCGTGTAGATAGCACTTTCAGAAGAGCATCCACCACCGAATCCAACCACAACAGTATAGTCTCCATTAGAAGTGGCAACCATTGACTGACCCTGTTCATTTGGAATAGGCACCCCATTAAAATACCATTGATAGGTTACCCCTGTAATTGTAGTTAAAGTATCACCGTCAGCACTTATCGTAGCCTGTGAAACTGGATCCACGATTACATTCGTTGTCGCAGAGCTACAGCCTTGACTAGCTCCATAAATACAATGAGTAGAATGTTGACTCGCCCCAATAAATGTAGCTCCTTCAAAAACACTTAGCAATACAGGTGTAGGAATCACAATGTTTGTGTCGGGACTCAATTGTCCCTCATCATTATTTCCGCAACCATAAACAGATAAATCGTTTCTTAAAAACAACGTGGTATATTGAGAAGTTACTAATTGAGTTACTCCACTTATTTGTGCTTTTTTCGGTATATTCGAAGCTGTGGTTGTATTAATTCCAAGTTGACCGTACAAATTACTTCCGCATGTAAATACTTCACCCATACTTGATAAAAATGCAGAGTGATTTGCACCACCGGCTGCAGCAATTATACCTTCAATAGGCAATGCAGTGGGAACCAATTGCCCATCAAAATTACCTAAGCCGAGCTGGCCAGAACTATTATTACCCCAACCATACAAGGTCCCATCCGAACCAATAGCAAATGAATGGTATTCTCCAGCACCAATAGCTACAATATTTGTTAAGCCTGAAACTTGAACCGGAACTAATGGGTTCACTAATGAGTTAATTCCCAATTGACCCTGACTGTTATTCCCGACAGTCCATACCGTACCATCATTTCTAAGAATAACAAAATGCTCTAAACCTCCAGCAATAGTATCTACGTTTGAAATATTAGGGTTGAGTAAAGGGAAATTAACAACACTCAAATTACCAAGTCCAAGTTGACCTGAGTTGTTTTCTCCCCAAACGTAAACATCACCTGTATTCGTGGAAACCATAGCGCTTGACCTAGTCGCAGCAATGCATTCTGCATCTGTAACTCCAGCTAACATGAGCGGAGAATTGGAGGATGTGAATGTACCATTTCCAAGTTGGCCCGAAGTATTTTTACCCCAAGTATATACATCATTCATTTGGGATTTTGCCAAAACGAACTCATATCCCGTTACAAATGAAGTGAGTTGAATGTCTGGCGTAGTTGTCTCAGCTATTAATGAGTTAAAGTTATTTCCATTCCCGTGAACACCTGAAGAATTTTTCCCAACTGACCAAATCTCACCAAATCCTCCTTTGGTAGTTTCCAATGTATATGCTCCTCCTTGAAATGCAATTAAAGAATCACTGGTTGCCCCTAATATGGGTAGTCCATCAACAAACCACTGATTACCATATGTTGAATTACTCGTAAGAAGGACGGAATCTCCATCACAAAACTGCAACGAGCCATCCGCTGTAATTGCTGGCTCCTCAACTACGGTCATTACAATAAAGTCTTGGTAGTTTTGAATACAACCTGTGGTTGTATTCGTTGCTACAAATGAAACTACATCAGAGGACGTTAACGTATTCGAATCATATGTATTATCAACAGATTGTCCTTGAACAATTGTATTATTCAATAAAAACTCATACAAATCTGCACCAGAAGCTTCAAATGTAACAACATCGCCTTCACAAATAAAGCTTGAAGGTGTTACCGTTAAATCAAGTGTCATTGAATTCACAGTAAAGGTGGTAAGAGATGAAATAGAAGGGCATTGTCCATTGAATCCCGTTATTGAAACCTGATCTGTATTCTCAAGAGCAGCGGTTGACCATGTGCCCGAGGAATTGATTTCTGCAAGTGATCCATTTACTTCAAATTGATAATTAAATGCCCCCGTTACTGTAAAGTTCACAGTATCTCCAAAACAAATTGTGTTTGCAGAGGCATCGTTTAGCACAGAAATCGTTGGGTACGCATAAACAGTATAAACCAATGGAGATGAAGGAAGCGATTCACAACCATTTAACTCACCGATAACTGTAATTTGATCTCCATTGTTCACAAGCTGATTAAAATTATCCACTGGTGAAAATCCGCCACCGATAGGAATACCATTCACCGAAAACTGATAATTCAACGCTCCACTTGCTTGAATATTGACTGGTTCATCAATACATACCTCGTTAGAAGGGAGCAAATTCGTCAAATTCACATTCGGAATTCCAAAGGAAGCAAAGGATAGTACATTTGAAGTAGAACTACAATTGGCATTTGACCCCACAACTACTACCTCGTCTCCTGTCTGAAGGTTAGATAAAGTAACGAGCGAAGTAGCCGAAGGTGTGCCTAATAAACTATCATTTAAAAAGAACTGATAGGTCAAACCTCCAAAAGCTTCAATGTCTATAGTATCACCCGCACAAATAGTACTTCCTCCGTTCGATCCAGTGATTGAAATATTCGGATTTGGAAAAATCGTCAGCGCTGGGAATGAGTTTGTATTTGAGCAACCCGAAGCAGAAGTAACTTCAACACTTACTACGTCCCCATTAGCAAATATTCCATTGTAAGTATCAATGAAAGATTGAGTTGTGGCCGAAGCTCCATTTACAAAGAATTCATATTCAATTCCTCCAGTTGCCGCGAATAACACTTCGTCTCCATCACAGAATTCTGTGAGTCCCGTAGAAGTAGCAATAGTCGCGGTTGGTAAAGGAAAGACATTTATAACTGTAGTTACGGAGTCGACACACTCAAGACTTTCACCTACAACTTTAAGGTTAATCACTCCTGTTGGAAAACTACTCGAATTAATCTCATTAACAGCCGAAGGAGCTCCTTGTGAACTACCATTAATAAAAAACTGATAATCCGTTGCTCCACTGGCTGTGTAGTTCACTAAATTATCCTCACAGTATTGATTAAGTCCTAAATCATTCACTAGTGACACTTCAGGAACAGGATTTACTGTTATCGTAATTAGGTTAGATATACTTGAGCAATCATTCAGCCTTCCAATAACTTCAATCTCGTCACCATTAGATAGTGCAGTGGTTGAATAAGTAGCCGAAGGGGAGAATCCTGTTTGAGCATCACTGTTAAGTAGGAATTGATAACTATCTGCACCCGAAGCTGAAAATAGTAGGCTTTCTCCTGCACAGATCACAGTATCTAGAGCAGTAAGATTTACTACCGGATTAGGGTTGTTTTGCACTTCGAGAACTCCACTAGTAGTTTCGCAACCATTGGCTGCAATTCCCAGCACCTCTATTTCGTTAAGTCCATTTACTAGTATTGGATTGATAAGGCTATTAACTGTCGAAGGACCTTGTACAACTGCTCCTCCAATTGAGAAGGTATAGTTTTGGGCACCGGTGGCAATAAACGTAATGGGAGCCCCATCACAAATTATATTATTTGTATTATTATCTGATAATAACTCAACAACAGGGTTGGATTGAACAGTAAACTGCTGCTGCGCGCTATTAGAGCAATTACCAATACTACCTGTTACAGATATTACGTCGCCATTAGATAATGTACTTGTAGTAAATGTATTAGTCGCAGATTGAGCACCCAGGGTCAATCCATTCAAAAAGAATTCATATTCATTTGCACCGGCTCCCGAAAATACAACCTCAGTGCCTTGACAAATTGTCAATATACCTAAATCGTTACTAAGAGTAGTTATAGGAGAAGGAGAAACAGTCATTAACAGAGGCGCACTAGTGGATGAACATCCTAACGAAGAACCAATCATTGTAACCACATCTGTATCTAATAAAGTCTGAGTATCAAATGTATTGTCTAAGGAAGACGCCTGAATAGTGCTTCCATTTACCAAAAATTCATATGAATTAGCCCCGGAACCTGTGAATACGACAACATCGTCATCACAAACAGAACTTCCTATGTTCGACGTCAAAGTAACAGTTGGTGCTGGTGTTACAAAATAACTAAACGTCTGTGGAGCTTCAAATTTGCAACCTGCCGCCGAGTATCCTATAACGCTCACCACTTCACCTTGGTTCAAAGTTGTTGTAGACCAGGTATTAAGTGCAGAATCTTGCTGAATGACTCCATCTACAAAAAACTCATACATTGCTGCTCCTGAACCAGTGAATAGCAAGGTGTCATTAGAACAAATACTATTTCCGGCTGCTGACTGAACTAGCGACGTTGCTGGGAGACTATTTACCGTAATAACGAAAGTGGCAGAAGTGTCTTTACAGTTAAATTGATCATTTACAATCATGTATACCTCATCATTGTTTTGAAGTGTTGATGAACTGTATAAACCAGCACCTGGCTGAAAAGGTGTGACTCCTACATTATTTACAAGAAAACGGTACTGAAGTGTTTCTAAAGAAGCACCAGTGAAAGAAATAGTGTCTCCAGCACATATCTCCTGAGGTGCGATAGACGGAGTAAAAGTATAATTAGGTGTTGGGTAGACATTGTACGTAAACAAGTATGACGTATCTGAAGCACAACCCAGATCAGTGGCTGTTACCAAGATAGAATCTTGATTTTGAAGAGAAATTGTTGAGAAAAGAGTATCATTAATTGAAGGCCCCTGGACAGAAACCCCATTTAAAAAATACTCATATTCTAAAGTAGAACTACTCGACGTTGAGTTGAGTTCTAAATAATGTCCGGGACAAACATTACTGCCTAACGTATTTGTCGTTGTAAAGAATTGAGGCTTTGTTATAACAACAATGTTTGTGTTCGAAGATTTACAACCATTCACATACTCAACCTCTAAGGTAACAGGGATTGAGTCCGATAATAAGAATACATGACTTGTTGTATCAGGGTAATAGAAAATATTATTCGCAGTATCTAGTCCAGAGCCATCGTTGAAATACCAACTGAATGTTAAATCATTCAAATCACCGGAAATGGCGGTTGAATTATTGGTAAAAAGGGCCGTATCACCAAAACAAAATGGTCCATCCGCATTAAAGCTGGCCGTAGCAGCTAATGAAGGGTCAAATATAATCCCTGTGTTATTCGCAATATCAGTTGAAAACAGAACATTCATAGCCTCTCCATTCGCATTAACACCCTCAAAGTTTACGCATTCAATTCGATATCTATCTGGAACTCCCGCTTTGTTTAGAAGTACTTGGGCTGCTCCGGATGAACTCACAAAAACACTATCAAAACATGTCCCAAGAATGGAAAGACTATCATTAACTAATTGCTGACTTCCAGCTACTATTTCTACATCTGAACCTCCTAGTATCTTAAGCTTGTTATAAACATTGTTTCCTCCAATTCGATTCGGAAGATTTAAAGGTTTGAAAAATATAGTAACATCATGAAATGTAGCTCCTTCCGTGAGAATCGCCTTCTCAAAACTTGTCGTGTCCGTCATAATTATATGTGACGTTCCCGCTGTTAGGGTGAAGTCCGTGTCTCCAGTTGTAATAAATCGCTGAGCCAACTGAATCGTTGAAGATCCTAAAACTAGTTCTCTAGTATCTGTAGCTGAACCAGGATCATTCAACGCAAGCATGCTCCCTAACGCCATGTTGAAGTTATTCGTTTCAAAGACTCCATTAATCATCAAAAGAGAAGTTGTATCGGACATGAATAAATCCCCATTCAAAGACCAAATATCTGTGTTAACCCCCATTCGATTATAGAGGTTTACATCCACGTTTGCATTGTTTACGTTAAATACTCCTGTACCAACCTGAACAACACCCGCCTGTCCTACTGCCCTAAGCAAACTCAAGTCTGAATGTAAGACAGCGTCATTTTGTATGTATAAATTAGAATCAAGTAACAACGTTTGGACGCCGGTAGTAGGCTCCCATATCATCACTTTCGCAAAGGCAGTATCAAGCACGCTGACCGTGCTGTTGGCAGAAGCGAATGAGTTGCCATCAAAAATGACGGTATCCGAAATACTTGGTATGCATCCGGAAGCAGCGTCTCCGGTTTCAAATGACCAATTCGTACCATTCCCCCATTCACCGGAATTCCCAATCCAGAAGAACTTTCCACTACCAGGAGTCCAACCTGTGCTTGAACCAATAATATTTCCATATAAAACCTCTGCTACACCTACGGTAGCTGCATTAACATTGATTACGCGAAGCCCAGTGATGCTAAAACTACCAAAACCAGTTTTTTGCATTACTGGATTAGGACCACCACCCACTTTTTCAAACGTTAATTCAGCAGAACACGTGCCCACACCCACAATACTGTCAAATGCAATCGTAATTCCAGCGTCCAATAACAAACTAGACGAATTTAAGATATTCAGTAAAGAGAAGTTGGAAGAAGAATTCATAGAAAGCGAAGTCGCTGTAGATGAAATAAGACTCCCATAAATTTGATTCCCACCATCAAAAACAGCAGCACCTAGATTATCTTCCAATGTAATGATGGAACCGGTCCCACTGAAGGTTAAATTATTCCCCCCCAAAATCCAGCTTCCCTGGCTGAATGTTGAGGTAACATTATTCATCGTTATTTCTCGAATATTATTCGTATTACTTTCAAAAGTACCCGCTGTGATGGTAGAAAATGGAGCGAAAGAAATAACTCCAGAGTTAATGGTTACACTCCCAGTGGTACAATTAAAGCTATCCGTAAATGATAAAGAGTCTCCATCAATAATAAAGTCCTGAATCCATGTAATTCCGGCGGATTCCACGGTATTAAGATTTATTGGAAGCAGCTGAAAAACACCCCAAATACCCATAAATTCAACACCAGATGCATTCCCTCGAATAGATCCACGAATAGTATGATTTGCAGTAGTCGATGAATTAAGTATAAAACTGTTTGGAGTTGAAATAAAAATACTGTGTACGTCCATAGCCACATCTATATCAACAGTATTAGCTATTCCTAACCCAGACGCATTATCGAAGTAAATAGTATCATTTGCAGAGGGCAAAACCGTACCAGGAGCACCTCCTGTTTGAGCAGACCAATTGGAAGCATCAGAATAAATACCATCACCCCCTATCCAAAATAATTCGCCAGATAGAGCGCTTGAGCCTATCATTAAAGTCAATAACAACAATAAAATAAGTCTCTTAAAGGTGTAGAACATATTCACCTAGTATAATAGTGTATTAATCTCACAAAAATAGACTATTTTTCGACAGGATTGCAATTTTTTGATTATTAAATCATTAATAAGTAATTCATTATCAAACAAAATAACTATTCAACCACCACATTTACAATCCTACCCGTAACTACAATCACCTTTTTGGGAGATTTTCCCTCCAAATATTTTTGGGCTTGTTCGCTGGACATCACCTCTTTTTCGACCTCTTCTTTGGATAGGTTGGTAGGTAATTCGAAGGTGAAACGCATTTTACCGTTAAAACTAACGGGGTACGCGAAGGTGTTTTCAACTAAATAGCCCTCATTGAATGTTGGGAATTTGGCGTCGTTCACCGTGCCTGGTTCGTTTCCAAGTTTTGCCCATAACTCCTCCGTTATATGCGGAGCGTATGGCACCATTAAAACAACTAACTCTTCCAGAATTCCTTTATTATTGCATTTTTGCTCTGTGAGTTCGTTCACACAAATCATAAAGGCGGAAACGGCAGTGTTAAACACATAACGATCCATGTCGTCTTGAATCTTCTTTATGGTTTTGTGCAGTGTTTTCAGCGATTTTGCATCGGGATCCCCTTCGGTTAAAACAAGATTTCCGTTGGTATCGTGAAACAAACGCCACAGCTTACGCAAGAAGTTGTGCACACCGTTTATTCCTTTAGTATCCCAAGGTTTAGCCTGCTCCAATGGACCTAAAAACATTTCATACATCCTTAACGTATCCGCTCCAAATTGCTCCACTAAGTCGTCTGGAGTTTGAACGTTATATTTGGATTTAGACATCTTTTCTACTTCGCTTCCACAGATGTAAGTGCCGTCGTCTTCTAAAATGAATTCCGCATTCGCATATTCGTCGCGCGATGCCTTGAAGGCTTCGATATCTAACTTATCTCCATTAACAATGTTAATATCAACATGCAGCGGAACCGTATCCAATCCTTCCTTTTTATTCAGAGAAACAAATTTTCCGGATGAACGATCAAGATAAACAAAACTACTTCTTCCTAAAATCATTCCCTGATTAATCATCTTATGAAATGGTTCGTCGAAGACAATAAACCCTCGATCTTTTAGGAATTTTGTCCAGAAACGGGCGTACAACAAATGTCCTGTCGCGTGTTCTGCACCACCGATGTATAGATCCACATTTTTCCAGTAATCTACTTTTTCTTTACTAACGAATGCTTCTTTATTGTGCGGATCCATGTAGCGCAGAAAATACCACGAACTTCCAGCCCAGCCTGGCATGGTATTTAATTCCATTGGCCATGTGCATACGCCGTTTTGTTTTTCGTTGGGCTTGATGATTTTCATGTTTCGGCACCACGACCATATTTCTGCGTTTCCAAGAGGTGGTTTGCCGTCTTCTGTGGGTAAATATTTATCTACTTCAGGTAACGGGATTGGTAAGAATTCGTCTTCAATTAATTTAGGAATTCCGTTTTCGTAATACACTGGAAATGGTTCTCCCCAGTATCGTTGACGAGAAAATACAGCGTCGCGCAAACGGTAATTCGTTTTCGCCTTACCTATACCATTTTCTTCCAATACTTCAATAGCTTTGTGAATAGCAGCTTTTACTTCAAGTCCATTAAGAAAATCTGAATTCGCTATCGTTCCATTCTTCTCTGTGTAGGCCTCTTCTTCAATCGAAACACCTTCAAACACATTCTTAATCGGAATCTCAAATTTACGAGCGAAATCCCAATCGCGCTGATCTCCACAAGGAACGGCCATTACAGCACCAGTTCCGTAAGATGCCAATACGTAATCCCCTATCCAAATTGGAATTTTTTCTCCATTCAATGGGTGAACAGCATAGGCTCCTGTGAATTGACCAGTAACATTCTTAACATCTGACATACGGTCGCGTTCAGATTTCAACGCTGCTGTTTGTCGGTATTCATTTACTGCTGTTTCGTATTCGTTTGTGGTGATTTTTGCTACCAATTCATGTTCTGGCGCCAGAACCATGAAGGACACGCCGAATATGGTATCAGGTCGTGTAGTAAAGACTTCGATTGGAGTCTCATGGTTCTCCACCGCAAATTTCACTGAAGCTCCGACAGACTTCCCAATCCAATTGCGTTGGATGTCTTTAATGGCATCTGTCCAATCTAATCCTTCTAATCCATTCAATAAACGCTCTGCATAAGACGTAATCCGCATCGACCATTGGCGCATGAGTTTTTGTTCTACGGGGTGACCACCTCTTTCAGAAACGCCGTTCACCACCTCATCGTTCGCGAGTACCGTTCCTAATGCTGGACACCAATTCACCCACGAATCTGCCAAATAAGTGAGGCGATAATCCATGAGGATATCGCTTTGTTTTTTCTCATCAAACCCGTTCCAATCTTTAGCTGAAAATTCGATTTCGCAGGCGCTTACAGCATTAACTTGTTGATTCCCGTATTTCTCAAATTCAGTAATTAATGTTTCGATGGATTCTGCTTGGTCAGTTGATTTGTTATACCAACTCTCGAAAATCTGCTTAAAAATCCACTGCGTCCATTTGTAATAGGAAGGATCTGAAGTTCTCACTTCCCTATCCCAATCAAAATTAAATCCTATTTTGTCCAGTTGATCTCGGTAACGAGCAATATTTTGTTCTGTAGTAACGGCTGGATGTTGCCCTGTTTGAATCGCATATTGCTCCGCTGGCAACCCAAACGAGTCATACCCCATTGGGTGTAACACGTTAAAGCCTTTCAATCGCTTATAACGCGCATAGATGTCAGATGCAATGTAGCCTAGCGGATGCCCGACGTGCAAACCCGCACCAGATGGATATGGGAACATCGTAAGTCCATAATATTTAGGCTTTGACGTATCTTCTTTAGTTTTGAAGGTTTTATGTTCCGCCCAGTGCTTTCGCCATTTTTTTTCTATTGCTCTGAAATCGTATTCCATGCTAGTAATATTTGAAGGGGCAAAGATAGGAAAAAGACAATAAGATAGTGTCGCTCTTAGAGGTTACTCCCGTTGTTCTCTGAAAATAAAATTTTTAAAAGTTCTTTTTTTCGGATTAGTTCTCCAAAAAAATTCGCTATCGAACAAAAAAAAACTTATTTTTGCCCTCGCTAAAAAAGCAAACATGAACGAAGGAATGACGAAAGAAGAATTGCTAGATCAATTCAAAGGAAACAAGATTTTAAAATACGCTACTGCGGCTGTGGGAGCTATCGTACTTATTATTTTAGTATACGTAGCTTACAATAGCTTTATTTATCAACCCAACAATGAGGAGTCCAAGGCAATGGTTGCGCGAGGAATCATGTTGATGGAAAAAGATTCAACCGCTCTTGCTATTGAGGAATTCGAATACATTGCTGATGAATATGGAAGTTATGAAGGAGGAGTTTTGGCCCATTATTCGCTTGGGAACCTTTATTTCGAACAAGGCCGTTTTGAAGATGCTATAGCTGCACTTGAAAAGGTAGATTTAGAAGATATGTACTTAATGACTTTGGCGACAGGTACTTTGGGCGATTGTTATTCAGAACTCGGTGACTATGCCAAAGCAGTAACTTATTACGTTCAAGCTGCAGAGCGTTTAGACAATGAGTTAACTTCTCCGCAATTCTATTTTAAGGCAGGATTGAATGCAGAAGAAGCAGGTGACTTCGTAAAAGCAAAAGAATATTACCAGACCATTCAAGATAAATATATGACATTCTCGAGTCAGAAGAACATTGAGAAATATGTTGTTCGAGCTGGAGCTAAAATCAACTAACGCGTGGCTACATTAGAAAAAAACTTATCTGAATATAGAAAGGAAACTATTCCAAACGGTGCCGATTTCAGAATCGGCATTGTTGTTTCAGAATGGAACGAATCCATCACCTCAAACTTGTGTAAAGGATCGCTTGCTGCACTTCTAGACAATGGTGTGAAGGAGGAAAATATCATCGTACATGAATGCCCTGGCTCTTTTGAACTACCTTTGGCTAGCCAATACTTGTTGGAAACGAATGAAGTAGATGGAGTTATTGCCATAGGCTCCGTGATTCAGGGAGAAACAAAGCATTTTGATTTTGTTTGCAACGCCACTGCTTTGGGAGTGAAAGATGTGTCGTTGAAATATAACAAACCAATCATTTTCTGTGTGCTAACGGACAACACAAAGCAACAAGCCATAGACCGATCAGGAGGGAAGCATGGAAACAAAGGTACGGAAGCAGCCATCGCTTGTATCAAGATGATCGCTTTGAAAAAAAAGATTGAATTATGACACTTATCAAATCGATATCAGGAATTAGAGGGACCATTGGTGGAGCTCCGGGCGAAGGACTTTCGCCAATCGATACAGTTAAATTTTCGGCAGCATACGGAACCTGGTTGCAACGACGACATAATGCAAGAAATTTAACTGTAGTCATTGGTAGAGATGCCCGTATTTCTGGCCCAATCGTTAACAGCCTTGTTATTGGAACACTTCGAAGCTTGGGGATAAAGGTATTGGATGCTGGCTTATCTACGACTCCAACAGTTGAAATGGCTGTAGGTTTCGAAAAAGCACACGGCGGAATTATTTTGACCGCTAGCCATAATCCAAAAGAATGGAACGCTCTAAAATTGCTTAATGAGAAAGGTGAATTTATATCTGGAGTCGAAGGAGCTGAGGTGCTCCGTATTGCTGACGCCGAAGAATTTGATTTTGCACACGTTGATAAATTGGGAAAACTAAAAAAAATAGACACGGCGCTAGAGCAACACATTCAAGCTATTTTGAAATTACCCTATGTCGATACGGAGTCGATTAAAAAAGCGAATTTTCGAATTGTAGTGGATGCCGTAAATTCGTCAGGAGGAATTGCTGTTCCAATGCTTCTTGGTTCTTTAGGGGTAGAGAATGTTACATGCATCCATTGCGAACCGACAGGAGAGTTTGCGCACAATCCTGAGCCTCTTCCCGCACATTTAACTGATTTAAGCGAAACAATTCTCTCAGAGAAGGCGGATTTAGGAATCACTGTTGATCCAGATGTTGACCGTTTAGCGATGGTTTGTGAAGACGGAACTATGTTTGGTGAAGAATACACTCTTGTAGCCGTTGCTGATTACGTACTTTCTCAAAAGGGAGGCTCAACTGTTTCCAATTTGTCTTCAACGCGTGCCTTGCGAGATGTGACTGAAAAACATGGTCACCAATACTTTGCATCAGCAGTTGGTGAAGTAAACGTTGTGGAAAAAATGAAATCTGTAAATGCAGTAATAGGTGGAGAAGGTAATGGAGGGGTGATTCTTCCAGAGTTGCATTATGGACGCGACGCACTCGTTGGAATTGCAATATTCCTAAGTCAACTTGCGAAAACTGGAAAGAAAATTTCCGAACTACGCGACAGCTACCCAAAATATACGATTTCTAAAAATAAAATTCAATTAACGCCTGAAATCAACGTCGATAATGTCTTGTTGGAAATGGCCAAGCGCTATTCTCAAAATGAGGTAGATAGCACAGATGGTGTAAAAATCTACTTCGAAAAAGAATGGGTTCACTTAAGAAAAAGCAATACTGAACCGATTATTCGCATCTATTCAGAAAGTCAAAATGAAACGCAAGCGAATAGTTTGGCAGAAAAAATAATGAACGAAATAAAAGGGATCATTTAATTCAGGATTTCAATAATTAGCCGTAAAGGTCTCCGCAAAATTCTTGATATTCTGCTATTTTTGTCAAAACGCTACTCATGAAAGTTTACTTAGATAATGCCGCTACCACACCGCTTGCACCTGAAGTCTATGAGGTGATGGCCCCGCTTTTAAAAGAAGAGTTTGGGAATCCATCGTCTACCCATTTTTTTGGTCGCCAAGCGAAAGCTGTTATCGAAACTTCGCGTAGAACAGTTGCAAAATTAATTCATGCCAAGCCTTCTGAAATTGTATTTACTTCTGGAGGAACTGAGGCTGATAACATGGCCCTCAACTGTGCCGTTTTGGACCTAGGGGTAGAGCGCATCATCACATCCTCGATTGAGCACCATGCTGTTATTCACACAGCGGAGCACATTGCCTCACTGCGCTCGATTGAGTTAGAGCTAGTTCAGTTTGATGAACTAGGACACGTAGATTTAATTCATTTACGCCAATTACTAGAAAAGTCGCCGAAGAAAACGATCGTATCCCTAATGCACGGAAACAACGAAATAGGAAATTTACTTCCGCTAGATAAAGTGAGTGCTCTTTGCCGTGAATTTGGTGCTTATTTTCATTCGGATACAGTTCAAACGATGGGGCATTATGCCTTTAATCTTCAGGAATTAGACATTGACTTTCTTACCTGTGCGGCTCATAAGTTTCATGGACCTAAAGGGGTTGGTTTTTTATACATCAATAAGAAAATCAAAATGCATCCTTTAATCCAAGGAGGCTCTCAAGAGCGCGGGTTGCGGGGAGGAACTGAGAACCTCTATGGTATTGCGGGTCTCGCAAAAGCACTAGAAATTGCCAACGAAGATATCGATGGTCACCGGCAGCATGTCCAAGGTTTAAAAAGCTACATGATTGAACAATTGCAGAGTAAATTCGAAAGCATTGATTTTCATGGGGATATCCGTCCAGAAAAGAGTTTGTATACCGTTGTCAACGTGTGCTTTCCTTCAACACCGAAAGCAGCCATGTTGTTGTTTACCCTTGATTTAAAAGGAGTTGCTTGTTCAGGAGGTTCTGCATGTTCTTCTGGATCGAATAAAGGATCTCACGTCCTTGAAGGTATTCAAGCCGATACATCACGTCCCAACGTACGGTTTTCGTTTTCCAGGTATTCGACCAAAGAAGAAATCGATTACGCCGTAAAAACTGTAGTAAAGGTATTTGAAAGTAATTTGGTAGGATAACTTACTCTACCATTCCTACCCAAAGCGAAATTCGTCCCTGATCCATTCTCGACCAAATTGGTCGAACCACTCCGTTATGTGCGGCTATATTAATGTAATCCCCGAAGAACACATTGTCTGATGGAATGAAAGGTGATTCGGAAACTCTCTGCTCCAAAAAAGTTGTTCCTCCATCAATTGAGGTTGCTACGTAAACATCTGTTCTATTATCGTTATAATTTCTACGGTCATAGTAGACGAAATAGATATTTCCGTTGCACGGATCGATATCCATCCACGTAAAAAATTGATGACTTCCCGAACTATCTTGGTTCACTTTAGTAGGTGCTGACCATGTATCACCTGCATTGTCACTGTAAGACAACCAAACATCAGTGTTGTCTTCTCCATTTCGTTGATCGGTCCAATTGACGTAAACCCTTCCATTATGTACGCTTCCTGATGCGTCACAAGCCGTTATGGGAAGACCGTTACAGCGAAACATTCCAGGTACATCGATTGCCCATCCACCGGGCTGATCGCTCACGAGTATTTCTTCTGCTAACCATGTTTCTCCTTCATCTGTGGATCGATTGAATCGAATTCCTTTAGGACCAGACCAAGACACGTAAATTTCGCCATTAGGTCCAACAGCAGGTACTGCTCCTTCTACGGTATCATCCCCGTCTAAGCAATCCCCTGCAAATTTTGAAATGCGTTTTGGTGCTGACCACGTTTCCCCACGATCGGTACTTTTTGAAAAAACGATGGTAGAGGAATCTTCTAGGGCATCTGAATCGTAGTGGTCAAATTGCGTCCATGTTAAATACAGATTACCCGTTCTAGGACATTCAGCTACCCATTGTTTATCTTGTGCCTTTTCACCAATTTTCGCAGTAGCACTTGAAGTCCAATTGCCTTTAATATCATCACTGTAATCGCACACCATTCGATCCAAACGACCGCCATCTCCAGGACTTGATAAATGGAAGTAATAAAATCTGCCTTTCGCATCAATGTGCATGACAGGGTCGCCACCTACGCCAAACTTACTCCTTAGCGAGGACGACTTCCATGACTTCCCACCGTTCTTTGAGTAATAGTAATCATTCATCACCGACCCAGCTATTAACCATTTATTTTTAGTGGGATGAATGGCTATACTTGGTTCAACTTGAGCGTATGGATAAGTTGCACCCGCAGGCCTAGGCAATTGAACATTCCTAACCTCTTGCGAAAAGCCTGTTAGCGCTGCAAAGCTGAAACAAAAGAAAAGCAGTACGTATTTCATACTACAACGTTCTTAACCAATACTGTCCTAACTTATTGTCCTCATCTAAGTCGAATGTGTATCTAACGAAAGGCAGTGTTCCCATTACGCAATCCAATACCATCAACTGATTGTCACGATTAATAATTAGGTTAAACGTATCCCCTGGTTGCAATGCGTTGGTGTAATCGGTGAAAGTAGACTTTGTCACCCGAAAACCATTAAATGCAATGACCTCGTCATTCACACTCAATCCATTTTTCTCTGCTGCGCTTCCTGCCGTAATTCGTTTAACCATAACGCGCCCTCCGTCGTCAGAGGCCGTCGCACCGAAAAGCACCTGTTCTCCTTCCTGCAATGAAATAGTTAATCCAACCTCTTTCAAGTATTTCGGATAGTCAATCGTCTCTACACCATCAATATGATTGTTGAAAAATTCCTTTAAATCAGTTTTTGTCATAGCCTCCAATTCAGCACGAAGTTCATCTGTTGTAAAACCTCGTTTCAACTCTTTATAATATTTCGTGTAGAGCACCTGCATCAAATCATCTAGGGACTTCTTTCCCTTGTTTGCTTTGATAATCATAGCATCAAATGCGAAAGCAATTAAATGACCTTTTGGATAATACGAAACCGTTGTATTGGAACTATTCTCATTTGGGCGATACGCTTTAATCCATGCATCGAACGAAGCATGAGCAACCGGTTGAACTTTATTACCCAGGGAAGATTCTACATAATTTAAGGTGCTCTTTACTTTTCCTAGGTACTCTTCTTTTGAATAAAAACCTGCTCTTCTTAGAATCAATTCATCATAATAGGACGTGAATCCTTCCATTACCCACAATAAATCTGTATAAGATTCTTTATCATATACATAAGGCCATAAGGCATCTGGACGCAATCTTTTGACATTCCACAGGTGAAAATATTCGTGTGCGACCAAAGAAAGAAAGCCTAGGTAATCATCTCCTTCGTAAGACCAACGATTAACATTTAGGGTAGTCGAGTTGGTGTGTTCTAAACCTCCACTTCCAGTAGTCGTATTGTGAATAATAAACCAATATTCTTTGTTAGGATTTTCTCCAAAAACTGCTGTCGTTGCTTCTACAATTTTAGTCATATCCCGCTGTAGCTTTGAAATATCGTAGTTGCCTACCCCATACATTGCAACATTGTGCTTAATTCCTGCAGCAGTAAAACTAAACTCCTCTTGATTTCCAATCTCGATTGGACAATCCCCCAATTGATCATAATTTTCAAACGTAAATGTGGTTCCCGTATCAGAAGAAACTCCCTCTGAAGCTTTCGGAAGGGCAGTCGTAATTTTTGAAAATGTTGCGTGAGGAAAAATCGATAATTTACCCCCCAAGTCAAGATGACCTTCAGGATACATGAATACATTTGTACCATTCAAGTATCCATGCGTTAGATCCAAGAAGCTAGTTCGCACAGTAAGTTCAAATGCGTAATACTCATAATTCAACACCACCTTTTTGGCACTTCCTTTTAGAATCTTCCACTTATTCTTTTCAGTTTTATTAATTGGCAACGCTTTCCCATTTTCATCTTTTGCTTTAACAACGTTGATATTCTGTGAAAACTCGCGCACCAAATAGGAACCAGGCGCCCAAACAGGGAGAACCATTATCAACTCTTCTCCTGGCATGTCACTAACCTCAACCTGCACATGAAAATAATGCGACTGTGGTTCTGGCATAGAAAGCTTGTGATGAATAGATTGTGCGAAAAGCGTTAGGTTTAAAAATAGGGCACTCACAAAAAAACCGAAAAACTTCATAATATTTGAATTGTATTTCCTTCAAAGATACAATTTGCAGAATAAATATGTAGCTTTGTTTATAGGCATTTAAAATTCATGGTATGAAAAATCTCATTTATCTATTTCTCGGGCTTGCGCTATTTTCATGCAAGGATGATACTACTGACTCTAGCCCTCTTGGTGATGAGGATAAAGAAGTCATTGAATTACGCAACCAAGTAGAACAATTAAAGCTAGATAATCGCATGAAAGAGTCAGTTTTGAATGAATCTTTGGCCTTTTTTAATGAAATTCAAGAAAATTTAGCGAAAATTAATGTAAAACAAGATCAAATAAGGATCCGCAGCACTAATCCAGAAATTTCAAATGATGATAAAGAATGGGTTTTGCAAGAGATTCAAAACATCAATTTTTTACGAGAAGAGAATGCTCGAAAAGTGAGAAGCCTTCAAAAACAAGCTAAAAATGATGCCTTGAAAATCACGGAATTGCAAGCTACAATAGACCGGCTGGTGCTTCAAATTCAGTCACAAGACGAACGTATTGAGTCACTCCAAAATCAATTAGCTGATCTAGATATGGAATATGCTGAATTATTCGACCAGTATCAAGAACAGGTTGAACTAGCGTTGGATGTGATCAAAGAAATGAACGAAGTTCATTATGCCTTTGGAACATTGGAAGAATTGATGGCAAACAAGGTTTTGGTCAAAGAAGGAGGATTTATTGGGCTCGGGAAGAAAACGACCATTGCGGATGACATGAATGAAGAATATTTTCAGCATTTAGACAAAACCAAGACTAAATATATCACAATAATTGGTGAAAAGCCTCAAATCATTACTGATCATCCCGCTTCTTCTTACGAATGGCAAGGCACCAAATTGATCATAAAAGATGCTAATGCGTTTTGGAGGATTTCGAATTATCTGGTCGTTACAGTAAAATAATCCATGTCTCGTTTTCACGCGTTTTTGCTTTTCGGGTGTTTCGCTATGGCGTCTTGTAATGTGCTCGATGTAGAAAAATATAATCCTGATTTTAATGGCCATTGGCGTACCGCGATATTTTTCTCCCCGGCTGCTGGTGACTCGATAAGAAATTACCTAATTATTGATGGCAAAGACAGTGGTTTAGGAATTGCATGTGACAAGAATAACTCATTAAGCAATTGTTTAGTCTTTCAAACGGGTAAAGTGAAAATTAATACCTCCAATGGCTATTTACAAATTGGAAACTCCGTGCAAAACACGCGCAGAGTAGACAAAGAACCCTACCTAAACAATAACTCTGAATGGGAAATGATATTGGATAGTTTGGTTTATTCTAAATTTTAATCGCTGGTTTCGTTACTTCTTAGTCGTTCATACAGGAATTGAATTGCTTTTACTTTCATGCCCAGCGCACTCGTTTGCTTTCACTATATTTGGACAAGAGTCATAGCAAAACCATGCAATTCATTCAACGCATCTTGAAAAAAGTCATTCGACAACACCTGTTTTGGGTGAATGGATGTACGTTATTGTTTCTCATCTGGTGGAATAGCATTCCAACCACTCTTTTTGACGTTGAATATGCAACTTTGATTGAAGAAGAAAATGGTGGACTACTCACTGCGGTTATTGCGCGCGATGGTCAATGGCGTTTTCCAATTGAAGAAAATGTTCCAAAAAAGTTCAAGGAGGCATTGCTTTGCTTTGAAGATGAATATTTTTATTCTCATCTGGGAGTGAGTATTCGCGGATTGGGGAGAGCAGTCGTTCAAAATGTTTCCAATTTCAAAAAAGTGAGTGGTGGAAGCACCCTCACAATGCAGTTAATGCGCATGTCTCGTGCTAAAAAATCACGAACTATTTGGCAAAAACTAATTGAAATCGTTGGTGCAACTCGATTAGAATTTCGATTTTCCAAAGATGAACTGCTGGCTCTATATGCCGCACATGCTCCCATGGGTGGAAATGTTGTTGGGTTGGAAGCTGCTTCATGGCGTTACTTCGGCAGAAAACCATCCAACCTTTCTTGGGCAGAATCAGCAACCCTCGCCGTTTTACCCAATAGTCCCGGGTTAATACATCCAGGTAAAAATAGGGCTGCACTACTAGCCAAACGAAATAGACTACTATTAAAGCTTCATAAGAAAGGAATCTTGACCAAACAGGAGCTTGAACTCGCAGTCATGGAATCATTGCCAGATAACCCTTTTCAAATGCCCCAGTCTACCCCACATTTGTTGGCTCGTTTTTTTAATTCTGGGCAACGCGGGCAACGGATAAAAACTACCATCGACGGACACCTTCAACAATTGATTCAACAGGAAGTGAATACCCATATGGACTGGTTGCGCAATGCACATATTCATAATGCCTCAGTAGTGGTAATGCAAACTAAAACAGGAGAAGTAAAGGCATACATAGGCAATATCACCAATGATAAATTAGCCAAAAACAAGGAAGTAGACGTCATTTCGGCACCAAGGAGTTCAGGCAGTATTTTGAAACCGTTTCTGTATTGTCATGCATTAGAAGCAGGAGTAATAACCCCCTCAGCCCTATTAACTGATGTACCCACTTATATGAACGGCTATGCTCCCAAGAATTTTTATGACAACTATGATGGTCTTGTTCCGGCGAATGAAGCGCTGTCGCGATCACTCAACGTACCATTTGTAAGACTTTTGATTCGATATGGTCAACGCCGATTTTTAGACCAATTAAAACGCGACGGTTTTTCAAACTTCGTTTTTTCCGCAGAGCACTATGGAACTTCTTTGATTTTGGGAGGAGCAGAGGTTTCCCTCGAAGACCTTGTGCAAGTTTATGCCAACCTGGGGAATTCAGCGATTAGAGCGACTAATATTCAGGAGTTTCACGTTCATGAAAAAGAAAGAAAAAAGAGCACACATAAATTTGAGCAATCTGCTGCTTATCACACGCTCAACGCATTACTCAGTGTTAGTCGTCCTGACCTTTACGGAAATTGGGAAAGGTACGAGCAAGGACAGAAGATTGCATGGAAAACAGGTACTAGTTATGGTTTCCGAGATGCTTGGGCAATTGGTGTAACACCGGAATATACTATCGGAGTATGGGTTGGAAATGCTGATGGCGAAGGAAGGCCAGGAATTGTTGGTGTAAAAGCGGCTGCCCCTCTCCTATTCGAAGCATTTAACCACCTTCCGAATACTCAGAGCTGGTTCCAACAACCCTACGACACAGAACAAAAGATTCAAATTTGCAATACCTCAGGTATGAGAGCTAGTGAATTCTGCAATGAAACAAAACTACTTTCCCTTCCTATCAATAGTAAAAAATCGGAACGCTGCCCCTACCATCAGCGCGTGTATCTGAACCTTGATGAAACTGAACAGTTAAGTTTGAATTGCGCATCTCAAGAAGAAATTAGCGAACAAAATTGGTTCATTGTACCTCCCCTCGCTGAAAAATATTACAAAATGCGACACCCTAACTATCCATCCTTACCCCCATTTCGAAATGGATGTGGCAGTGAAAATAAAGCTCGTCTCATGGATATAATTTACCCGAAAAAAGAAAGTACAATTGATGTTCCTAAAGGTTTTTCAGGAGAATTTGAACATGTGATTCTTGAAGCAACACATCGAATTCCTGATGCAATAATTCATTGGCATTTAAACGAAGAATATTTAGGAAGCACGGAAACATTTCATCAAATAAAGTGTATTCCAAAGGCAGGAGAAAACACCCTGCAACTGGTGGATCAAAGCGGTAATTCTAAAGTACTCCAATTTCAGGTGAAGTAATTTCCAAGTCATCCCAATCCTTGTTTTTTTCTAGTTTTCATCTCTCTGATGAACCAATCCGTTCGTTCGGTGTACACTGCGAAAAAAAATATATTATGAAAAATTCAAAATGGTTTATTTCAATTCTGTTTATCGGAATCATAACAGTCGGTTCGGTCCTAGTATCATTTGTTCTTGACCCGCGAACCGAAATTACACAAATTAACACCGAAGGCGATGTGGACGAAACATGCGTATTTAATACCGTCATGGGTATTCAATCATCCGACTCATTTTTTGTATTTACGACTCCTGAAAATGTAGAGCAGTCATTAATGACTTCCTTAAAATGGATGGCGAGCGCTCAACTTCCTGATGGCGGTTGGGGTTGTGGGTCACATGCCAATCAAGGAAACCTCAATCCACTGAGCGTAGATTCGGACCCAGCGACAACTTCTGTTGTATTAATGGCGCTTATGCGTATGGGGCACAACCACAAAGAAGGAGATTATATAGCCGCATTCAATAGAGGAAGTGAATTCATACTTACGTCTGTTGAAAATACATCGAGAGACGAAAACAACATCACGTCATTAAGCGGTACCCAAATTCAAACAAAGTTAGGTTATAACATTGATGTTGTTTTATCAGTACAATTCCTTTCCAATTGGCTGGAAGAATTGGGACAAGAACATGACAATTACCAACGAGTAATGACTGCATTAAATGCGTGCACTGAAAAAATTCAACGCACAATGAATGCAGATGGAAGTATAAATAACGCCGGATGGGCCGGTGTTTTACAATCCTCTTTTGCAACGAATGCTTTAGAATCTGCAGCAGCGAATGGCGCCACAGTAGATAAAGACGTCTTGGAACAAGCGCGAGATTACCAAAAAGGGAATATCGACACGAAAACGGGTAATGTAAAAACAGAAGCAGGAGCAGGCATTGTGTTGTACTCTGTCTCCGGTTCAGCGCGTGCAAGTGCTCAAGATGCGCGTAAAGTTGAAGAACGAGTAAATAAAGCGAAGGAAAGCGGTGATTTGCCCTCTGCAGCTGAAGTTACAGTTGATAATTTAAAGGATATCGGTTATACAGAAGAGGAAGCGATTCGTTATTCAACTTCCTATACTGTTTACAATACATCCAAAGAAATTGCTCAACGCCAAGATGTGACCACTGGATTTGGTAATGATGGTGGAGAAGAATACTTAAGTTTTCTTCAAACGGGTGAATCAATGATCATCGGAGGAGACAATGCATGGAAAAACTGGTACGACAATGTATCCGGTCGATTACTATCTGCTCAAAACCAAAATGGTAGCTGGCATGGACACCACTGTATTACAAGCCCAGTGTTTTGCACGGCAACAGCAATGTTGATCTTATCTATTCATAATGATATAGAAAAATTGGCTCAATTGGGGGAGTAATCGTTTCACCTGATCGAAAGAAGGTTGTAAGTCTACTTACAGCCTTTCTTTTTTTATAGATTTGGTAAAAAACAAAAATTGGAAGTTCAAAATAACCTATCTTCGCATTTACAAAGATAACCATGGAAATCCCCTTAAGTGAACTCAAAAAAGGTCAGCATGCACGCATTGTTCGGTTGGGAGAAGATGCTCTATCCAAGCGCTTTTTGGAAGTGGGTATCACTCCGGGGACTGATGTAACACTTTCTGCAATTGCTCCATTCGGAGATCCCATAGCAATTGATTTGGGAGAGTTCTCCATTAGCTTACGGAAAAAAGAAGCTGCAAAGATTTTTGTAGCCGTATTCGAGAAATAGCCGCTACCCTAGCAATTGAAACGTTAGCAAAGCCGCAACATAGGCGATACCTGTGAACACCACAAACTGCACAATCGGTATTCGCCAACCACCCGTCTCTTGTTTTACAATGGCAATCGTACTCATGCATTGCAATGCAAATACATAAAAAATTAATAAAGAAAATGCCGTTGCATAGGAGAATTCGATCGCATCTAACCCTGATAAATCCTCTACTGTTTCTACACTATAAATGGTAGACATCGTTCCAACAAAAACCTCCCGTGCAGCAAACGATGCCACTAATGCAATACCAATTTTCCAATCATATCCCAATGGTGCTATAACTGGTTCAATTAAGTGACCTGTTTTCCCGAGGTAAGAATGCTCCAATAATTCGGCACGCATATCCATTTCAAGTTTTACTATATCTGCATTCGGCTGACTCAACAATTCGGTATAGTGGGATTCTATTTGAGCATATTCATCTGCAGGACCGAAATACGACAATACCCAAAGAATGATTGAAGCAATCAAAATGACTTTACCCGCTTCTAAAACAAATATCTTTCCTTTATTCAATGCGTTGGTTAGCGCGTTTCTAAAGCTCGGTATTTTATAATTTGGAAGCTCCAAAATAAAAGCCCCCTGCTCTTGTTTCTTGGAGAATCGGGTAATTAAAAACCCGATAATTAGTCCAACTATTAATCCAAGAAGGTACAACCCTAGCATGAATAAACCTTGAACACTAATTACTCCTCCAATGTATTCATCGGGAACAATAAATGATACCAAGAACACATAAACAGGCAATCGCGCAGAACAACTCATCAATGGAATAATGAAGATTGTAATTAACCGTTCTCTCCTGCTTTCTATAGCGCGTGCCGCCATAACCGATGGAATCGCACATGCAAATCCTCCTACAAGCGGAACAATGGATTTTCCATTCATTCCAAATACCTTTAATAAGCCGTCTGACATGAACGCCACACGAGATAAATACCCAGTATCCTCCAAAATCGCAATCAATGCGAAAAGAATCATAATTTGCGGAACAAACACAAGCACCCCTCCCAGTCCGGCAAAAATACCGTCCTGTATAAAATCTGCCCAAATTCCGGGCGGCATCCATGAAGCAACAATAGTTCCCACATTGTATAAACTATCATTGATAAAATCCATTGGATAGGACGCGAATGTAAATATGGCTTGAAATAGGATAAAAAAGACACTTAGAAAAATGAGTAGACCCCAGAATGGATGCGTTGTATACTTATCGAATTTCTGGGAAACACTGTTCTTGGTGTTGGTATCTTTGTAAAAAATCGATAAATCGCGGTGAATCTGATCAGCACGATTTCCGACCTCAATAATATCTTGCTTCAATGAGTTATACCCTTGTTTAGCTATATTTTGGGCCAAATCTCCTCTTTCGTCACTAATGGAATCTTGTGCAACCGCATTCATCACTTTAAAGCGAAAATAGTCGGTGGTGTCTGGCCGACTTACAGTGACTTCTTGGAGAATTTCTTCTAAGCCTACCGGGGAAAACATGCTCTTAGAGCTTGGTACTACATCGAGTTCAAAAGCTTTTATGAGTTCGTTTAGCCCCTCTCCTCCTCTTGCACTAACAGCGTAAACAGGGACGTCAAAATATTGACTTAACGCATTTAGATCGATTTGCTTCCCTTCTTTACGCACTAAATCAATCATGTTCACCACCAATAAACAGGGGAGGCCTAGATCAATGATTTGACTCGCAAAAAACAGATTTCGTTTCAAATTTGTACCGTCAACAACGATGACCAACATATCCGGGAAATCAGCATTTTTAGGATTCAAAAGGATACGTTGAACAACCTGTTCATCTGAATTGGAGGAAGATAAACTATAGGTTCCAGGCAAGTCAATAATTGAACAATTATTACCGTTTTTTAACGCAATACTCCCTACACGTTTATCCACCGTTACACCCGGATAATTACCTACCTTTTGATTAAGGCCCGTCAACTTATTAAAAAGGGATGTTTTACCCGAATTTGGGTTCCCGACTAATGCTATTTTCCGCGTGTTCTTCAATTAAACTACTTACTTGTTCAACTTATCTATTTTCTGGCTTCTTGAGGATTTCAGAAATCCGATTAAAAGCATTTCTAATACTCTCTACGTTGCTATAAATCAATCGTAACTTATTGTTCTTCTCACTCATTTTACACCCTCTAGGATTCGTTTGGATGTAATTTAATACTTGTGTAAAAATAGGGCTTTGAAAATAACTGTGTTGCGGATCGGCAATAAAATAACCAATCATGCTTCCTGATTTAATCACCAACTTCTCAAAACCTACTTCTTGTGCCTTCCAACGTAGGCACATTGAATCAAACAATTCAACCACCACTTGTGGCAGAGGTCCAAAACGGTCAATAAGCTGTTGTTCGAAGGCAACTAATTCCTCTTCTTTAGTGAAATTATCCAGTTCTTGGTAAAGCGATAGCCGCTCTGCTACGTTGTTTACATAATCATCAGGGATTCGAACCTCTAAATCGGTTTCAAGGATACAATCCCGCACAAAACTTTGAAAAGTATCGTTCTGAGTCTCTGAAAAAAGTTCCTTAAACTGTGATTCACGCAATTCATCTATCGCTTCATTCAAGATTTTTTGATACATCTCAAACCCAATATCCGAAATAAATCCGCTTTGTTCTCCCCCCAATAGATTTCCCGCGCCACGAATATCTAAATCCTTCATTGCGATATTGAAGCCTGCCCCCAAATCGGAAAACTGAACCAACGCATTGAGTCGCTTACGCGCCTCCTCTGTCAGCATATTAAACCGCGGAGCTATCATATAACAAAACCCTTTTTTATTCGAACGTCCTACACGCCCCCGCAACTGATGCAAATCACTCAATCCAAAATTATTCGCATTATTAATTATGATAGTGTTTGCATTGGCAATATCGATTCCAGATTCAATAATTGTCGTAGCCAACAAAACATCGTATTCGTGCTCAATGAAATCCATCATAATTTTTTCCAACTTCGGTCCTTCCATTTGACCATGACCAATGGCCACACGAACTCCAGGACACAACCGTTGAATCATTCCTGAAACCTCTTTAATATTCTCCAATCGATTATGCACAAAATAAACTTGTCCTCCTCTACTCACTTCGTACGAAATGGAATCGCGTATGATTTCCTCATCAAACTCCACAATTTCTGTAAGAACAGGCTGACGGTTTGGAGGTGGAGTATTGATTATACTTAAATCGCGCGCTCCCATCAACGAAAACTGCAAGGTTCTTGGAATCGGAGTAGCTGTCAACGTGAGCGTATCGACGGTTGCTTTTAAGGTTTTCAACTTATCTTTTACCCCCACACCAAACTTTTGCTCCTCGTCAATAATCATAAGGCCAAGGTCTTTAAACTTCACATTGGCGCCTACCAATTTATGCGTACCTATCAAAATATCAATCTTCCCTTCCTTGAGGTCTTTTAGGGTTTGGGTGGTTTGCTTTGCCGACTTAAATCGATTTAAATAATCAACGCGCACCGGAAAATCTTTCAACCGCTCTTTAAAACTGCGATAGTGCTGTAAAGATAAAATCGTAGTTGGAACGAGCATGGCGACTTGTTTACCATCTGTAGCGGCTTTAAACGCTGCACGAATCGCAACTTCCGTCTTTCCAAAACCAACGTCCCCGCATACCAATCGATCCATCGGAGTATCTTTTTCCATATCCGCCTTTACCGCTTCTGTCGCTTTCAGCTGGTCGGGAGTATCCTCATAGATAAAAGATGCTTCTAACTCATGCTGTAAATAGGTGTCCGGACTAAAGGCAAACCCAGGCTGCGCTTTTCGTTTCGCATACAATTGAATTAAGTCGTAGGCAATTTCCTTGATTTGCTTCTTCGTCTTATTCTTTAGGGTCGTCCAGGCCTTGGTTCCTAATTTATTCATTTTTGGAACTGTGCCTTCTTTGCCAGTAAACTTCGAAATTCGATGTAAGGAGTGTATTGAAACATACAACACATCCCCGTCTTTATATATTAATCGAATCGCTTCTTGTGGTTTTCCATTGACATCGATCGTTTGCAATCCGCTAAATTGCCCAACTCCATGATCAATGTGTGTCACATAGTCGCCTTTCTGGAGGTTATAAATTTCCTTGAGCGTAAAGGCTTGTTTGGCTTCTCGAAACCCTTCTTTTAATCGAAAACGGTGATAACGCTCTAAGATTTGATGGTCGGTGTAGCACGTCAGCTTCAACTCTTCGGAAATAAACCCCTCCTGCAGTGAACAGTTCATAGCGCTAAACTTGACTTGTGCCCCTATATCCTCAAAAATATCATAAAGACGCTCAATTTGCTTTGGTTGATTCGAGAATATAAGGTTGGTAAACCCACTTTCTTCGCGATAAATCAACTCATCCTTCAACATGTTGAAATTCTTGTTGAATGCTGGTTGCGATTTGAATTTAAACTCCAACACATCAGCTTCTTTGAAGAAATAATCAGGACCTATTTCGATGATGGAGAAATGCTGTATTTGTTCCTTGGCTTCACTGGGATGGAAATACAGTTCATTCGGAGGAGTTCGACGGACAGCACTCTCTGGAAGTCCATCGTAAATCTTCACGGCCTTCTGATATTCTTTGTCAAGACTACCCAATACCATATGAAATGAAGAAATCCAGACGTTTGTAGCAGTACCTAAAAACTCCAAAAAAGATCCATTCTCTTCCTTGACTAAATTCACCTGAACATTGGGAACTATATAGAAAAAATCATGTTGTTTCTGTGAAAGTTGAGTCACTGGATCAAACACACGAATACTCTCCACCTCATCACCAAAGAACTCCATTCTAAAAGGTAGGTCATTGGCAAAGGAAAACACGTCAAGAATTCCCCCACGAATAGCAAATTGACCAGGTTCGTAAACAAAATCGACTGGATGAAAACCATACTCTAGCAGTAGATCACGAACAAACTCTAATGTATATTCCTGGCCCTTTATTACCTTAAATGTATTCGATTCTAACCGAGTCTTAGTAGGAACCTTTTCTAACAACGCTTCGGGGTAACTGACAATCCACATGTTTTGGGATTTTGTCAATTTATCCAAAACTTCAGCCCTACCAACCACATTTGCATTATCTGTTTCTTCAAGCTTATAAGGTGTCTTATACGACGCAGGAAAAAATACGATGCGGTCATCATTTGGAAACAAGCCTTGTAAATCATTGAGGAAATATGCCGCATCCTCTTTATCATTTAGTAGGAACAAATGATGACCACGAACTTGTTGCGCAAGCGCAATAGAAGTCAATGATCGCGCAGAACCGACTAAATTCTTCCATTGAACCCGTGCCTTATCGTATTGCAATAAATCCGCAGTCCTCTCAAGTTGAGGCAATGTTTGAAAATGTTGTCTGAGCGTTTTAAGATGCATTTGAAGTCTCTACTGTTTAAATCGGACCGCAAATTTACCTTATAATTTTTGAACGACGGGGTAAATCAAGGAGGATAAGTCCAAATAATCACCTAAAGTACATTGGGAAAAAACTAAGCCTCAATCTTCTCGGTCTCCTTCAACAAACTCATGGCCTTTTCCACCATTTGCTTAGATCCCACATAATAGCCACAACGCTGGTGTAACTCTCGAGGTTGAATATTTAAAATCCGATTTTTACCGTCCGTTGCAATTCCTCCAGCTTGTTCTACAATAAAGGCCAGCGGGTTACATTCGTACAATAAGCGCAAACGGCCTGTTGGATGACTATCAGTTGTTGGATAAATATAAATTCCACCTTTTAATAAATTTCGATGAAAATCAGCCACCAACGAACCAATGTACCGTCCCGAATAAGGTCTGCCCGTTGCAGGGTCGTCTTGACGACAATACTCGGCATAGTCTTTCAACCCAGGATCACAACGATTTAAGTTCCCTTCATTCAACGCGTAGATGCGACCTGTTTCAGGTGTCTTAATATCGGGATGTGATAAACAAAACTCACCAATTGATGGGTCCAATGTAAATCCATTTACTCCTCTACCTGTAGTATACACCAACATGGTGGAGGAACCAAAAATCAAATAACCAGCTGCCACTTGCTCACTTCCTTTTTGAAGCAAATCCTCCAAAGTAGCGCGTGTCCCTGTAGGAGATTTTCTTCTGTAAATGGAAAAAATAGTTCCGATAGAAACGTTTACATCAATATTAGAAGAACCGTCCAATGGATCGAAAAGAACAACGTATTTTCCATTTTTAGAAATCTCATTGTCGAATGCAATAAAATCCTCATGTTCCTCAGATCCAATTCCACACACCTCACCGCCACTCTCGAAAGCACGAATAAATGCATTGTCTGCCATGACGTCTAGCTTTTGTTGCTGCTCTCCTTGGACGTTTTCACTTCCTTGAGCTCCTAAAATATCTACTAAACCAGCACGGTTTACATCTCTATTTACAATTTTCGAAGCAATCGAAATATCATTAAGTAGACTCGTCAACTCTCCCGTAGCAAAAGGGAAGTCTTGTTGGCGTTGCATAATAAACTCGCTGAGGGTTGTGATTTTAGACATAACAATAACTTTCCGCAAATATCGTGATTTGTTGTTGAAAAAGGACGAAAATTTGTGGATTTCATTAAATAAGGAATTTTATCAATTTAGAATCTAGAGCTCAGAATGTCTAGTAAACGTATATAACGGAAGTTATCTCATTGATTCAGCTTGTATTCAAATGATTATGCTGCATGTGCATACAAAATCTTTATCACCTCCAATACACTTATGCATAAATCCGTATTCAATTCAACCGAATATCACTAAATTTGTAGTATGAATAAAAAAGTAGCTATCTTTTTTTTAATTCTTTTGTTAGTGCTTGTTGCGCTTCCGGATGCTGCTGCTCAATGTTCGCAATGTAAATTGCTTGCCGAACAAAGTGGTGGGGCCATGGATGATGAAATTCTGGGAACTGCAGGTAAAAACAACATTAACTCGGCTATTCTTTACATTATGGCTGTTCCCTACTTAATCTTAATGTTTCTTTTCCGACACCAGATTAAGCGACTTTTTTCTAGATTTTCGACGAAAAACTAGTCTCCGTCTTATATTTTACATCGATGATTTAATTGACTTTGTCGAAAAAATAATCTTATGCATTCATAACAATAAGTGCTCAACAAGACTAACCGCAAGGCCTCTATTTTCATTATAATTGGTGTTAATTTTTTATTAATATTCTAGTTTTGTCAAAATTTATGTCTAAAAATGTGTGGCGATTTCAAAATTTTCCAAGTCGTTTAGTAAGTAAGAAACATATAAAACGATGAGCTATGGAAACAAAGAAAATTATTCAGCAGGGATGGAAAATCGTTTTAACAATCTCTTCCTGTTGTTGCATTAGCCACAGAACTAGGAGCAGTTTGTCCAGAGTTGATATCCTATTAAATTACCTAGGTCAAAGTAATCCGGAGTGGCAGTTCTTATGGAACTTTAGTGACGGTTCGCAAAGCACCAAGGAAAATCCTTCCTATAACTACGCCTTTTCAAACTCATACTCAGTTACACTTACCGTAACAGACGAAAATGGATGTTGCACAACAACAGACACTAACAGGTGGGTAGAAATATTTCCTCAGTCGGTCGCTGACTTTAACGTTGGTAATTATGATATTAGCCTATTAGACCCGACCGTAGATGTCTATAATTACTCGTCGAATACAGACAGTTATTTTTGGGATTTCGGAGATGGTAGTATCAGTGGCGCATTTCAACCTTCTCACACCTGCGCGGCACACGGAGATTATGTGATCAGTCTTGCAGTGAACAACATCTACAACTGCCCAGATACGGCACAAATGGCGATTGAGGTAAAGCCGTCCCACAGCATCTTTGTACCGAATGCATTTACACCAGATGGTGACACCAATAACAATGTGTTTCTCGCTAAAGGTGAAAATATCTCAGAACAAGGATTTACCTTGTTGATCTATAACCGATGAGGAGAAGTACTCTTTGAATCTCACGATATGCCTCAAGGATGGCGGGGTACTTATTGAGATTCAAACGAAAAAGTGAAGGAAGGCGTATATATCTGGGTCATTGAATATCGTGATATCACGGATGCTAAATACAAACTAGAAGGCCATGTCGCTATCTTAAAATAAGACTCTGCGAAGGGAGCAGAAATCCTCTGTTCTCTTCGCTTTTTTACTAACCTTCTACACTTTTCAAACACTCGGTCAAACCAATCAAATTATTTACTAACTTTGTAGCCCTTTTTAAAACGGTACGCAGTGAATATAAATAAGATGAAACTTTCAGAGTTCGATTTCCAATTGCCGGAAGAACTCATCGCTAATTACCCAACAGAAAATAGAGACGAATCGCGCCTAATGGTGTTGCATCGCGACACTGGAAAAATTGAACACAAAATGTTTAAAGACGTCCTGGATTATTTCGACGAAGGCGACGTTATGGTGCGCAATAATACCAAGGTTTTCCCTGCAAGAATGTACGGAAACAAAGAGAAAACTGGAGCTAAAATCGAAGTGTTCTTATTAAGGGAACTAAACCGTGAAAGCTTATTGTGGGATGTACTTGTTGATCCTGCACGTAAAATTCGTATTGGTAACAAATTGTACTTTGGCGATGACGAATCATTGGTTGCTGAAGTTATTGACAACACTACCTCTCGGGGAAGAACGTTACGCTTCTTGTTTGATGGGAGTTATGACGAATTTAAAGCGAAAATCACTGAATTAGGAGAAACACCGCTACCAAAATATATTACACGTCAGGTGGAGCCTGAGGACGAAGAACGCTTTCAAACGATTTACGCGGAGGTGGAAGGAGCAGTTGCTGCCCCTACGGCTGGACTTCATTTTTCACGTCAGTTACTAAAAAGACTGGAATTAAAAGGCGTTGAGTTTGCTGAAATTACGTTACATATTGGATTGGGTACCTTCCGCCAAGTAGAAGTGGAAGATCTTACCAAACACAAAATGGACTCGGAACAAACGATTATCTCTGAGAAAACAGCCGAAATCGTTAACCGCGCGAAGCTGAACAAGAAGAAAGTGTGTGCCATCGGAACCACCTCTATGCGAGCAATCGAAACGTCTGTTTCTACTGACGGGTTGCTAAAGCCTTTTGATGGTTGGACAAATAAATTTATTTTTCCTCCATATGACTTTAGTATTGCTGATTGCATGATTACTAACTTCCACACGCCGCTTTCTACACTGTTGATGATGATATCTGCTTTTGCAGGACACGATTTAATGATGGCAGCGTACAAAGAAGCGATTAAGGAAAAGTACCGTTTCTACTCATATGGAGATGCTATGTTGATACTATAAAGTTTAGAGTTTAGAATTCTGAACTCTGAATTCTGAATTCTGAATTCATGAAAACGACCATAATAATTACTGCTGGAGGAATCGGAAAACGGATGGGAGCTGATATTCCCAAGCAATTCTTGCCGCTTCGGAATAGGCCCATATTGATGCATGCGATTGAGCGTTTTTACCAATATGACAAAGACCTGCAAGTTTTGGTGACACTTCCCTCTGATTGGTGGGAATTCTGGCAAGAACTATGTCGAAAGCATACGTTTTTCATTCCCCATGTATTGATTGAAGGTGGAATTGAACGGTATGACTCCATCAAAAACGCATTGAGTAGAGCTACAGGGGATATTATTGGTGTGCACGATGGCGTTCGGCCGCTCGTAAATTCAACAACCCTGCGCAACTGTTTTGAACTCGCACATCAAAAAGGATCAGCTGTTCCAGTTCTGCCGCTAAAAGAATCTTTGCGAAAAGGTAGATTAGAGGAAAGTACTGCTCAAAAAAGAAGTGAATTCTTTGCTGTACAAACACCTCAGTGTTTTCAACGGGAAATACTGCTCAAAGCCTACCAACTGCCTTTTTCAGATGAAATTACGGATGACGCATCATTGGTGGAAAAAGCTGGCTTTCCAATTTTTCTCACTTTGGGTAATGAAGAAAATATTAAAATTACAACGCCCTTAGATTTGAAGATTGGTGAGGTGTTAATGGAAAATTAAATTTCAGCACATTCCAACTCATCAGGAACTGGCACAAAGGTTCTCAAGAAAAAATTATCGAATTCCACCAATTAACTACTCCCCAAACCCAGCGCTAAATGGATCAAATCGATCAATTGAGGAGATTTCTTTAATGGTTCCGTCGGTGACACGCAATACTCGACCTGGGAATTTTTCTACGAGTCCCATATCATGGGTGGCCATAAGCACAGCTGTTCCTTCTTGAGCAATGGCCAGCATTAAGCGCATAATTTCTTCAGATGTTTCTGGATCGAGGTTACCCGTCGGCTCATCAGCCAAAATTAATTCAGGCTGATTCAACAGTGCACGTGCAATCGCTACGCGTTGTTGTTCTCCACCTGATAGTTCATGTGGCATGCGATAGGCTTTCTCCTCAACACCAACCATTCGCAATACATCTAGTGCGCGTTGTTCCATGAGGCGTTTGTCTTTCCAACCCGTCGCTTTAAGCACAAAATGCAAGTTTTTTATCACACTTCGATCAGTCAACAATTGAAAATCTTGAAAAACAATACCGATTTTTCTGCGCAGAAGCGGAACGTCTTTTTTTCGTAGATTCTCCATGTCGAAGCCTGCTGCACTTCCGCTACCCTCTTGCATAAGCAATTCCCCGTACAACATTTTCAAGAAGCTACTCTTTCCAGTCCCCGTCTTTCCGATAAGGTAAACAAACTCTTTCTTAGCAATTTCCACGTTGATTTCTCGAAGAACGGTAACCTTTTGTTGTTCTATTCGGGCATTTTGAATGTGCACTACTTTTTCCACGGATTGAGTTTTTACAAAGATGAAGAAAAGAAGGTTATTTTTGAACAGATGGTCCGTAACAATCTTAACAGATTGGCGTTTATAACTTTTGAAATGACTGCCCATTTCCGGCGCCATCCTCCGTAATTTTATGCGTTTAAGATGAATCAAAATGAAGCTATGTATAGGCTAAGGAATTTAGTATTATTTTGTGTTTGCGCTGCGGGTATTCACACAGTTGTTTTCGGTCAAACCAGCCAAAAATACAGCGGTGAGTATGCCGATTTCTACCGAGGCGAAGAGCTGTTCGACAAAGAGCAATACAGTGCTGCGCGGAAAGTCTTTCGGGAATTTATCGACGTCAATTCCAACCCTGAAGACCCGTTGTATGTGAAAGCCCTATATTATGAAGGTCGATCAGCCTTAGAGTTGTTCAATAACGATGCTGTTCAGTTACTTTCTGAATTCAACAATAACTACCCTGAAAACATTTACAAGAACGAGATTTACTTCCGAATTGGTCAGTATTACTACCAAAATAAAAAATACCTTGACGCCTCCCAATGGCTGGAAAAAACGGACGTACGCTCATTAGACACCACCTTTACGGCGGAATATAACTTCAAATTGGGATATGCGCATTTTCAACTAGGGAACTTTAAGGATGCGCGCAATGCATTTTTTGAAGTAAAAGACACGAGATCGAATTATGCAGCTCCGGCGACATATTATTTCTCGCACATCGCTTATCAAAACAAATCCTACCAAGTGGCTTTGGAAGGCTTTCTCTCCTTACTGGACGACGAAGCGTTCAAAGCAGAGGTACCATACTACATTACCCAGATTTATTATTTGATGGGGAACTACGACGCGGTCATTGAATTTGCACCTAACTCAGTTGATTCTGTAAAAACAGGAACATCTGCTGAGATGTATCGCTTAATTGGAGATGCCTATTACCGCGTAGGAAAGTATGACGAAGCGTTAGATTACTTAGAGGACTATAACAAGCGATCGAAAACTTCACGACAAGACGATTATCAACTAGGATATGCTTATTATAAAGTAGGATACTGCGATAAAGCTATCCGTCAATTTGATAAAGTAGCGCGAACATCGGATAAATTAGGTCAAGTAGCACTGTACCATATAGCAGAGTGTTATTTAAAAATGAACGACCTCAACAATGCACGCATGGCTTTTGGGGCAGCAGCCGAATCAGATTTTGACGCTACCATTCAGGAAGATGCATTGTATAATTATGCCGTCATGTGGTACAAAGTCGACTATAATCCGTACAATGAAGCCATCAAAGCGTTTGAATTGTTCTTGGAGAAATATCCCAATTCAAAACGTAAATCCGACGTCTATGAATACTTAGTAAACGTATATTCCAGCACCAAAAAGTACAAAGAAGCATTGGCATCTTTGGATCAATTACCGAGCTTGGATATTAAGCTGAAGACAGCCTACCAAATCATTTCATTCAACATGGGTACTGAAGAATACGAGCGTGGTCAATACAAAAAGGCCATTGCAGCATTCAACTTAGTGACGAAACATAACGTCGACCCTAAAACAAACGGTCAAGCAATTTTTTGGAAAGGAGATGCGCATTACATGTTAAAAGAATACACTGAAGCGATTAAAACCTATCGTGAATTCTTATCCATTCCTGGAAATTACAGCACTGCGATAAAGGAAGCGGCGTACTACAATATTGCCTATGCCTACTATGAACAAAAAGATTTTATTCAAGCAATACAAGAGTTTCGCACCTTCACACAACTTCCAGGAAATACAGACAAAGCTAAACTTGCCGATGCTTACGCCCGTATTGGTGATGCCTATTATTCCGACGAAACCAATCCGGACTACGAAAAAGCCGTTCTAAATTATCAGAAAGCCATCGAACTTCAGCAAGGAAATGTAGACCAAATCTTATTTTACCTTGCACAGGCATACGGATATATTCCTGGGAAATCAACCTTGAAAATTAATACCTTACTCGACATTATCAATAACCATAAAGGATCGAAATATACAATCCGCTCCATTTATGAGGTGGGACTCATTTATAAATACGAAAACAACCTAGATAAAGGACTTCAGTATTTTGAGCAATTGGTGAAGGACTATCCAAACAATATTAAGGTGCGCGAAGCCCTGATTGAGATTGCGGATATTAAATTTAAACAAAAGAAATACACCGAATCAGAAAGTTATTTTAATCGCGTGTTGACTGAATTCACGCTCGACGACGAAACTTGTCAGCGGGCAACAAGCGGTTTACGCGATATATTCCTTGCTACACGCCAAACAGAGCGTATCAACGAGATCCGTGCAAAATACCCTTGTGCCAATATCTCTCAAGACGATGAAGAAAACTTCTTCTTCTCCGCAGCCAATGAATTATACGTGAACGAAAAATACGATGAAGCAATTCCAGAAATCAATAAGTATCTGAACACCTACCCGAACGGACGATTTGTTATTCAACTCAAAAGCTATTTGGCCGATGTCTACTATCAACGTGATGAAAAAGGACAAGCGCTTGTCTTGTATGAGCAAATCATTGAAGCTCCTGTTTCGGCATTTACTGAAGAAGCATTGGTGCGTGCATCGAAAACATTGTACAATGACGGAGCGTATATGCGCGCCTTACCGCACTATGATAAATTAGAGTCACTGGCTTCTACTCCACAAGTTATCTACAATACGCGCGTAGGCTTAATGCGCTGTAACTACTTGTTGGAATTTTACCCGAATGCTACTCAAGCTGCGCAATTGGTGATTGCAGATGAATTGATTAATGAAGAAATAGAATTAGAAGCGAATTACATTGCGGGAATGTCTCTCTATAAAGCCAAGAACTACAGTGAAGCGCTCCCCTATTTAAGCTGGACTGAGAAAAACACAGGAAGCGAGCGCGGAACAGAAGCTCTACATTATTTAGCCCATGCGAATTTCTTCCTTGAACGATACGAGGAAGTGGATAAGTTACACAACCAATTACTGAGCAGAAAACCAGCCTACGATTATTGGATCGCTCATTCGCTTCTGTTAAAAGGGAAGCTTCTAATGGTGCTTGACGACTTGTTTGCCGCAGAAAAAACCGTTCAATTAGTACTAGACAATTACCCTAATAAAGAGGATGGTGTGATTGTAGATGCCGAAAAATTAATGGATGAAATTATGCAATTGAAAAATCAACCCAAATCAGTGAATGAAGATGGTGGAAGAACGATTGAATTGGAGGAAGGAGGCAATAATGAATAAGCTCATTATTATACTAGCAGCAATCTCTGGGGCCCTAATAGTAAGAGCTCAAGGAGGGTCTGATGCCAGCGTGATTTCAAAAGGAGATCGCAGCGTGGAACAGGCATATCGTATCCGCATTCGACCACAAGCCATTGACACGTTAATGCCTACCCCAAATGTCAATTATCCATTATTGGTAGTGCGCGAAGAAACTAGTTTTGATGTTGAAGCCATTGAACCTGCAGCCATTCGCCACCGTCCTCAGCTAAGTCAACTTTACAGAGGATTTGCCAAAATTGGTGGTGGTAGCCGCTTGATGGGATTAGGAGAAGTTTACTATAACTCATTGCGTTCGCGCAAACACCACTGGGGCTTTCATGGTCAGCACTTGTCGGAATGGGGCCAATTGGCTGATGTCGCTCCTTCCATGTACGACCGCTCTCAAATCAAAGCATTTGGCAGTGTCCAAGAAAGACGCTATTCGTACGGTGGAGAACTAAAATACATGAACCAAGGACTCCACTATTATGGTTTCGATAATCCAGATGCTCCGTGTGATAGCATTGCGCAACGATTTAACAACATTGGATTTAACGGGTACTTTGCTTCGCATCCAAAAGACAGTGCCATGTTGAATTACCGTATTGGTCTGGATTACTCCTATTTCAATGACAAAAAACCCCAAGAGGACACACTCAGTAAATGGCGTGCACGCGAAAATTATTTCGCATTGAAATCAACGTGGAGCTATAAGATGAGTAACAACGTATTACTTTCCAATATGGAAGCCGATCTCAACGTTATGCACAACGATTATCGTTACGGAATTGCAGATAGCGCAATTGGCGTGCTCGACACAGGTTATGTTTCAAGTAACACGGTCATCCAATTGCGTCCGATTACCCACTTCTATGGTAAGAACGAAAAATTGCAATTCAAAATTGGAGGGGAATTATCCCTAGATATTCGAGAAAAAACAAGAGCAAGCCTATACCCTATTGCTCAAGTGCGTTATTCGTTGTTTGATGATTTATTTATTCCATATGCGGGTGTAATAGGTGGACTACAACAACAGCGTTTCGAAAAGTTAACCCGTTTGAATGAATTTATCAGTTCGAATATTCAACTCGCGAACATGCAGCGCTACGAAGCCAATTTCGGTATAAAAGGAACGTTATCTCAAAAAATGAGTTTTAACATAGGTGCCATCTTTTCTCACAACCGAGATATGGCTTTCTTCAGGAACGACACTGTCTATTCTTCAGGAAATCAGTTTTCGGTTATTTACGACACACTAAACATCACCACATTACACGGTAGCCTCTCCTTTCAAGCTCTTGAAAAGCTAAAGATTGATGCCATTGGTCGCTACCATTCTTATCAAATGAGGAATAACCCTTACGCGTGGAACATGCCACAATTGGAAATCATTTTAAGAGGGAAATACAACGTGGCGAATAAACTCTATGCGCACCTCGACTTAACGTTAGAAGGTGGAAGACGTGCGTTAGTTTATGACGGAACACTCGAAAATGCGGTAGAAGAAGATGGTGTTTACTTTATTCCACTGGGGTTCATTGCCGATGCGAATTTAGGAGTAGAGTACCGCTACAACCAACGGATTTCATTCTTTACCAATTTCAATAATTTTGCCGCACAACACTATCAGCGATGGTTTGGATATCCGGTTCAAGCGTTTCAGTTTATGATGGGGGCTACGTTTAGGTTTTGATAAATTGGCTTTACTATTTCAAAATAAGCAAGTATAAATTTGTTGCAGGTTTTTTGGGACTTCGTCCCGTTGCAGGTTGCAAGTTGGAGGTTAACATTTGAACTTGCAACCTGTAACACACGAAGTGTTAACCTTCAGGGTGCAGGCGTTTCAGTTTATGTTGGAGCTTTATTTATTTCCCCCTACCGATTCATTTCTACAAACCCAAAAATAGGCTGTAATAGGGTCCGTCAATTATCTTTATTACGACAAAATAAAACTATTTTTCTACTATTAAAATATTATTTTTAGATTTGTCTAAATTTATATTTTATGATTAGTAAAATTATTCTGCTAACATTTCTATTTTGCTCCTTTCTAGTGCTCAGTCAACATACAGTAACAGGTGTGGTTTTGTTAGATGACCGACCTTTGCATGGGGCTCTAGTTAACTTTTCGGTTGGTCATTCCTCTCAAAAGACCGACAACACAGGAAGTTTTAAATTCATGAATATTAAAGAAGAGTCCTGCCAAATAACCGTTACTTACCCTGGGATGCTCGATTTTTCAGCTCTGCTCGATTTTTCAAAGAATTCCAACCCACACCTCACGATTCAACTTCAACTGGACCCACAACTATTCGAAGAAGTAGTGATTAGCAGTAATTCATTGGGCCTCACCGATAAGACTCCTTACACGATTAGCACCCTCGAATTAAAAAACGTGTCCTACAAAGGTTCTCCGTCAGGGGTTATGGGTATCATACAGAAAGAGCCGGGCGTAAATGCAGCGGACATGGGACATGGGATTTCCAAACCATTTATTCGTGGTTTAGGTTTCTCACGTGTGGTTACCCTCTATCAAGGGAACAAGTTAGAAAATCATCAATGGGGTGCGGATCATGGACTCGGTCTCAATGACTTAGGAATTTCCTCCGTTGAAATCGTAAAAGGTCCAACTTCTATACTTTATGGTTCAGGAGCAATAGGGGGAGTGATACTTCTTAATGATGACGAGACCTACTTGGACTCCGCTCGTATCACAGGAAATGTTGGAACATCGCTAAACTCTGTTTCAGGAGGAGTTCGTTTCTATGGCTCTTTAGGTAAAAAATTCAAAAATGGATTCTTTGTGGCATCGGATGCAGCGACAGAACGTCATGCCGATTACTACGATGCTAATAAACGCCTAATGGGAAATTCACGATTTAATAATCAAACTATCCGCTTCCATACGGGTGTAAAAAAGGAGCGATTTCACAATAAACTCTCCTATACCTACAATAATCAATATCTAGGAATAATCGACGATAATGAACTCATCGACAGCTTAAGTCTAGCTACTTTCCGAAACGATAGAGTTATGCAATTGCCCTTTCAACAAGTAACTGATCACCTTGTGACTTATCGTCAAAAAATGAAACACAACGATCGACTAATTTCCGAAGCAACTGTCTCCTATCATTATAACGACCGTAGTGAAATCGAAGAAAACACCGATGAAATCGACCTGGGGCTAACTCAATCTCATACTTTCTATACAGGTAAGTTAACATATATAAATGATAAATGGCGACATACGACTGGATTGCAAGGTTCCTTTGTGAATATGAAAAATAAACACAATGCTAAAGAAATCTTGATTCCCAATACCCTATCTTACGAAAATGGGGTGTATTATTTGGGAACATGGCGAAACAATAATCATACATTTCAAGGAGGAATTCGATACGATGTACGTTTCACAGAAGCCAATGCAAATCAAGCAAACATCAGTCAACAAGGATATGTACTTCCCCAAAATGACGGTTCGGGTAAACTCGGTAGATTTTTTACTGGATTTACTGGTTCATTTGGATACAGCTTTCAATTAAAAGAAGGAGCCATCTTAAAAAGTAACTTCGCCTCAGGATACCGAGCACCTGATATTGCTGAACTATTTGCGAATGGCAATCACCCTGGAACAAATCGATTTGAGGTTGGAAACATTGAATTTAACCGTGAACAAAATGTACAATTGGATGCAAGTTTTGGCAAAAAATCCAAGACTTTTGAATATGAAATAAGCATTTTTGGAAATCTGGTGAAGAATTACATCTTCTTTTCTGACTCTGGTAATACTAACGCGAACGGACTCAATATTTGGTCATTCAACCAAACAGATGCATTGCTTTGTGGTGGTGAGTTTTATACGGAATACTCGCCTATTCAAAGAGACAAATTAAGCATCTCTCTTTCAGGTAATCTTATCCGAGGAATCGAAACAGCGCAAAGAAAAAACCTCACGTTCATTCCAGCTGATCGCATCGTCCTTCAATTAAATTACAAACCAATTTCACAACAGCCACTTTTTCTGTTCTCAACCCTGCAACAGGTGTTCCGTCAACAACGACCAGGTTTCAACGAAACAAGCACCCCGGGATATCAATTATGTAGTGCAGGAGCAAAATATGAACTCCAAATTCAGCGTCAAACACTAACATTCGCAATAACAGGCTTCAATTTACTAAATGCTCTGTATGTTGACCACATCTCAATTCTACGTGCTTTTTCTATCCCAAGTCCAGGAAGAAATTTGATGCTCAATCTGCAATGGCGCTTTTAGGCAATCATTTAGTGGAAAGTTTCTGGTTCGATTAAGTCTAACGTCTCATATCTATGCTTCTAACAACTTAAAATATTACCATCTTCCCGTCTTTTTCCTATCTTTGCAGAACTAACGAAGAAAGTATGTCAGACAACACTAAATTTAGTACAAGTAAAGCCCCAAAACCAGTAGGGTTATATCCGCATGCACGTCGCGCTGGAAATTTGCTTTTTCTCTCTGGAGTGGGACCTAGAACAGCTGGATCGGATGATACAGACTCTGCTGTTCCTGGGTTAAAACTCGACAAAAATGGTAATTTTTTAGAATTTGATTTCGCTGCTCAATGTCGCTCAGTATTTGACAATGTTCGGATGATTTTGGAGGCGTCCGGTTCGAGTTGGGACAAGTTAATTGATGTTCAAGTATTTCTTGTGAATATGAAACGTGATTTTCATACCTACAATAAAATTTACGCTGAATATTTCAAAGACAATCAACCGTGTCGAACCACAGTAGAAATCAACTCTCTTCCAACGCCCATTGCTATTGAATTAAAATGTATCGCAACCATAGATTAAAAAAATGATAGGATTAATAATTAGAATCGTACTTACAGCCACTGCACTTTGGTTTAATTTTTACTTGTTTTACACAGGTTATTGGGGATGGGGAATCACATTTATTCTGATATCCGCATTGCTTGTGTTGAGTTTTTTTCGCAATGAAAATGTTATCATTGCGCTGTATCAAATGCGCTTAGGAAATCAGGATAAAGCATGGAAAGCATTAAATAGAATTAAAGACCCGCGCTTCCTACCCAAGCGTCAACATGCCTATGTGCTTTATTTGAACGGTATGTTGGGCTTACAAAATGATTTAGGATTTGCCAAATCCGAACAAATGATACGTAAAGCACTACAAATTGGGTTGCGCACAAAACAGGATCAAGCGGTTGCAAAAATGCAATTGGCTGGGATTTGTATGCAAACAGGTCGAAAAACAGAAGCTGCCACGTTACTTTCCGAATCGAAAAAACTAGATGTCAACGGCATGCTCAAAGAGCAACTAGATATGATGAAAAAGCAAATTACTATGGTTGCATCGAAGAACCAAATGCGTATGGCTCAAATGCACAGAGGCCGCAAAAAAGCACCACGATCAGGTAAAATGTAATTAGTCTCATGGCGGAAGACCTTATCATACAGAATTCATCTAAGGAGGAAAACTATTCGACGCTCATTCCCCAACTAAAAGCCTTGTGTGAAGGAGAAGAAAACGTAACAGCTAACCTTGCAAATATTGCTGCAGGGTTAAAAGAAGCCTTTGGGTTTTTCTGGGTTGGTTTTTACCTCAAGGACAGTGAAGATGAGTTAGTTTTAGGTCCATTTCAAGGTCCTGTTGCTTGTACCCGTATCCTTAAAGGAAAGGGTGTTTGTGGCGGCGCATGGGAACGCAATGAGGTTCTACTCGTTTCGGACGTTGAGGAATTTCCAGGGCATATCGCATGCAGTTCTCTTTCTAAATCTGAATTAGTTGTCCCTATTCACAATAAAGGCGAAGTGATCGGTGTTTTAGATGTGGACAGCGATAAATTAAACGACTTCGATGCGATTGATCAACAGCATTTAACAGCGCTTTGCGAATGGATAGGCTCTTTGGTAAAATCATAGTATTTCTTATTGTATTGCTAGCATATTCATGCGGGCAAGTCGGATTCATTACCGGTGGTGAGGATGATGAATATGCTCCTAAGCCGATTTTAGAAGAAATACAACCTCCAATGGCGAGCGTTAACGTCGATCCCCAAGAAATTATTATTCCTTTTGACGAGTTCATCCAACTCAATAGCCCCCTAAAGAATATTTCTGTTGTGCCAGCGGACGTCACCTTAGAAGCAAGTGTGAAAGGAAAATCCCTTATCCTCAAACCGATAAAAGGCGAATGGGCAGAGAATACTACGTATGCTATTTACTTGAATAGAGCGGTAAAAGATGTCAACGAAGGCAACGACTCATTAATGACATATGTTTTTGCAACAGGCGCGTACATCGATTCGTTGGAAACAGCAGTGAGAGTGGTTGATGCCTATACAAACAAACCCGTTAAAGACATTACCGTTGGACTCTATGACCAAGCGTTAGAGGACGATACTAGCGACATTCCTCCGCGTTATGTGGTCATGACAGATGGGAGCGGAGTTGCACAATTCCGCTATTTACAAAAAGGACCTTTTTTCGCCTATGCGTTTCGGGATAAAAACCAGAATACTTTACTCAACGAATCAGAGTCGCGTGGTCAACTTATGACAACCATCTATGCAGATACCCTGTCAGAGATTCTTCCGGAGATTCGCTTAATGGCTCCTAAAGCAAAAGACTTCCATGTTGAATCTAACGAATTTATCGCCCCTGCTACTTGGTGTTTAGGCTTTTCTCAATCACTACTTACGGATGCGGCCATTCGTTTCGTATCTCCTGAACCAGTGGGACTCGTTTGGAATGATAGAAAAGACTCTCTCACGGTATTCTACTCGATGAACAATCGCTCTGGAAAAGTAGAACTCATCGTTGACCAAACAGATGGTCAGGATACGATTTCTAAAAAATACTTCTTTAAAAACCTGGAAAAGTTCAATTACTCGACAAACTTGAATAATGGGAAATTGCACATTACCGATACACTTTCTTTACGCATCAATGAGGCCATTACCATTCTTCCTTCAGAAAAAATAGCTATTTACGGTAAGTTAAAAGGCGATTCAATTTTTCAGCAACTACCCGTTGACCTTACCCTACAACGACCTGATGAACTACGTCTGACCCACGACAAAAAGTATGATTCCATTCATGTAAGCATTCCGGCAGAAAGCATTGGTGGAGCCAACTTTATCAATCCTCAAGACATTCACCTTCGTTACCAGGTTCAATCCGAGAACAAGGTGGGTACTTTGATCATTACTTTAGACTCCATTCCATCATTTGGAATCTTAGAAATCACCAACGAAACAGGAATTACAGTAAAAACAATTACATTGAAAGCGGGGGTAAATAAATACGTTGTGAAATACCTCCAACCTCAAAATTATTTATTCAAAATCACCATAGATTCGGATGAAAACGGGGTTTGGTCGGTGGGCGACATTTTCACCCAACAAGAAGCAGAAAAAGTGATTTGGTTCGATAGTAAAACACAAGTGCGTGCAAATTGGGATGTAGAGGTAAAACTATCGCTGAAAGATATTGAACCACCTATCATCGGCATTGAGGACTAGATGCTGGCTAAACTTCCTCAAAAAAGTTGAAATTGATTAGCCCATTTTTCTGTTTAAGAATAAGTTATTAACTTCCACATCGAAACTTAAACCAACATTCTGAAATATCTTGCCTTCATATTTGGATTGATCCATACACAGGGTGGGATTTTCTCCCAGCAAGTATACGTTCATTCATGGGAGAAAGAAGCAATTGATGCACAAGAAGACACGCTTAAGCTATCTGCATTCGTTAACTTAATCAACCACTATATGGATAGTGATCGAGATAGTGCTAATTACTACTTGAAAGCTGGATTGGCGTTTGGCGACTCTATCTTAAAAAATTCAGGAGATTATTCCAATGAAAAAATAAAACCCCTGTCAAATTGGATGGGAAAGCTGCACCTCATTGGAGGTTATTATTACTATAAGAAATCAGATCCTACTAACTCGTTGATTGAATTTGAACGTGCAACTAATTACTTTCTCGTCGCTGGAAACCAAAAAGAATTAGCAGAATCACTGAACAACCTAGCTGTTCAATTCAAAACCATAGGAGATCACACCAAGGCCATTGAATATAATTATGAAGCACTAGAGTTATTTACAGCGCTAAGAGACAGTATTGGGATATCAACCGTTTTGAATACCTTATCCATAATTCACAGGGAACAAGAAGACTTTAAACGGGCATTGCAATATGCAAACGACGCGTTGGAAATTAATCGACTAATAGGAAATAAAGCGGGTGAATCGATGTGTTTAAATACACTAGCTGGATTGAGCAAAGTGACGGGAGACACTATACAGGCACTTATTTATTATGAAAAGTCACTCAGCATGCGTAAGGAAATGAATGACCGGGCGGGACAAGCGGCTATTCTGAACAATATAGGCGTAATCTATAAAAATTGGAAAATATACGACGCTGCACTGAATCATTTTACCAACTCACTGGAAATTAGTAATGAGATAGGTCATCTAACAGGACAAGGTTATGCAAAATCAAACCTGGCAGAGGTATATAAAGAGACTCAAAGCACTGGATTAGCACTTCAATACGGAAACGAAGCGTTAGTCATTGGTCAAAAAATAAATAGTGGAGATATCATTAAGCGCTCTGCGGCAGTCCTTTCTGAAACCTATAAAAAAATGGGGCAATGGGAAGCAGCATTCGAGATGCAAGAATTACTGATGACAACTCAAGAAAAAATAATCAGCGAGGAATCTATACGTATTGCACAACAAACAGCAATAAGGTATAATTATGAAAAAGAAATTGCCCTTAAAAAGAAAGAAGATGAGCGATCAGTTGCAATTCAAGAGGAACGGGGACTAAGAAATGTATTGTTATACTACTCACTAGCCGGATTCATTTTTTTATTAATGGTCATTATTTTGATTGTTACCCTACGTCTAAAAACCGTTCGAGAGAAAAATGCAATCATTGAGAAACAGAATGATGAGCGCAAGTTATTACTGCAAGAAGTCCATCATCACGTTAAAAATAATTTCCAAATCGTTTCTAGTCTTTTACGCCTTCAGTCCTATACAATTGAGGAAGAACATGTGTCAAAAACATTTAACGAGGCTATAACACGAATAAACGCGATGGCAATTGTCCACGACATTATATACCGTCAAGAGGAATTTTCAAACATTAGTAATGAAGAATATCTGAACAAGCTGGTCGAAGGGTTAGAGCGAACAGTCTTAGGACGTAATATTCATTTTCAAGTGAAGGCTGGAAACCAGCCACTTGAAATTGAGACGCTTATTCACCTTGGTATAATTATTAATGAATTAGTGATTAATTCCATCAAATATGCTTTCCCAAAAAACTTTGACAAGCCAGCAATTAGCATTTATTTATCAATGAAAGGAGACCGTTACCACCTTATTTATAAGGACAATGGCGTTGGATTAAATCCTGAACTGAAAAAAGATTCTTTTGGAATGGAATTAATTGAAACCATTATTGAACAACTCGATGGAGCAATTGAGGTTCGTAAAGAAACCAATTGGAATACCGTAATTCAAATTATCTTTAGTGAGAATTAGTCCTGCTCAGCGAGCCAATCCAGCGCACCAGTACCAAATCCAACTTGATTCCACCGATAAACAAATGCGCCTCTATTTTGGAAGAAAAAACTAGGATAACTCCCTTCCGTTATTTCTCCTAATAACTTGCTGTTAAGTGCAGGCGAAATCCCTATCCCTGGGTTTAATCGCTGGATATATTCACCAATAGCAATCGTGTCTCCCTCCAACATAACAACGGTAATTGGTAAATCCCCCAACTGCTCATGTAGAGCATTCAATGTGCTAATGCGATCCAGGCAATAGGGGCAACCAGGTAAAGCAACCATGGTTAATCCTGTTTTTATATCGTCACTTGTTGCAACGAGTTCTTCTGGGTGATTTGCAAAATCACCTTCGTAAATCGGGTGTATGGCAAATGCAATTCCTGAAAAAACAACTACACTAGCTACCATTATAAATTTCTGAAGTACCCTGCTGCCGTTAAAAAATTGCGTCAATATCGCCCCTAAAAGCACCACAAGAATGAACTCCAACACGTAGGGTATCATTTTTGAAAATGTCCACGACAACCCAAGATTTACAGATAACTCCTCGATTTGGACATGGTAAAAGACGAAAGCTCCCAGAATAATTAGGGCCCCGATGGAATTCGAAATCAATTTCATTTCTTAGATTTATACTCTTCAAAGTTCATAGAGGTATAGTGTTCGCCGCCGATGAACTCCAGTTCGGTTTGTAAGCCCTCAACTGTTTTGTAGCCAGGAGAAATTGTAATCCGATTCTGTGCTTGGTCCAGGTAAACTAAGGAGGGGTACCCCATCTTTCCATCGAGCAGGGATACCGCAAGGTCATGTGCACCTTTCCTTCCATGTTCTGGGTTAAATGAAAAAGTAAAATCCTTATATACAATGTCTTCTTTCTGCTCTGCATCCAATTTAATCGCATAAAAATCCTTATTCACCAAATCAATGATGGCTGGATGTGTAAAGGTTTCTTTATCCATTTTTTTGCACCAACCACACCAATCAGTATACACATCAATCAGGAGTTTTTTTGGGTGCTTTTCATTTAGGGTAATTGCTTCTTCCCAGGAATACCAATGGATTGTTGAAGACTCATTCTCTTCCGCTGAAAAGGAAGAAATCAGAATCAACCCACCAGCTAACAATACTACACTTAACAGTTTTACAATCAATTTCATCGTTTAGAAATTTATAATTATCCCCTTTTCTTTTTTTCTTGGGATTGTTCATCTTCCATAATCGTTACCGATTTATTGTGGGAATTAAACAATACTTCATTGGTTAAGTTCACCACCATTTCTATCAGTTCTTGTTTAAATTGATCCGGCTCAAATTCGCCCTTTTCAATAAGTCGTAATTTTCGTTCCCAATCCCCAGTCAATTCTGGTGATTTCAGCGTTTCATTCTCAATTACTTCAATCAAATCAATACCCGTTTGGGTCGCTAGAATATTTTTCTTCTTCCGCTCGATATATTTCCGACGAAAAAGAGTTTCGATAATGTTCGCCCTTGTCGAAGGTCTTCCAATTCCATTATCTTTCAGTAGTTCGCGCATCTCGTCGTCGTCCACATGCTTTCCAGCCGTTTCCATTGCTCTTAGCAGAGTAGCTTCTGTATAAAATTTGGGAGGAGAGGTTTGTTTTTTATCTACTCGAGGCACATGAGTTCCAGATTCACCTTTAACGAAAGTTGGCATTATTTTGTCGTCGTCCGATTTTGTCTTATCCGAAGAGGCTTCTGTTTCATATACCACGCGCCAACCTGGTTTTAATATCTGCTTTCCGGTTGCTTTAAACTCGAGTTTCAACACCTCTCCTAATACGGTTGTATTACTTACGACACAATCAGGGTAGAAAACTGATATAAAGCGTTTAGCAACTACATCATATACCATTTGCTCGTCTGGATTTATCCCTGAAGGAATCACTCCAGTTGGAATGATTGCATGATGATCAGTTACCTTTTTGTTATCAAACACCTGTTTGGTTTTTGGTATTTTCTTTTCTAATAAAGGTGCTGTCAACTTCGAATAGTACTGCATCTTGGATAAGATCCCAGACACCTTTGGATACATGTCGTCCGGTAAATAAGTGGTATCTACCCTTGGGTAGGTAACTAATTTCTTTTCATACAAACTCTGAATGTGCTTCAATGTTTGATCTGCCGAAAACCCGAATTTCTTATTGGTCTCAACTTGCAGAGCAGTTAGGTCGAATAATTTGGGTGGACGTTCTTTACCCTCTTTTTGTTCAAACGAGGTAATGTTAAACGGCGCCTCTGAAATCTTGCTCAACGCATAAAGCGCCTTTTCCTCCTTTTTTATTTTTCCGAGAACACTATTGAATTCGGTATCTCGATAAACAGTTCGTAATTCCCAATAATCCTCTGGTTTGAAATTATCGATTTCCAATTGACGCTTCACAATCATAGCAAGCGTAGGGGTTTGAACGCGTCCAATCGAGAGTACTTGCTTCTGTTGACCAAATTTCTTAGTAAAGAGGCGCGTTGCATTAATTCCAAGTAGCCAATCTCCTACTGCTCGTGCATTTCCGGCTGCATATAAATTGTTGTAATCCTTCGCGTCCTTTAATTTACTGAACCCCTCTTTTATGGCCTCCTCTGTTAACGAGCTAATCCAAAGACGCTGGATTGGAACTTTACATTTTGCCAGGTGAAGCACCCAGCGTTGGATGACTTCTCCCTCTTGGCCAGCATCCCCGCAATTCACCACTTGTTCGCATGATTCGACTAAGCGCTTGATCACATGAAATTGCTTCTTGACCCCATCGTTATCCAATAATTTAATCCCAAATTTTGATGGTACCATTGGCAGATAGCGTAAATTCCAATACCTCCAATCCTCGATATAATCACGTGGTTCTTTCAGCGTACACAGATGACCGAACGTCCAAGTAACCTGATAGTTGTTCCCCTCAAAATAACCATCTTTCCGCTGATTTGCTCCTAAAATAGCAGCAATATCTTTGGCAACACTTGGTTTTTCTGCAATACAAACTATCATCTTTATTTTATTTCCAATAACGTTTCACTGTGAACGCGTACGGATTTTTTTCATCGTGCGAATGCTCCATAACCACATCGGATTTCCATTCAGAAAAATCAACCTTTGGAAAATACGTATCCGCATCAAATTCTTCATCAATGTGCGTGATATACATCTCTTCGACACATCCGGCGTCTAATGCCAATTGATAGACCTGGGCTCCACCAATAATGAAACACGTTCTCCTTTCGGAAGATTGATTGTAAAAGGACAACGCTGCTTTTAAGTCATTAAAAACAGTTGCACCTTCGGCACTAAAATCCTCGGAACGCGTCAATACGACATTCTCCCTGCCTACCAACGGACGGTACTTCCTTGGAATAGAATCCCAATTTCGACGCCCCATAATTACAATATGGTCTTCTGTCGTATCTTTAAAGAATTTCATATCCGCTGGCAAGTGCCAAATAAGGTCATTATTCTTCCCTATCTCCCCGTTTCTACCGGTAGCAACAATCAATGATACTTTCATAAATAAAAACTTAAACCGCTACAGCAGCTTTGATATGGGGGTGAGGATCGTAATTCAACAACTCAAAATCTTCAAATTTGAAGGAGAAAATATCTTTTACGTCAGGATTGATTTTCATCGTTGGTAGCGGTCTAAAATCGCGCGTCAACTGAAGTTTTGCTTGTTCAAAATGATTTGAGTACAAGTGAACATCACCAAACGTATGAATAAACTCTCCTGGCTCCAAATCACATACTTGCGCCATCATCATGGTAAACAATGCATAGCTGGCTATATTGAACGGAACACCTAAAAAAGTATCTGCAGATCGTTGATAGAGCTGACAACTTAACTTGCCGTCCGCAACAAAAAACTGAAACAGACAGTGGCAAGGTGGCAAAGCCATATCATCTACGCACGAAACATTCCAAGCACTTACGATTAACCTTCGTGAGGTCGGATTATTCTTAATTTGATCAACCAAATTTTTTATCTGGTCAATTGCCCCCCCATCTGGCGTAGGCCATGAGCGCCACTGATATCCATAAACAGGTCCTAAATCACCATTTTCATCTGCCCACTCATCCCAGATTGAAACGTTATTGTCTTTTAAGTACTTGATATTCGTGTCACCGCTTATAAACCACAATAACTCGTGAATAATCGAACGCAAATGTAATTTCTTAGTAGTGAGGCATGGGAAACCTTCCTTTAAATCAAATCTCATTTGATAACCAAATGTTGCTCTAGTTCCTGTTCCCGTTCGATCCATTCGGTCTGAACCACTATCTAAAACATGCTTCAATAATTGATGGTATTGTTCCATGTAAAACGTCCTTAATTAAAATTTACTTCTGATAACACAGTATAATCTGATGATACTTTTGGAATCAACACCCAATTCTCAATCGTTGAAACTCCATCACAAGTTGGACACTCTTTGATGTCAATTGAGTATCTAACAATGTTATTAAAGTCATCAAAGTCAACCACTCTGTTGTAGCCAGAACTGCATGAAGCAGTTGTAGGCACTCCAACAATCGAGTACTTTGTGAAGTCAACAGGTTGAAAATCTAATTCATCTGGAAATCTAACCCTGGCCGGAACTGAGCTTCCATTGGCGTCGGTTAACGATTGATTATTAGTAACTAAAATAGGTGCCTCTAACTTTACCCCTAAAATTTGAATAACTGCTTCCTCAATAATTTCACCACCAAAACTATTCACTGGCTCACATTTTTTACATGAAATTGTAAAAAACATTATACTAAAAAAAAGGACTAATTTCTTCATGAATTTTACTGTTAAAAACTCAAAGTTAAGAAGAATTTCGTCTTAGTTGAAAATTCTTTCCTAAATATACCTTCCTAACTTGTTCGTCTGCAGCAAGATCTTCAGCACTACCTGCTTTTAATATGCTACCTTCAAATAATAAATATGCACGATCCGTAATAGAGAGTGTTTCTTGCACATTGTGGTCAGTTATTAAAATTCCTATATTTCGTTTTTTTAAATCGGCAACTATACTTTGAATATCTTCTACTGCAATAGGATCTACTCCCGCAAATGGCTCATCCAACAAAACAAACTTAGGGTCAGTGGCTAATGCTCTAGCTATTTCGGTTCGCCGCTTCTCTCCGCCAGAGAGACTGCTTCCCATATTCTTTCGAACGTGATTGAGACTAAATTCTTGTAACAATTTCTCGAGCTTTTCATGTCGCTCCTCCTTGTTAAGGTTGGTCATCTCCAAAATCGCCATAATGTTGTCTTCAACGGACAATTTTCGAAACACTGAAACCTCTTGAGGAAGATAACCTATACCCATTTGTGAGCGCTTAAACATAGGTAATCGAGTGATCTCTTTATCCTCTAGATAAACTTTCCCTTCATCTGGCTTCACCAATCCTACAATCATGTAGAAGGAAGTCGTTTTACCCGCTCCATTTGGCCCTAGTAACCCAACGATCTCTCCTTGGTTGACCTCTATTGAAACGTTTTTAACCACTTGTCTTCCCTTATAGGACTTGTTGATGGCGTTAGTAAATAACTTCATGGTGTAAATGTATCAAATTTAGCGACGTAATTTATGGAATGACGAATTTCAACAAACGTGGGCCTGCCATTTTTATTGTCGCTTTAAAAGCGAATCGTTAATTTTGCCCGAATCGCAAACGGATTCATACCTGGATCAAGGTGCGTCATACGCCAAACACAATCTACCCGGAGCACTTTAAAAATGTTTTCTATACCGATGCCACTTTCAACATAGGGAACATTACCAAACTCCCTAGTCATGACGGGCAGTAGCATAGTTTCTAGTTGTCGATCAGAGATTGTACCCCACACTGCCTTACCGGAAGCAACGAGTCGCCACTTTAACTTATTGACCAACGGAATTCGGTCAAAAATTAATCCATCAAAATGATGAGACGCACGAACACCCGCATATTGATCGGAAATGAACTCGAAAAACGTCATGCTATTATGTGCCATACTTTGTAGCCAATAGGATTGCGACCCTTCATGCACACGCAAAAAAGGATAGGCTGCGGTTCCAAAAACTTTCCCTGCGTATAGTTGGTAATAAAATTTACCAAATATCCCGAGTTTAGGACTATGTCTTAAATCAAAATCCAATTTTTGATATTCATAGTCTGATTTTGCAATTCCCTTAATACCCAATGTCGCCCTCAACGATATGATGGGATACTTCGACCCCAGAGAAATTCGATCAAATGCGCCCTTTAAAAACTCTTCGTTTTTAGCAAACCTTACTTGAACAAAGGTTTCGGCGGTTCGTATTTTATCTATTACATCAAAACCACCCAGCTCATTTGGCACACGATAATTCGCTTCACCCATTGATTCCAACTCCTTCCATTGAAACCCGGTAGAAACAATATAACTCTTACCAATATCCTTCTCAAAATCAAATCCGATCTTCTCCACATACGTCAGCTCCAACAACGGCTGGGTGCGAACAAGCGCTCCAATGGCCACATCTATATCAGCTGCACTTTCACCAAGTCCGATTTGTTTCATGTCGTATTCATAAAACCCACGAAACATCCCTCTCTTTTTAGGTGTTATGTTCCAACGCATGTACATTCCGTACTTAAATCGATCGTCCAGGTAACCGTAACCAAGTTTACCCGTGAATTCCACTTTTCTACTGAAATCATTGGAAGTACGGAACTCGAGTTGATTACGGAAGCCCTCAATTTGGTTAAAGCTCATAAGCGTTTGCCAACTCCCTATTTCAATCTTCCCCGCTTTATAAAACCCTGTTGTTGCCATGTAAGTAAACGTCTTAAAGGCATTAAACAAGGGGACTTTCGTTAGTGAGTCAATCATCACATCAATGTTATGTTCTTGATTGGAAAGAGGCACATGCCTATTGGCAATCCAATACTCTTCGGACTTACCTTCTGCATCGTCTAATACTACTACATTTTCATTTGTACGATAAAAAGAGGGGTCGTGAGGTGTATTGATAACGAAATTCTTACGAGTGGTTAATTTCCTTCCAAAGAAGCCCAATACCTTCGATTTCTCGCGAACTTTTAAGTCCACGATTAACTTATCCACTGTGAGCATCCATACTTCTTTTTCCACCTGGTCGAATTTCTGTTCCAAATAAAATCCATTAACGTAGTTTATATTGGCGATATCAGCCACACTAGCTGTCCACGTTTTAATAGCATAAGTCGTATCATGCACCCACATTTCTCCTTCGAAAGTTAAATCACCCGATCTTTTGGGAGTAAAGGTTAATTTATAACACCATTGGTTGTCCATAAATGCGCTGTCCTCCAAATAAAACTTGTAAAAATTACGGGCAAAATCAGCTGCTGGACTAATAAAGGATTTGTCAAAAATTCCAATATAATTATCGTATACATTGATATCCTGGTACATTTCACCTAAAAACTGATTCACTTCAACATTCTGAATTCCAGATATACGCGATGCTTTGACTACCTCCTTTTTCTTTTTTGGATTAGTGCGGTAATAGTAATCGGAAAGCGACTCGGTGAGCAACAGCGGTAAATAACTCGCCCCACTTTCTAACGTGTCCAAATAACCCATAACAAGATCAAATCGTTTGACAATTCCCCTTTCTCCAAACTTATCCCCAATATTATTTAAGTCAAGCTGCAGTTTGTTATAGGATTCGTATTGATATGCCCCGAGTTTTTCTTTATTATTCACTGGCTTATTCCGCACTAAACGCTTGTGGAGTAATGTGGATGGGCGCTCTTCAGGCGCTTTAATCACCACCTCATCAACTGCCTGGGTGATTGGTTCTAAACGAAAGTTAATGATTTGGGCCTGGTCTTTAACAACTGAAACGGTCTGATGAGAAAAACCAGAAGCGCGCACCACAAGAATATCTGTTGCATAATAGGATTCTATCGAAAAGTTCCCATCAAGATCTGTTTCCGTTCCAATTTTCGAGTCTTGAAAGAAAACACTCGCAAAAGGAATGGGGTCTCCAGTTACAGCTTCAATCACTCTTCCACGAACAGAGGTTTGCTGGGCTAATAACCCACAAGACAAAAACACCAGCAGAAATGCGATAATCCCGTTCATAACAAAGGATAAAGATAATGAATTATTGAATCCTTATGTTTTGGAATTATTAAATTATGCTCTTTGCTTCGACCCTCAACTCCTTTGCGGACGTGGCTTCCATGGTGGTCGTTTTTGTTTTTCAGGTTTTACAGGATTTTCATCCATTAATGGATAAGAATGATTATCTTCTACTGGAATTGTCATTCCAATGAGTTTCTGAATATCCTTGAGGTATTTCCGCTCTTCAGCATCACAAAACGAAATAGCAATTCCGTTTGCCCCAGCCCTTCCAGTTCGTCCAATTCGGTGAACATATGATTCTGGAATGTTGGGGAGTTCAAAATTGAATACATGGGTCAACTCATCAATATCAATCCCACGAGCTGCAATATCTGTAGCCACTAGCACTCGTGTCTTACTTTCTTTGAAGCTATTCAAGGCCTTTTGACGCTGGTTTTGAGATTTGTTCCCATGAATGGCTAGCGCCGAAATCCCTTTACTCGTCAATGTTTTTGCCACACGGTCGGCACCATGTTTCGTTCGCGTAAAAACAAGTGAACGCTCAATGCCTTTTTCTTCGATGACTTCCTTCAGTAAAAATCGTTTATTCCCTTTATCCACGAAATACACCACTTGATTAATGGTTTCCGCTGTGCTTGAAACTGGGGTCACCTCAACCTTCAATGGGTTGGTTAGAATTTTATTCGATAAATCGACAATTTCACGCGGCATTGTAGCTGAGAAAAAGAGTGATTGTCGCTTTTCTGGAAGCTTTGCAATGACCTTTTTAACATCATGAATAAAACCCATGTCCAACATTCGATCAGCTTCATCCAAAATGAAGAATTCAATCTGGCTTAAATTCACATATTTCTGATTCATTAGGTCCAATAATCTACCTGGAGTAGCCACCAAAATATCGACCCCTTGCTGCAAGGAATTCACTTGAGCATGTTGTTTTACACCACCAAAAATAACGCGGTGACGTAACAGCAATTCTTTTCCGTAATTGGCAATACTTTCTCCAATTTGGATAGCCAACTCCCGCGTAGGAGTTAATATAAGTGCACGAATTAGACGCTTTCCTTTGGGTGGAGTCGTGTTTTCCATCATCAATTGCAGTACTGGTATTGAAAAAGCAGCTGTTTTTCCCGTACCCGTTTGAGCACAGCCGAGTAAATCGCGCCCTTTAAGGACGATCGGAATCGCTTGCTCTTGGATAGGTGTTGGATGAGTATATCCCTCGTTTTTAACCGCCGCTAAAATCGGTGGAATTAATTGCAAATCTTCAAATGTCATAAATGGTCCATAAATTGGAATTGGGTGGCGGTTGATTCAGGGCACAAAGATAGGATTATTATTGGAATTTAATAACTTGTTCAATGGTCGCGCTAAGCTTTTGTTCGAGGTTCGAAGTTATTGGCTCAACCTTGAGCCTCAAACTTTGAACAAATTTTCATTATTAATATTTTATGTCTCAATAAATAATTATATTTACCATGGTAAATAAGTTAGTGGTTATGTCGAAGGATGAAAAAAATAGAAGGAGCTTCTTGACCAAATTAGCCTTTGGTACGGCAGCATTGGCTTCAGCGCCAATTGTTGGAGCATTCACCTCAAAAGAACAAACAGAAACTATGGAAGAACATCCAATAAAAAAAATTAGAGCACTAGGGTTTCAATGGGAAACGTTAGATCCCTTTTTATTTTGTGTACACCACGAAGATGCGTACCCAAAAGGAAACGATGAGATGGGTCCGGCGGAAGGATTATCCGGACGGCCATTAGGAAATGATTTCCACATCAAGGACGGTTACCGCATGTATCATGGAAAGTCTGTTCCTGGATTTCCGGGTCACCCACACCGTGGTTTTGAAACACTCACGGTTGTTCGGAAAGGGCTTGTAGATCATGCTGACTCTTTCGGAGGTACAGGTCGCTACGGAAATGGTGATTTACAATGGATGACCGCTGGGAAAGGATTGATGCATTCTGAGATGTTTCCGTTGTTAAAAAAAGACGCTGACAACCCCTTAGAACTGTTTCAAATTTGGTTGAATCTACCAAGGAAAAGTAAAATGGTAACTCCAGATTACAAAATGTTTTGGAGCGAAGACATTCCCAACTTCAAACCCCAGGACGGAGTGCATATAGAAGTGCTTGCTGGAAAACTATTCGGAAAGAAATCTCCGACTCCACCCGCCGCATCATGGGCATCAGATCCTTCGAACTATGTTGGGGTATTTAACTTCAAGTTAGATCCAAATACCACCTTTACTCTGCCCGCAGTTGCTGAAGGTATCAATCGGACCATTTATTTTTATGAGGGCAATGGACTAACCATTGAAGGGCAACAAATTCCAGCCTATCATGCTGTGGATGTGTTATCACACAGCAACTTAAACATTTCATCCCCTGAAGGGGCTTTGAAATTCTTAATTCTACAAGGGCGTCCAATCAGCGAACCAGTGGTGCAGCATGGGCCATTTGTAATGAACTCACGACAAGAGATTCAGGAAGCTTTTCAAGATTACCAACATGACCAATTTGGTGGATGGCCATGGAGCAGATACGACCAAGTCCATGAACGTTCAAGAGGAAGATTTGCACGTTATCCGGACGGAAAGGAAGAGACGAAGGAAAGTTAAATATCTGACAAAAAGAATCAGTCGAAGAAAGTCATTCATCAATGCAAATAACAACGTTTTGATGTCTTATAAAACTTCTCAAATTATTAATACAAAATTAATATACACCTCGTACTTCTACCTTATTTTTGATTCGAATATTTGGGAACTGACTACTTGATGCTTTGAAAATGCTTACTGAATTGATTATCAAACAATAAATCTTGACGATTACATCAAGAAGAGCAAAGAATGTTTCTTTGTTAAATGAATTAAATGATGTTGAACTGGAGCAAATTTTTCGTTTTTACTTCTATTTTTTTAATTGCTGGGGTTGGTTATGGACAGCTGTTCACAGAAGATTTTGAAAGTGGATCAGGTGGTTTTACGATATCACCAGCTGGTGCAACATATACTGATGGGGCAGAGGATTATTTAATAATTACTAATGGTGTTTCTGGAATCGCCAGTGCGATGTCATTCACTGGAATAGATGGAAGTTTCTTAGGAGCTCACGACTTAGATGGTGATGGTGAAGCAAGCCCACAAATATTAACTTGGTCAGGTATATCAATTAGCGGATGTGCGGGATTGTCCTTTAGTATCGATGCTGCAGAAGATGATGATGGGTCAAATGAAGACTGGGATGCTAATGACTTTGTCCGAATAGATTACAGCATAGATGGGGGCGCTTATTCTCCTTTGATTTGGATTGAAAACGATGGATCAACATACAATTCAGCACCATTTATAGATTCTGATTTTGACGGGACGGGAGATGCATCAGAAATAACATCGACATTTCAAACATTTACAAACGTGATTTCAGGAACTGGAAGTACATTAAATATTCGTATAACTATCGATCTTGATGCTGGAGACGAAGATATTGCATTGGATAATCTAATAATTACTGGAGCTTGCGGAGGAACCATAACCGCAAGTTCCATTTCAGGTGATCCGTTCACCGTTGATTGCGCGGGGCCAACACCAGCGAGTGGAACATTTAGTTTTACAAGTTCTGGCTCCTTTAATGCGGGAAATGTTTTCTCTGCTGAATTATCTGATGGAACCGTACTCGGAACATTAACCTCTTCGGGTGCTAATCCATCAGGAGCTATTTCAATCACCGTTCCAGCAAACTTAGCAACTGGAAATTATGATGTCTTAGTCACATCTTCAGATCCGGTTTCAACAAGTAATAACCTTACATTTTCATTAATTCAAAACTGCGAGCCACCTCACCTTAATAGTTTGGTGTTAAATTCCTGCAATACTGTATGTGACGAGGGCAATAACGAAGTGATTTTTGGAAGTTCTGGTGACTACAGTGTTACCCTAAATTCTGCAAATTTAACTGTAACCTATGGGTCCTCAGTATCTCCTACAACTGATTATACAGATCCATTTGTTTCCAATAGTGCAAAAACTAATTCATTAAATACTGATGCTGGATGTTCAGGTCTATTTCTTGATGGATTAAATGTCACAGTTGCCCCAAATTCTAAATTTATGATAATTAGTAACGATTTTTGTTCTGGAGATGGATTGGACCTCAGTTCATTATGTGGAAGTGGTCCTATTTATGTCCTGTATTCAAATGATCCATCTTGGAGTAGCAGTGGGAATTTTACGAACAGTACTTCTGCAGGAATAAGGTATTTACAATCTTCAATTTCGACCACTTCCGCCCTATTCATCATAGATTACTCTTTTGATTCAGGATTGAATTCAGGTGCTGATGGTGATTATGTAAAATGGAACTCGACAGGAGGTTTAGCCTCAGAAGTAGGCAATAATGGATGTACGCTAAGTGCTACATTGTTACCTATCGAATTAACTGAATTCAATGGTTTCCTCCGCTACAACTCTGTCATGCTAACTTGGACTACACTTTCTGAACTAAACAACGATTATTTCAGTTTGTATCATTCCATGAACGGAAAAGTTTTTGAAGAACTTGGTACATTTCCTGGAAGTGGAACAACCTCATCATCATTAAATTATTCCTTCGAACACAGAAACCCGCGCCCAGGCTTTAACTATTACAAACTCAAATCGGTTGATTATAATGGAACGTTGCACGAAAAAGGAATCATTGCTGTGCAAGTAGAAATGAATCTCATTTTTTATAATAAGATTACACGGTCAATTCAGATGAATTACAAATCAGACTATGCCGTTTATGGTAGCGATGGTCGATTAATTACGCGTGTGGAGCAACAAAATGCGATTCCCTTTGAAGGTTTTGGTGTATTTCATGTGATTGATGAGCGTTCAGGTGAATCCTTTAAATTAGGAGTTTATTAAAAGTTGTTCGATGTTCTATGTTTGGGTGCTCTATGTCCCATTCATTTTTTCTTAATTTTGTTGCATTAAAATCATGCGATGAAAAAGATACTATTACTCGGTTCAGGGGAATTAGGAAAAGAATTTACCATTGCTGCAAAGCGTTATGGACATACGGTAATTGCGGCAGATAGCTATGCGAATGCTCCTGCTATGCAAGTGGCGGATAGTTTTGAAGTGATTTCTATGTTAGACGGAGATGCTTTAGAACGCATAGTAAACAAACATAATCCCGACATCATCGTTCCAGAAATTGAAGCCATTCGTACGGAGAAGCTGTATGAATTTGAAGGGCGCGGCGTTCAGATAGTTCCCTCAGCTAAAGCAACGAATTACACTATGAATCGCAAGAAAATTCGCGATTTAGCAGCGAAAGATCTAGGCTTAAAAACTGCAAACTACCGTTATGCGACTAGATTGGAAGAGTTTACTGAAGCGGTTGAATTGGTTGGTATGCCTTGTGTTGTAAAACCATTGATGTCTTCCTCTGGCAAAGGTCAATCGGTAATTAAAACAGCAGACGACATCACCACATCTTGGGAAATTGCTCACACCAAAGGTCGCGGAGATGCTGTAGAGGTAATTGTGGAAGCATTTATCGAGTTTGATTTTGAGATTACGCTATTGACAGTCACACAAAAAGAAGGACCTACATTATTTTGTCCACCAATTGGGCATCGCCAAGAAAGAGGGGATTACCAAGAAAGCTGGCAGCCTCAGCTGATGAACCCTGTGCAACTAAAAGAAGTACAAGAAATGGCCGACAAAGTAACTGCCGCACTCGGTGGAGCCGGACTTTGGGGAGTAGAATTCTTCATCGGTAAAGACGCTGTTTATTTTTCAGAATTATCACCACGTCCACACGATACTGGAATGGTTACCTTGGCAGGAACGCAAAACTTCACCGAATTTGAATTGCACGCGCGCGCTGTATTAGGAATCCCCATTGCAGAAATTACCCAAGAGCGCTATGGCGCTAATGCGGTAATTCTTTCTGAAATAGAAGAAGAAAAAGCACCTGAATATAGTGGTTTTGAAGCCGCAGGTAAATTTGACAAATCCGATGTGCGCATTTTTGGTAAACCAGTATGCAGAATGTATCGCCGAATGGGAATTGCATTTACGTATGACGAAAACGGAAGTGACTTGGAAGCACTGCGTCAAAAAGCAGCTGAAATTGCCCAATGTATTGAGGTTAACTAACGTTAATAGGATAAGGATCGCTCATTCCAAAGGGCTGTGCGAATTCCTCCAAAAACAAAGAATACCTGTTCATTTAACACTCCTGAGCGCCATTCTGCTGCTGGGCGAACAAATGCTTCTAACCTGATTTTCGGCAGGATCATATATGCGGCTTCGAGTGTTAAGCGTGTTCGATTCAACTTTCCATTACCCCCAATAAAATATCCGTATTCATATGGCCGCTCTGTATACGAACGATATATATCTTCCCCATACATAAAGTCCGCATTACTATCACCTCCACCCTGCTGGGCGACCATGAATTCAGCACGCAGGCGGAGTTTTCTTTTTACAGTGAGCTCCACAAAACTAAAAGACTCGACAAAATTGGCCCCCAGCGGGTGACCCAACGGAATTCCTTGGTGACCCCAGTTGGTTCCTTGATTAACGTGAGAAAACGAAAACGGTCGTGCAAAATTGATTTCTGAAGAGTACGTCATAGTTGTGTTTCGAGATAAGTGTCCTTTTCCTTTAAAACCGATTTGTCCAGCGTATTTATTTGACCACCAACGGGAGCGACTCATTAATTCGCCCAACACAAAATCGTCAATCAGGAATTGACCGTACGCCATAATAGGTCCGAAATTATAACTGAAATTCGTACCTAACAAAATCCGGTCTTGTGAACCAATACTATATTCTGTGGGGCGATAAAACAAGAATGGATTCAAATATTCCCACTCGTACCCGCGGTTCAGCAACGTATCGCGCGGTTGAAATACCACTGATTCAAACAACCCAAGCTGAAATCGCTTTGTCGCTTGGAAATTTAGGTAATGTGTAGAAGCGAACTTCGATTTCCATTGATTCCCTTCGCGTTCACGCAAAAATTGGTACAGGTTGACAAATTGAAACTTCCAAAGTGTCGAACGAATTTGAACAAACGGATAGGGCGCACTGAAATCACTCAACAACATCGAACGCTGACCTTCCCCAATGAAATTGTGGTCGATTCCAGCCTGGAAATTAAAAAACTTATTTGGCGTATAGCTCAAGCGGAAAAACGGTTGAATTTCATTTCTACTATTCCCGTTTTCAGACCATAAATAGGTATTGGGAAGAATACCGTTTCGATTATCCAAACCTAAAGAGCGCTGATAATAATTAGCCATGACCATCGCGCGGAGATAGAGTTTATCACTGAAATGAGATGTCAAACCTACTCCAGTACCCGCTCGCGCAGAGGAGCTATTTCCCAGAGAAGATAACTCCATCGCTCCCAATGCATTGATTATTGGAAAAAGAAATGTGCGTGTAGTGTATGCTTCACGATCGACAGATTTCGTGCGTGCCACATGAATGGGGAAACCTGGATAAACGAACTGACTTCCAACGACTGGTTTAACAGAAGAATGAGGGATATCTAACCCATGCCAAGTTGTCGATAAATAGGAGTCAAGATTCATAAATCCTACCTCAGCCCCATTATACGTTCCTACTGGAATTCGAAAATCATTCTGCTTTAATTTAGGAATGTTCATTGAGTCGATTACATGATCAGTTTGACCCGTACAAATACCAAGAAGGAAAAAGAATACTATGGATAACTTAGCCTTCATCAAAAATCCATGTATTGGTTAAACAAGCGTGTTTTGAGTCCGAAGAAGACCATTCCCACATTGCGTTGACCAGCCAATTCTCCCTCGCTTTGGCGATAAATCACTTTCGTAAACGCACATAAATTTGTCGTTGGATTAAAGCGATAACCCAACTCTACCTCTGCTAGAAGCACATTTTGACGGTCGAACTGCGACTCTAATTCACGGGATTCAAACAAATTCGATTGCCCTTCCATCGGTTGATCAGCACGGTAAATAATACCTTGTGTTTGAATGTACAGCGATTTCCACATATAGCTTGCACGGGCAATCACTTCATCGAAACCATTCCCCAACGTGTGAGCTAGCGGAAGATTAAAGTGTGTGTATGCCATTCTGCGATTATTCGCTGCGTACAATCGTTCTGTGGCTTTATTGTATTCGATATGCGCCGTTAAATTATTCACCCCAAACAAATCGGCGCTTCTCCAGCCTAACTGCACCCCATATTGCGGCGTTGAGCTCATTTCATCTGTAGCGAGCTGACCAAATACCAAGTGCTTCTTTCCAAGAACATATGCAAAATTCAACCCTATTAAACTCTTCGCATCTTGATTTTCCCAACCGAATGCAGCCGTATTTACACCAATTACCGGGTTAAAATACAACGGGTGCATCCATTGAGATTGTATCGAATCCTCTCGGAAATAAACTGTCGCTTCAAAAAGTCCTAAGGTGAGTCGCTCCGTAGGTTTATAGGTCAGATAATGCGCAGAATAGTTCTTCTTTTCAAACGGCGCTTCTACCGCATTGGTGAATGCTCGACGAAATAAATTCAAGTGCTTGGCTTTTAACACACTGTAATTCCATTTTTCCCCAAGTGTTATATCAACGCGCAGTGTGGTCGCATTAAACGAGTTATCCGACAACAATAATGAACGGTGACCCCATCCAATAAAATTTGGGTTATTCCCAAATTGCAGTGCTAAATATTTTGAGGGACGGTAACGCACACAAGAAATTGAAGACGCATAGTCAAATCCATTATCACCAAATGGCTTCGTTCGTCCACCACCTGGAATAGCAGCATGTTCTTTAATATAATTTCCGCTAACAATGCGCTGTTCGCTTCGCTCGGAAAAATAAGTAGTTTGGTAGGACGCAAACCGCGATTGATTCTCATAAAAAGTAGTGAAGAATGAAACTTTGTTCATGACTTCACCGGTCACTTGAAATCCTCGCGTGTTTTGAAAGAGATTATTTTGCTCGATTCCGCGTTCCCTTCCAACGGCACCATTTATTAACGGATCAAACGCAAAAAAATAGTCTTCCCCTTTTATTTGCGCAAAATGCTCGTGAAATAATTTTCTTCTGAACCAACCATATTGCGTCGTAGAATCTTCCCAAAGGTATTCTACCTGTTGAATAGCTCCTTGTGTTGACGGAAAAAAACCTGTTCCTGTGAAACCGATCTTTGAATCTCCCTGCGTACTTAGCAAATAAGTATCTTTAAACATCGAACCCATCGGCAACAATATTTCCTGCGCTTCACTCCGGAATACTGAGAATAACGATAATAGCGCAAGAAAACGCAATGCGATTGGTTTCATTGGGCTAAGATAGGAAAGATTTTAGAGTTTAGAGTTCTAATTTTCTTGCGTAACTAACCGAAATGAATATTCCCCGAAATGATTAATTGTCATTTGATAATAACCTGTTCCTGTTCCTCCGATATTGGGTAGTACGAGTAGTGAATCATTTTCCCAAATCTCATGCGTGTAATCCACCCCGCCAATAATATCATCGGGAAGAACAACTGGATAATAGTAATTAATATCAGGCCTAATAAGCGTGAACGCTTCAACTACTCCCTCGGCAATAATCATATCGATGGCAAAGGAACTATCCGGACTTACAACAGCCTGAACAGAAATTTTATCATGCGAAATAATTGGCAAAATGCTTTGTGTTGATTTTACAATAGTTAAGGTATCTAACTGCACTTCGTCAGTAGATGTAGTATTCGAATGCGATTCAGAACACGAAACAACACTTAACGCAATCAATAACAAATAACACTTATTACTCAACCTAGTGAAAGAAATAGGAAAAGAGTGTTGCATCATCATGTTATAACCCTACTTACACTTCTCACAAACCCCGTGTACCTGAATCTCTACCTCATCAATTTGATAACCTGGCAAATCAATATTTGGTAAGGAGGGTAAGTCTACACAGAAAACCTCTTTACAAATTTTGCACTGAAAATGTATATGACTATGGTCGTGTACCCCTTCTTCATGACTACAATCCACGGCGCACAATGCCAATTTCTTAACATCACCTGGCATTACAATTTCGTGAATCAATCCTTTCTCAATGAAGGACTTAATCGTTCGGTAGAGCGTAATTCGATCAAAGTCGTTTAGTGCATCTTCAATATCAGATACTGCAATGGCTTTATCATTATCCATAAAGACTTGCAACACCTCTTTGCGAAAAGATGTTAATCGAAGACGTTTATCCTTTAATAATTGCGTAATCATATTTGCAATATTGTTGCATTTATATATATTTGCAACATTGATTCAAAAAGTATGCAAACAAAAGTAGGAATATTTCTTTATACTTTCATTTTTTCTCTGGTCTCCTTCAGCCAATCATTTGAAGGTAAAGTCGTCGATAGCAAGACAAAAGAAGCGATTCCCTACGCGCGTATCAGCATTGAATCCCTGCATTTGAATGCCACTTCGGATAGTTTGGGCACATTTCATTTTGACCAGCTACCTGCAGCCTTTGTTGAATTCAAAGTTACCGCTTTTGACTATCGACCAGTATTGGTGAAAATAAATATTCCAACCACCAATTCTGCCCTATTTGAATTAACGGCTCAACATGTTTTATTAGATGAAGTAATTGTAACCGCAAGCGAAGGAAAACTGCGCAATGAAAACATTACATCTATTGAATACCGATCGAAGAAAAGTTTATTTGAAAGCGGTGCAACGACTATGGGCGAAGCGCTTAACCTCATGGCAGGGGTGCAACAAGCTACGATTGGGGTTGGAATTGCCAAACCTGTGATTCGCGGATTGGGCGGAATGCGGGTGGTTTCTTATTGGAGTGGCTTGCGTATCGAGAATCAGCAATGGGGAGATGATCATGGCATGGGCGCTTCTGAAGTGGGTTTGCAAGGAATTGAAATCATTAAAGGACCTGCTTCGATTTTATACGGTGCCGATGCCTTGGGGGGCGTCATTCATTATATCGATGAGGATTATGCTTCGACCAACACAGCTGAAGGCTATGCTTCGACACGGTTTGAATCGAACTCTATGGGTACGACCACGGAAGTTGGATATAAAATCAATAAAGGGAAACTGAAGTTTAATTTATTTGCGAATTATATTAACCATGCCGACTTCCAATTAGCATCTGGACGATTTATTCAAAATTCCCGCTTTTGGGGAACGAATGTTAAGATGTCGCTGGGATACATAAAAGGCAACTATGTATTTAATCTTAGGTATCACACTGCTTACAATCGCTTGGGGATACCCGGACATACCCATAACGAGAACGCCACAACTGAAGATTTCTTGCGCGACGTGCGCAGTCGAAGAGCGACTTTGCCTGCGCAATTGATATTCAATAATTTCCTGTTGGCTGAGAACAAATGGTTCTTTAAACGCTCAGAACTCCTTTTTCAATTAGGCAACACCAATAATTTCTTGCGCGAATTCGATGAAAAGGTGACCATAGCCAGAACACGCTTAGGGTTAAACAACAGCACCTATAACTTGCGCTACACCTATCACATTCTTTCCAACATCGACCTTAAATTTGGCGCACAAGGTATGGTTCAAACCAATCGAAATACGGGCACTTCTATGGCCTATTTGATCCCTGATGGTAACTCCATGGACAACGGTGCTTATGCCCTGCTCAGCGCAACGCATAAAAAATGGCGCTTTCAAGCAGGATTGCGTTATGATATGCGACTCATTACATCGTTCCGACCTGAGGTGGATAGTGCCCTTACGACAAATTTAGATGTTAACCCGATAGACCGACGCTATTCCAGTTGGAACACTTCTGCGGGCGCTGTGCATAATACGAAGCGCACCACCACACGATTCAACATCTCCAGCGGATTCCGGGCACCACATTTAGCCGAGTTGTTAGCCAACGGTATACACCACGGTTCTTCACGCTACGAGATCGGCGACCGCAATTTGGTTTCGGAGCAAGCCATTCAACTTGATCTTGCTTTGGAGTTGCATTTTGAACACTTAGAAATCATTATCAATCCTTACTTTAATCGCATTCAAAACTTTATTTATCTGCAGAATAGCGACTCTATGATTGGCAGCTACAAGGTATTTGAATTTCGGCAGTTGGATTTAGCGCATTTGTATGGAGGAGAAGTGGGCGTTCATTATCACCCGCACCGCATTCATCGTCTGCATTTAGAATCGAACTTTAGCATAACTATTGGCCAAGATGCTGATGGGAACGCCTTGAATTTAATGCCTCAACCCAATACGAATAATCGCATTCGTTTTGACATTGCGAACAAGCAGAAGTTTCAGGTAAAGAGCGTATTGTTGGAGCACCAATACTTCCTTCCACAAAACAGGGTGGGTATGAATGAATTGCCTTCTGGGGAATATCACCTTGTCCACTTAGCGTTGGATATGGGTTTACGCGATAATGAACAGTTCTCGTTTAAAGCAGGCGTGCGCAACGTGACCAATAGTTCGTTTATCACCCATTTATCGCCGTTTAGAAACTTAGGAATCCCTCAACCAGGGATCAACTTTTTCCTCAGTATAAAATACAATTTTAGTAATCCACATAAACAATAAATAATATGAAAAAAGTAGTAAGATTTGTACTAACAGTTGTTGCCTTTGCAGCATTCTCGTTAACTTCTTGTAAGAAATGTGAAGAGTGCCATTATGATGGCCCAAACGGAGAGGTTGAATTAGGTGAGTTCTGTGACGAGGAGTTAGAAGACATGGAGGCAAATGGCTACGTTGCGGATAGTGTGACGTATGAGGTTCATTGCCACGAGCATTAGTTTTGAGTTTAGAACTTAGAGTTCTGAACTCTAAATTCAGAACTCTAAGTTTAAATCAATACAAATTTAAGTACGTTTACGACAATGATTAAGTAGAAGAGTGCGGAGACGACCAGTGGCGCCCTGGAATCTAGGTAAGCATATGGAAGAATCAAAGCAAGAACGATTGCCCCGGGAGCCAGGTAGTAGCTCGTGTTATACACGTAGGTTGTTGCTAATGCGGTGATTAACGTAAAGAGAAACACAAAAATCACTATACTCAGTAAGCGCTTGTAACGAATCGTGCTTTTGGGTAACCGGCTGATTATGCTCTTATAGCTGATCCCTAGTAATATAAGTACTACCACATAAGGAATCCATAATAAAAATCCATTGAACTGCAGGAAGTTGAGCTTAGCACCAAAAAACAGTAATCGTGTGTGAAATTCCGGGTTCGCGTAAAACAAATAGAGCATGGGGATCGAAATTCCAAATGCCGTGAGTGCGTATTCCCGCAGAATAAATGGACGAATCCTGGCGATGCTCATCCATAAGAACGGCAACATCATCATATAAATCGGGTTAAGGGTTACTGCCACACCTAAGAAAAACGCGCTAAAGAAACTGGCTGCACGTCCGTCTTCGTTCTGTTTCAAGCGAAATAATTGGGCTATCATTAAAATCAGGAAGGTATGTGCTAATGCTTCTCCGTTAAACAATACGCTTAAGGGGAATAAACAGGCAATAATCACATAAATCAATGAGGGTAAGTAGGTGTTTTTATCGTAGAACTCATTTCGATTGAAAATACTATTCACCAGCATTCCGTTGAGGGACAAAAAAAACACCGCTAAACATCCTAGTAACCAATTAAACGTTCCTTGAGGCTGTATCAACCACAAATTGGTATGAAATTTCTCCGAAGCAATTAATGTCGGATAAAAATACTCTAACACTAAATTTCCCATGGGAATAATGGGAAGAAGAAACAAAACAAACGTTTGATTACTGGAGAATAACTTAAACATAAATATAAAATTAGGATTAATTGTTAAAGTAAAAACGCCGTAGGATTTCACATTTTTATTCCTTGATTATAAAATCAATGAAGGAAGTTATAAACAATTAACTAGAGAATTGAATTGCCTGGATAAATGATTATAATCTAGCACTCTCTTTTTCAGAATAACTATGAAATATACAATCAGATAGACGTCCTCTAATAAGAGAGTTCATTTCTACAATCCGGTTGATTGAAAATTTGGTTAATTCCACCTTTATAAATTCGTTTTTTTCTGATTAAAAGCTTTTACGGAGAGGAAAAATCTTACTTTTTGAATAGGCGCTGCCAGAAGGATTTCTCGGTGTGGCCATAACCATAACCATAACCATAAGTTCCGTATGTGCGGTTGGACATTTTGACGCCGTTCAATACCAGGGCAATGTTCTTCAATTCCTTATCTTTTGCCAATTTCACCGGTATTTCTAATGCATTTTTATCCAAGTAATTGGCACGCACCACGTACAGCAATGCATCGGCGTGATCTAAAATAGAGATGGTATCCACGACCAATCCTACTGGTGCTGTATCAACCACAATATACTCATACTGTGTTTTTAAAAAGTCAAACACTTCACCCAAACGTTCACTTAGCAGCAACTCACTGGGGTTGGGGGGAATGGATCCTGATAAAATATAATCGAATTGCACATCGCCTTTTCCTTTACGAATGATGCTTTCTATTGACATACTCTCATTCACAATGAAATCAGACACACCATTCTCATTACGTTCCACTAAATAATCACTGATCTTTGGTGCGCGTAAATCAAGCCCTAGCAGAATCACCTTCTTGCCCGATAAAGCCAAAGAGTTGGCCAAATTCAACGCCGTGAAGGTTTTCCCTTCGCCAGCGATCGTGGAGGTTGAAAATATTACTTTGCCCCCTGTTACTTCCTTCTGCCTGATCAAAAACGACATATTTGTCCGCAACATCCGAAAGGCCTCACTCACCGCACTGCGATTTCCTGGGGTAGCGACCAACGTTTCGGATGAGTCTGAAGTAGGAATTTGCCCAATGAAAGGCAACCCTGTGCGCTGGACCTCCTCCTTCGTTTTGATTTTTGTATCCAA